>Ga0302271_10000001_pt1 | contig 326411 bp, 686 predicted proteins | sample III_Bog_N1_1_FD_198767 | JGI IMG/M metagenome (GOLD analysis project Ga0302271, IMG submission 198767) | Peat permafrost microbial communities from Stordalen Mire near Abisko, Sweden - III_Bog_N1_1 | ecosystem: Environmental > Terrestrial > Soil > Wetlands > Peat | place: Sweden: Abisko...
TCTTAGAAAAAATGATGTTGTATATATGACAGCAAAAGTAAAAGAGCATAAAGAAATAGTAGGAATTAAATTTACTTCTATATACTATTGTAAGATAACTAATGTATTCAACTTAGATGATGATATGGCAAAATTCAATTTATAATTATGTTAATGTACGAAAGTTTTTTAGATTTTTTTAATAAAAAATCAAGTCCTTCTATTAAATTAGCAATATCAATAGTTTCTTTATTTAATTCAATTGATAATAATTTAAAATGTTATTATATAAAAAATAATAATTTAATATCAATAAAAAATAACAATGAAATATTATTAACTATAATGTTTTATAAAATAAAAGTGAATGATAGTTATTATTTTGATGCTATTAAATTTGAAGAGTTAAATTTAGAAAAATATAAAAATATTAAAGATTTTATGATAGATGTTCTTGATGTTGGTGATATTATAACATTTAAACATATTGATATAAAAGAAAATGATATTCCTAATATCATAGATAATTTAACCAAAGAAAATTATGATGATTTCTTAATTCAAATGAGTGCAAACAAATTCAACATATAAAAAAAGACTGTCAAATGACAGTCTTTTTCTTTTAATCTACCAATTTTACCCTTTCTATCATCAAATCTTTTTTCAAGATCAATTAAATGATAACTCCATTTGTTAGGAAAATCTAATAATCTTAAGTTTAATTTTTGCACATCTTTGTGTACTTCAGTTAATTTAGCTTCAATCAATATTGATGGAGCTTCGTAACCATTACGGTTTACGATTTCGACTCTCCAAAGTCGAGTTTTAGATATTGTTTTCATCATCGTTAATGATGGCGATTGGTGGAGAATGTAAATTAATTTTCATAAGTAATATATCTAATTTTTTAAATAAAGTTTATTTCTTTATTGACATTGCAATATCATAGTACCTACGAGGATTGTTACATTCTAATTCAATTGCTAATTTTAAAAATTCTGTTGCAACTCCAGTATTATTAGGATAACCAGTTTGAGATTTTTTGTAATCTCTAATAAATTTTCTTAATTTATTATCATCATCAGAATAAATTTCTTTGAAATCTTTCTTTTCTTTGACACTAAATGATGATCCATCAATGAAATATTTTAAATATTTCAAAAAGTGATTATGGCTAAAAACTTCATAATCTGTTTCACATCCATTATAATAAAACATTTTATACCTAGATTTTTTTGTACCAATATTGTAATCTTCATTAAAAAAAAATTCTAATCTATTACTAGGTATTCTATTTTTATTATACATGAGATAAAATAATTTTCTTGTCATATCTCCATTATTAACACCATTTGGTATTTTTGATTCATTCCATTCTATGCTATCATATAAAAATTGTTCTTGATCCGTTAATATCATATTGTTTTTGTTTTTTATAGTTTAAAATATTTGAGTTGTTTATTTTATAATACCATACCAATAGATTGTAAATTTAGGACTACAATATATTTATATATAGAATAAAAATATTAATGTGATAATAGATAAATTGTATAATATTAGTATAGGTTCTAAAAATTTTAATCATTTCAAAAAATTAAATTATAATTGTAAAGTTGGTGAAACAATAGAAGTGAATTCAATAGATTTGATGAGTAATTGTAAAGTAATTGTTAATGCGAAATGTGATATTTGTGGGACAGAAACATCATTGGAATATAGATCATATTTAAAAAATGTTAGTAAATATCCTATATATTGCTGTAGTACATCATGTTCAAAAATAAAAGAAGATAAAACAAAAAAGGAAATATATGGTGAAGAATTTCAGAAAATAAGAGTCCAAAACATGAAGAAAACAAATAAGAAGAGATATGGAAATGAATGCTCATCTCAGATATTTAGAAATGAAAAAAATCAAGAAACTTTTATAACTGAATTAAAAGAATTATATAAAAATAATGACTTTGATTATTCAAAAGTAAATTATATTAATAATTATACTAAAGTAGAAATAATATGTAAAGATCACGGCTCATTTGAAATAATACCTAATGCGTTATTAATAGGACAAGGATGTAAAAAATGTAATAAAGAAAGAATAAAAAATCAAGAATAAAAATATATTTAGATAAATCAAATATTACACACAACAATAAATATGATTATTCTAAAGTTGATTATAATATACAAACAGAAAAAGTAACAATTATTTGTCCAATTCATGGAGAATTTAAACAAATGATAAATCAACATTCAACTGGTCGTGGTTGCAAAAAATGTGGATATATTAACGTTAGATTAAAAAAATTGGAAATTATAGAATCTAATTTTAAAAAAGGTTATCAAATAACTCCATATTTTAATCCTAATGCTTGTAAATTATTTGATGAAATTAGTAAAAAAGAAAATATATACATTCAACATGCAATGAATGGAGGCGAATATCGTATAAAAGAATTAGGATATTGGATTGATGGATATGATATGAAAAATAATGTTGTATATGAATATGATGAAAAGGAACATTTCATTAAAGGAATATTAAAGGAGAAAGATGTAGATAGACAAAAAGAAATTGAAAATTTTTTAGGTTGTACATTCATATGAATTAAAGATTAAACTATAGTTTAATCTTTAATTCATCATATTTATATTGTTGTTTTTTATATAGTTCATCTCTTCTTGATTCATATTGTTTCCATAATATCGTTTTATATTCAGGATGAAATATATCTACTAAATCAAAAACTATTAATTTAGTTTTTAATTTGTGTAGACGAAGACCACGCCCAATTGACTGTAATACTACCTGTCCGCTACGAAAACTATCTAGAAATATTATATTGTTTATAGCTTTTATCGACACACCTGTACTTAGTGTTCCGTAGCTGGCTACTAATATTTTAGGATTACCTGTAGTATCTTCCATTATTTTTTTTATATATTCTCTCTTTTCAGTACTTACACTACCGTCAATGAAAAACACATCTTTACCAATACAATTATCCTTTAAATGATTAAATATCTCAGTTCCATATGTAATAGTATGAAATAGTAATAATGAATTAGATTTAAATTTATCTGTCAAATTTTTAACAAAAGTCTTTCTTTTAGCTGAATTATGAATGTATTCACGTTCCAGATCATACGCACGGCGCCCATCACTTTTCTTAACATTATAAACTCCTTCAGCAAACTTATGATTATCATGATGTAACATAATAACTTTTATTTTAAGTTCAGCTATCAATCCTTTATCCATAAGTTTTTTTGCATTAATAGTTATAAGTTTAGGACCTAATAAAGATTGTATAGTCAATATCTCAACAGATGAATCAGAAGGATATGTACCTGACATTCCTGCCCGTATTTTAGCAATACCAAAAGTTTTTGTTAATATAGATTGAATTGTTGCAGCCTTCGCTGTATGAGCCTCATCACAAAAAACAATTTCAAATTGTGAAAACCAATCTTTTGGATATTTTTCTAATGATTGATAAGTGCCAATATATACATTAGGTAATTTTTCTCCTTCTCTATATTTTCTTGGTTTATCACTCATAACTTCATCTATACGAATATCTAATGGAGTTTTATTATCATTATTAAAACCGTAGTTATAGTCATTCAAATCATTATAAAATTGAGTAACTAAACTTATACTTGGTACAATTAATAAAACCTTAGCCTTAGGATTTACTTTTTTTAAGTAATAAAAAAGTAATGTACCAAATACTAATGATTTACCACCTGCAGTAGCAATTTCAATTAATCCGTATTGATGTTTTAATAATTGAAATATTGCATCTACTTGATGTTCATAAGGCATAAATGGTTTACCATCAGGAGTTTTATGATCTTTATAAAAATCATCAATAAATTCTTGTAATTTTTCTTTTGATATGTCTTTATTGCGTGGAAATTGGTATTGATTTTCTATTATAAATTTGTAACCATACTCTTTGCAGCATTTATAAATTTCACCCCATAAACCGAAGTTAATCACGCCATCTGAGAAATAGCTAATTCCGCCATCCCAAACGCCGAGCTTAAACCTTTTCATAAAACGGTAATTATTAACTTTTCTTGTTAAGTATAATTTAAGTTGATTATATTCACCTTTTGTTGATTCAGTTAGAATTAATTTTGAATTATCTTTGTTTAGTTTAAATTTCATTTAATGCCTTTAATTTTTCTTTTCTTATGATAGAATTTGCTTTATTGTAATAATCTTGATAATATTCTTTATTTGTTATGAAAAATTCACTTATATGATATTTATTAGTTTTGATTCCAAATTTATAAGCTAATTCATCAATATAAATTTTATATGCCAACTCATCTAATATCATTTATCAATTCTAATTTCTTTTTTCTAATTTGTATAATACAAACACTATTAATATGTTTATTAATAATATTAGTTAACAATTCAATAGATATTATATCATTTACATCATAAATATACTCAGAATCATCTAAATGAGTTATTATAACTCTAGGTTTCCAAGTTGCTTCAGCTATCATTGATGCTGATTTAATTCCATATTTTTTTAATTCTTCGTCGCTTAACATTATTTATATCCTCCTAAAATATTTGCAAGTTCAATTTTAGCTTTAACAGAATAGTTTATTGATTCTAAATTTTTAGATGTATCTCTTAAAAAATTAACATGTTCATCTAATTCATTTATAAAACATTGATAATCAGACAAATCAGCTTCAATCAATCTTAATTTTTCTGTACCAGAAGTTTTAACTTGGTATGATGTTGCATAGAATTCAAATTTATCTTTTGTTAGTACTTTCATTTTTTGAACAAGTTTATGTATTTTTACACTATAATTTTTTATTTCTTCTACTACCATTTGTCTTTGACTTATTGCTTCAGCTTGAATATCTGCGATATTCATCAAATTATCATGTATTAATCTACCTGTCAATTTATTTACAATTGCAATCCATTGTTTACTAGATTCTAACATCTTTTTTTGTAATTTTTGACGTGAATCTAAATCTTCGTTTTCAGACATAGTTATTACTTTATTTTTATTTTTATGTATTATAAATAACTGGTATAGTTTAAATTTTTGTGAAATTAAGATCAAAATAATAGTCAAAATTATATTGGCTAGATGGTTTATTTTGATTATACAACAGAGTTATGTTATTAAAATTGTAAGGATCATAACCTTGTACACTAACATTGGTTAGATTTTCAGTTTTATACACATCAGGATTAAATTTTGGATTATATTGTAATATAATATTATTATAAATAGTTTGGTTTGTTATACTATAATAACTCACATAAAATTGTACAGAATCTAATCTATATCTACTGAATATATTACTATTTATATATTCATATATAGCATTATTTATATCATTTGAATAGATATCGTCTTGTCTTATAATTTTAAATACTCTTTGTTCTTTTATTTTGAAAAATAAATAATCTTTTAATATTTGAGAGCCATTAATATTTATTTGCCATCTTGTATTATTATTCTTATCTGATTCTGTTTGACTATATGGTATAATTACTTGATTATTATCTTTTAAATCTGATAAATTTTCATTAAAATTAACTTCCCATCCATCAGGTATTGTATTGATGTCATAGTATTGATATCCATTATTCCCATTGGTTGTATCATTTACAATTTGACTAAATTTTATAGCGTCATCATTAATTGAGATTTTATCTTCTGTATAAATTATTTTACCACCAAAAAAAGTTCTTAATTCTGTTTGATTCATTGTACCTGGTATAGAGTTTACAGAAAATTTCTTTAATATCAAATTGCTTTTCACTATTTATTGATTTTTTTTATAAGTTAAATTTGTTAGCAACGAATTCAGATTCATCTACATTGATAACTCCTCCAAATTTATAACCTTTTTCATCCATCCATTTATCATTTATACCTCCATTATAATACTCATATCCCCATTTTTTAAGAGGTTCATATTCTGGATGATAAACAATATACATATAATTTCTTCTATAATCTTTTATTGTTAATACATTTTCCAATGCATAATTAACATAATTTTGAATTCTGTCTTTAGGACAATTGAGTTTTTTTAAAGAATTTTTGAATCTTTTATCAGTTGGTACTAGCCAGTATGTTGTTTCATTGTATAATTCATCTTCAAAGAATTTTAAGTATTTCATTATTATATATTAAATTTGTTAGCAACTAATTCAGATTCATCTATGTTTACTGTACCCATAAATTTAAATTTATTTTCGTTGTAATAATCATCAGTCATTTTATTTCTATATTCATTCCAACCCCATTTAAAATCTACATTAGAATTATAATTGGTTTCGTCATAGCCAATAAATACATATTTATGTTCTTTTAAACTGCTACTATCTAAAAAACCCCTTATTTTTCTATCAGTACAATTTATTTGTTTTAATGATGTTACAAATCTATCATCAGTTGGAAGCAACCAATACATTTTTTTGCTATTTTTTTCAAATTGCTTAATATATTTCATTATATGTTAAATTTATTTGCTTCTAATTCATATTCATTCATATTTACTGTACCCATAAATTTATAATTATTAATTTCATAAAAATTATCAGTCAGATTATCTTCATATTCTGTCCAACCCCATTTATCATCTTCAACATTACCTCGATTTGGATTATATCCAATAAATATATATTTTGAATTAATACTCCTATTACTCAAAAAACCTTTAATTCTATTTTCGCTACACTTTATTTGTCTCAAAGAGTCTTCAAATCTTTCATCAGTTGACATTAGCCAATGTCTACATGAATCATATAAATTAGAGTCAAAAACATCTTCAAATATTTTAATATACTTCATATTTTAAATTTTAGGTTACCAGAGTCGTATATTCTGTATATTTTTCTATCAATCATAATTTGATGTTCAGTTTTATTTTTATCAAAACCTTGCTTGACTAATAAATCTTTTCTGAAGTTAAATCTATGATGTCTGATTCCGTCAATTATATAGTAATAATTTGGTTGTGTTTTTCCGTCATATTTAAATCCAAGAGTTTCATATAATTTACCTTGACTAAAACTTCTATCAGCGTATGTGGATATTTCATTTGGTTTATAATTTTTCATGAAATATTTAAATAATCTTGATGCACCGCCAACAACGTTAGTATTTAATTTATTACAGAAACGTAATAGTTCATATTCACCTTTATTTGTTGATTTTTTACCCATTGCTATACGTCTATTACCGAAAGTCATCAGACTAACTAATTCATCATTATAAAATAATCCAATTTTAACTTTTGATCCGACAAATCCTTGAATGTGATTGGTATCAAGAAATTCTCTAACCAACTTATTGTCAATTATTTCTTTAATTTCGCATTTTCTCGCATATAATTTAATAGTATTTTTACCTAATTTATTTAATATTATTGATTTAACGATTTCTTGTTTATATAACCAATCATCTTCCCATATATGAATTAATTGTATTCCTTGTTTTTCACACAACTCAGTTTTATTTAAATGATAATTATTTTCTTTGTGCAATTCATTATGCCAATATACTCCATTGAATTCAAACGCTATTTTTAAATCTGGTATATAAATATCTAATTCATATGGATTTAAAATAGTTCTATCATTGTATATTATATTAATCTTACAATTGTTTTTTATAAAAATGTGTAATTGAGTTTCATATCCACTATTTGAAAATGATCCAATTGGATTACATACAGTACAAATAACAGTCTTAGAAATTTTCCTATTATATAAAATATTAGCTACAATATTAAAATTGTGATTTTTTTTACAATCACATTTAAATGTATAAATATTATCAATCAATGATATAATATTATTATTTTCATATAATTTTAATATTTTTTTAGTCCTATTTTTTTTTATTTTATCTTTTATTTCTAAAAATGAAAATGGATTATCAAACCCATGATTTTTTAAATTTGTTTCTTTTATTTTTTCTTTTATTTTTTCTGACTGCATTAGAATACCATTAAATCTGTCATTCATTGTGTTTTTGAATTTTAATTTAATTTCATTTGATTGCATAGGATTTAATACCTTATAATTATTGAAAGTGGTTTTTTCTTTTTTTAATTTAATATCATTTAATTTAGAAACGTTATCAACTCCATATTTTTCTAAACAAGTTCTTTTTGATTTTACTGAATTATTATAATTTTCAACTCCATATTTTTCTAAGTTGGTTTTTTTAGATTTAAAATTGAAGCATTTTTTACAAGTGTAAATATCATATTTTGATATATTTTTATTATATTTTTGATAAGTTATGATTTTTTCATTGTCACAAATGTCACATTTTACCAACAATTTAACCGCACTATTGATTGGTAATTGTGATATCAGTATTTCAATATTATCTCCACTTGATATGTTATTATACCATTTTTTATAGTGAGATATTGTTTTATTACTAACTTTTATGTTTATTGTATTTTCTACTATCATTTTATAAATATTAATTTATGTTTGTTATTAATTATAAAAATTTATTCATGTTTTGTTTTTATTCATATTTTGTTTTTATAGGATCTATTATATATTCAACATGAGAATAATTAGAAAATACATTATTATTCATGTTTTGGTCAATATTAGTTATAACATAAAAATCTTTATCCCATGATGAATTGAATATAAATCTTGAACTAAATTCATATCCATATTCATCTACCATTGGATAAATTGATAAATCTGTATCAATATTTTTTAATTTTAATGGAGAAGATATTGGATTAACTTTTGAATATATTAATTCTTCTATTCTTCCAAAGTTTTCGTATGTAGTATCAAATTTATAATTCGAATTCCATGATTTTATTGTATCACCAGATAAATAAAGAGATACATTATTAAAAATTGATATATTATTAAATATTGGTTCATATGAGCCGTTGTATCTATAAATTGAATTTGTTGATGATACACCATTTGATGTGTTCATTATAGTTTCATTATTATTCAAATACATAGTTCTTGCTAAAGGATCAGTTACATTATATTTTTGTTTTTTATTATTGTCATAATAAATTTGATATTTATCATAAATGTTTGCTGATGGTCCTTTTATTGCGTTTTTAATATATGAATTTTTACTAGTTTCTAATAATTTAGGATCATTCAAAGTGAAAATAAAAGGTGGATAATTATGAATCCAATCTGATACATTTTTCATTGTACCTCCGGTTATATTCATAGGAAAAGTATATCCAGATTGTCCATGTGAATTTACGTAATAATATGTTATACCAGAATCAAATTCTGATAGAGTATTCATATCATCAAATGCATCAAATATATTTGATGCTACAATTAAAGATGGATCAAAATCAGTAACATTTGCAGGATAAGATAAACTATGTCCTTCCAATGTTTTAGAATTATACAATCCAAATTTTTCTCCAAAAACAGCAACATTGTTTATATTTATGTACTCTTGTTGAATTGGAATTTTAACATTAATTATAATTAAAAAATTCTTAAATTTTTCATTTAAAATTACATGAATTGAATTTGATGAAATATCTATTACGTTATTATTAGATAATCCGTTTTCATATGTTGAATTATATACACCATCAGTATAATATTCATATACATCATTAAGAATTATTGAAAATTTATAATTATTGAAATTTTTACTATTATCTGCTACAATATTTGTTATTTTTCCATTAATATCTCTTGATATATTTGATACATTTAATGCATTTATATTTAATCCTTTAAATAAGGTATTGGATGCACTATAATTATCACCTGATTGTAATGTTGAGTATTTTAATGTTTGCTTAACGTAATCTATATCATCAATAGTAAAATTTGATTTGTTTTTGAAAAAATAATCAAAATAATCAAAGTCAGAATTTAAATATAAATCTAAGTTGAATTTTTTACTAAAGCTTTCCATAAAATCAACTTCAATATTAGTAGTTTGATTTAGATATTTAACTGTATTGCCTGTATTACCTGAGAAAAAATTACCTATTCTATAAAAATAATCTAAGTTCTTTTCAACTTCATTTGGCTTTAAACTAAATACATTGCAAGTAGAATTGAATGTATCACCAATATTAAATGAATTATTTAGTTTATAAGGATAATCACAATTAGAATTTGAGCCAGCAAATCCCCATTTTACTACTGATGGATTTTTTCTCCATATTTTAGTTAAATTATTAAATGATATTTCATAGAGTTCATCATCTGAAACATATTCAGATGAAACATTCATTACTTGATATTGTCCATCTTCTCCTCTTGGATGTGTCATATATGATTTAGTTAATGAAGACGTATCAGTATAATCCACAGCATATAGTTTTTGTTCATCTGTTGAAGTATATGTATCTTTTTCATAATCGAAATCTGCAAAATGCGTATTGACTCTATTAAAATCAAAATCTTTAATATCACTAAATTTTACTCTATAAACAGGATAAACTATTGGTTTATTTCCATATGTATATATTTCCTTTTTTATATAATATGTACTATCTTTTCCGCCTTTCCAATATTCCAATCCTGTTGAATATGAATTTATCGCATAATCACTTTGTATAAAATAATTACCGTTTTTATTTTTTAAAACATGATATATTCCATCTATTTGAATTAAGTATAAATCTGCATACATTGATTCTATAGAATTTCCTGAATAATATGGATCTATGTTGAAGTTTGATGTATAACCAGATATATGATTAGTCACACCAGAAGGATTATTAATAACATTACATTTATAATTATAACCATTTGTATAATTAATATTACAAGTTCTATCATTAGAAACATTGAAAGTATAACCACTCATATCAATATTACTAACTATTCTATATGTATTAACACCTTTGTTATTTACTCTTATAACGTTATAAAATTCATTATCATAATCAGAACCAGTAAGTTGAACCCAATATTTCTTATCTAAAAAGAATCCTTCAACAAAAGGAGATTCACGACTTTCTATAAATGTGTTACCTGACATATGTCCAAATATATTATTTTTCAAAGTGAATCCACTTTTCAATTCAGGAGTGACATATGATGTTAAATTAGTTATTAGTTCTAATTTATCAGCATAAAAACCATAATATCTATTTATAGAATAATTATTTATATTTATAGGATTAGCAGGTACGTCATCAAATAAAAATTTCAAATTTAATATATGTGGAAATATTAAATTATTATTTTCAAAAGATTTAATAATTTCATTTTCAAGTTTAAAATGTGGCTGCTCATATTTTAGTATAGATTGTAAGAAATTAGATTTATTTACATAACTACCATTTTTATAATCAATACCATAAAATTTTGAATATTCATATTGTCTAAAATCTAAATCAAATGATCTTTCTGGAAATGATGTATTATTTTTAAAATTGTCATAAAAAAATAATCCTAAATTTGTATTATATCTCATATCTATTAAAGATACACATTTCCATTTATCTACTATTTGAGTATGAAAGTTATCTTTATTTAATTTACTTGCACCTAAATCATCATCTTCTGTTTCATAAGGTGCTGCGCCATCAACTCTTAATATAACAAATCCATCAGGTAAATTATCTTTTCTTATGAATAATGGAGCTAAATATTCAAAATTCTCATTATACCAATTATCTTCTACAGATTTTGCTCCACTCCAATAAATATCATCAAATTGTTTATTATATTTATCAAATACATTAGTAACATCTGAATCATATTTTACATCAAATGCTAATTGTGATGATAAACCATCATAATAATTTACTATTTGATTTTCATATAATTTATTTTTAGAAATAGGATAATGTTTATATTTTTGATTAGATAACTGAGTATTAGTATCAAATGACTCTAAATATAGTTTATAATCAGAACTAACAACTAATTTTATATTAGTTGTTAGTGCTGGATTAGTTCTTAATAATTGAAAACTGTTATTTATCATTTTTAATATATTTTTTATAATTTATTACATTTAATTTACACTACTTCTTAATGACGAAGTTTTGTTTCTAAATACGTTAAATATAATTTCAAATTCAAATGGTCTGCTTAAACTTTCAGATTCAACAAATATTCTTAATTTTCTTGTAACAGATGGTGATGTAGACAAATTGGTAGGAAATGTAACTGTTTCATTTGTACCTCCTGATAATTTGAAAAATATTTTAATTGGTAATATAAATTTGTTATTAGAATTTATTAATTTTACTCCACTATTATCTGAATAAACAAAATCTTTAATATTATCAATATATGGATGAATTGTAACAGGAAAATCTGTTTCATAATCATTATCAGATGACCAAGTAATTCCAGTCCAATTGATATCATTAAATATATTTATCGGATCAGAATATGTACCTCCTGAATTTGGAACTGTTGTACCAGTCAATCCAACATTCCAGTTTTTGGAATATAAAACTTGACCTAATCCAGTAGAATTATATGTTTTACCTGAATTGTATATAGCATTTGTTCCTGATGTATCAGAAATCCAAACAAATTGATTATCTACTTGTGTTCTAAGAAGATCATCAGAATCAATATAAGATGCTAATGAACCATTTGAATATTGATGATTATAGAATCTATTATCTCCAGTAATATCAGGTACATATTTTCTATATGAAAGTAATCCTAATTGAGAAGCTTTAGATATATTATCAAATTCTAAATAATATTCACTTGTAGAATAAATATTATTATAATATGTTCTTGTATTATTAGATATCTCAGCATAATTTTCACATATAACCTTTTGAGTTACAGATGCTCCGTTTCTTATAATAATACTATTAGAATTTTGATAAAGACTAATTGAAAGTTCACCTTTAGCATTTGAAACAATTTCTTCAAGAGCAGTAATTCTATCTGTTAATAATTTCAAATAATCATTTAACATTATAATATTACCAGAACTATCTTTAACAGATGTTCCTACATTTACATCAGTGTGAGCAACATATAAATCATTCACATAATATGATTGTTGTAAATGTGTTGTCAATCCTTTTGAATTGAAGTCACTTTCTATTTGTGAATATATTTGTTCGTTTTGTGCTGATTGTAGAATAGTAGAATTTTCATTACCTACCTGAGCAAGATTAGTTGGAAAATCAATTGTCATAATATCTGACCAATCAGAAACAATAAGAGAGTCTGGAAATCCAACTTCTGATACAGATTTAATTCTAATTTCAACTGTTTCATTTGGTTGTAGTGAAATGTCTAATTGATTTACTTTTGGAGAATTTGCGTCAGATACATTTTCAACATCCCATGTCCATGCATCTAAAGCTCTATTGTATGTTCTTTTTCTTGCCTCTGTCATATATTGATTCCAATTAGAGAAATAACCAGTTTCAGTTACATTTTGAGTTGTTACACTTGGATTAAGATATGCTTTAGTTTGATCTGTAATATCACCAGTAGATGTAGAATTTGTATATATTGTTTCCGTTATATTCAAATTGAAGCCTTCTGTTGTAGGTTCAGAACCTCCAGTAGCTTTGTATCTATATTGAACAATGAACTGAACTACTTCTTGCTTTTGTTGTTCCCCTACTGTATTTATAATTACAGGTTCAGGAACACTCCAAAAACCTCTAACTCTAAATTTTGCTGTTACGCTTGAAATAGAACCAGTGTTTTCTGCATTGATTTGACTAACAATTGATGTGTATGATTTAGTTAGTGATGATTGTTGACTTATTAACGTGCTTAGTTTATTTTGACTTGCTTGTTTATCTGAAGTAGATTTGTATTGTTTTGTACTAAGCTCTTTATTTTGTTCAACTATAGCATCGCTTAATTGTTCTAATTGTGATTTTATAGATACCTTTTGAGTATTTAAATTTTGAATTTTTGCAGAATCTGCTGTATCAGTTAAATGTTTATTTATTTGTATAACTTTAAAATTACTAGATACCAAATTTGGTATATTTGGAGTGACACCAAATTTACTAGGAATATTTTTAGAAATTAAATCTTTTAATATCGAACCATAATCAAATACAGTGTCACTATAAAATTTAGTCATTGAAACTGTACTATTAGTATCTAAGACTAAATTGTTACTATAAAAAGATGTACCATAAGACCATGTTGAAGATACAACATTTGCATCAGTATTAATAGGTTTAATAAATACAACATTATATTCGTCGTATCCAATAGATATTTTTATTGTTTTAGATGGTAATACAGGACTATATATCTTCAATCCTTGTGTTAGTATTGGTACTGGTTCAAGTCCCTCCACTCTCTCTAAAATAACTCTATAATTACTTTTAGCTGTACTAACTTCTTTAATATACCATAATGTAGATGAATCTTTTTTATTTATTATCAATTCATCTCCAACTGATAATTGTCTGGTGTTACCAGTATAATCATAATATGTTATTGAGCCTAATACATACCACATTTTATTATTAATTGTATCATTATCAATACCTACAACATCAAATATTCCATGATATTGAAGTTTATCATAATCTAATTCAAATATTTGTTCATCATAAGGTTGATTTTTATGAAAAACTCCAGTGTTTTTAACATTAGTGTACCATGAAGTTAAATCATCTATAAAAACATCATTTCTGTTTAAGAAATTAGTTTCAAAATCAGATTTTGAATTTGCTCCATCAGATGTCAAATTACCATATTGATCTTTTTGAAAATTTATAATATATCTACGTGATAATACTTTTTTAACTTTCTGATCAATTTTATCAGTTAAATCAAGTTGTATTGCAAGCATAGGATCATAAAGTGATTCAAAAAATGAATTATTTATTGATGTGAATTTTTTGATACTATCTAAACTATCAATAGGACTAGGTTCACTATTCAAATCATCTACATATATCCTTCTCATTGTTGTACCATCAGATACATAAGCTGTACTATCTGCTAATCCTGCTAATTTTTGAATATTTCTATTTGCAATATCTAACTCATTTTTTAATTGTCCAACTGTTGGAAATTGATATGATGATGTTGTTCCATCTGTATTCATTAAGTTAACGTTAACAACAGAATTTCTACTTGTTACAACATCAGTTAATTTTGTCATAACTTCCATAGAATTCTTATTTAATACAGCCATTTGTTCAGCTAACGATACCATGCTGTTTTGTTGATTTATCATGTTTAATAATTTAATTTTTATCTATATATAAAAAAATTCTATTTCATATGAAATAAAATAATGCAAGATCATGATATATATTACTATATAATTATATATTATATTTTTCCGAATTTATAATAGCATCTTCAGCTCCTTTATAATATTTTTTCAATTCCTTTGGTACCCCGTATTTTACTAACATTATATCTTTATCTATTGAATCTTTAATGATATCTATAAACCCTTTATCTTTAGATTCAAGAATTTTCATGAAATTTTTTATATGTTCAATGATAGGATATAATTTTAACATAAGATGATAATTACATTCTTTAGTTGCTCTTATCATGTTTTTAGTATGCATTTCACTATCTCCTGAATTACCTGAAATATAATAATTGAATTTTCCAAATTTATTCTCTAAACAATTTCCACGATATCTAATAATAATACTCATAGCATACATATTTCGCCATCTAACTTTAATATTAGTTAGAAGTCCTCTAATTTTAACATATCCGTTATCATCTCTTTCATGGTTGAAGAACATAATGTTTCTTTCTAATTCCATGTCAGCAACCTTTAAATTATTTTTGTATAGTTTTTCTAAATCTTTTTTGGTAGGAGTTAATAACTTAGCCATATCATCTGATATGTATAATATATTATTACTAATATAAAATGGTTGTTGATCAATAATATTATCATTCTCAAAATATCTTAGGTATTTCATATGTTAAATTTTTTAGATTTTGATATTTCTGGATGTTCTTTATTTAGCCATTTTTTATATTCAATTAGATTACTATATGGTAATTTAGTATCATAACAACGAAGTTCAGTTATAGAATCTGGTAATATAGGTAACTCAGATAAATTATAATTATGTGAACATTTTAAATGTTTTAATGTTGATGGTAATTTAGGTAATTTAGTTAAATTGTTATTATTGCAATATAATGTTATTAAAGTGCTTGGCAATTTAGGTAATTCTGTTAACCCTTGTCCTGAATAATCTAATGTGGTTATCTTTCCATTTATACCTTGTTCTATCTTTTCAAAATATTTTAAGTATTTCATATGTTAAATTTATTTGTGTTAGTTTTTAAAACAAAATCTTTTGATTCAGTATTATTCAATTTTCTTATTATAAATATCGGTCTAACTTCATCAAGCACTTTATCATTATAAAATAACAATTTATATGTTACAATATAATGATCTTCATGTTCGTCATCTTTGTAATCATTTACCTGAATTATTATAGCATGGTCATCATCAATTCCATTAGTAGCATAACTAAAATAATAATCTTTTATTAAAGGTAAATCTACTAAAACATAATCACCTATTTCATATTCATATTCATTATATTCAAATTTTTTCAAGTATTTCATATATTAAATTTATTTGAGTGTTTTTCTATTTCTACTTCTTCTAATTCTTTCTTTGATAGTTTAATATCACCATTATATTTATAATATTTATATGTATTATCATTTAATGATGCGTCCCAATATACATTATCATTTTTTATTTCCATTACAATATATAATACACTATCAAAAATATCAGAATCAGAAAAAAAATAAATAATACTATCTATTGTTTTATCAGGACATCCAATTTTTTTCAAAGATTTTTTAATAATAATAGGATCATAAATAACTGACCAATATTCACCATAATCATTATTGGACTCAAATTTCTTTAAGTATTTCATTTTACAATTAGTATAAATTTTATAGGATCACCTTCATCATCAACACTACATTCAACTTTATTTCTCCACATTTTTTTAGATGTCCAATTATCCAACGTTCTGAATAGACGATTCATATTTATATCATCATCTGTGAATTGATCTCTTGTTATATAAATAATCACTTTATTGTCAGATATTTCTACTTTTGTTTTCTTCTTACCTTTATAAAAATTTTCACAATCTTGTTTTATCTTTGATAGTATAGGTAATTTTTTAGAGTCAGTGTTTTGTATAATCTTATTGACAAATTGCATTGATTTATATTTAGATATTGAACCAAAGAAGTCTTTTGTAAACATAAATTCTCCAACAACATAACTTCTTTGAGTATCTAAATCTAAGAAGCCATATCTCAATATAGAATTTTCTTTTATACCAAAAAAGAATGCTAATTTATTATCTTTTATTTGTAGTAGTATATCATATGCCGATGCTAATGAATGTTTATATTTAAAAATATCAACATAATCTTCTATTCCTGTTATAGTTTCAGTAGAGAAAAATACGTGATATTTGTATAATTTTCTATATGTATCATTTGAAATGAAATGATAGTCATGATTTGATACTATCTGAAGATAAGTTAAGAATGAGTGCTTACCAGATAATGTATATGTTTCATTTAGTGAATATTTTTGAAATTTTGTTATCATTATTATATGTTAAATTTTTGTGCTGCTAAAAATGCTAATAATTCTTCTTTGCTTTCTGCCCAATACATAATTTTTGATATCGAATAATAACCATTATATGAACTATCATCAAATTTTATATATTTGGATGTATATGATTCAACATGAGGCATATATACTCTGCCTATTATAATATCGTCACCAGATCTTTTATAATTAAAATAATGATTATCTAATATAACATAGTCTTTATCTTCTGGGTAGTCATTTTTATCAAGATTCGCATTATTACTAACACTTCTTTCGTGTACTTCTTCAAATAATTTAAAATCTGTTATCATATATTGTATTTGTTTGCAATAAAAGATGCCGCTAATAAATCTAAATCTAAGCAATCATCAAGATTATCTGAACTATATATAGCATGTTCTCTTACTTCTGAATATGAAAACTCATATTTCTGTTTGTCTATTCTTGTTACTCTGTTATAATCATATTCACTTGGATCATTATAATACTTATATAACCGTGTCATATGAACAAAGTGTTCATCAATACTATTAACTTCCAATATTATAATACAAGTTTTCATTTTCCATAATACATATTTCTTTATGTTTAGTATATCTTCGTTGTTTTCAAATTTTTTAATATATTTCATAGATTAAACTTTTTTGAATTTTTTATAGTCATAATTTGATTATATTCAGTTGGATATGTCTCTTTCAAATAATCATAAATTTCTGTCATTTGCTCAATTGTTAAATTATTAATAAATCCTACCTGATATGTATCTGTTATTGTAAAATCTTCAATTTCTGCAAATAAATCATTACCAGAAAAATCATTTTTTATATGAACGTTTTTAATAATATTATTTTTGCTATAATATATTTTTTTATCTATTATGTCAACGCTACCACCTATTAAATCAACTAAATTAAATATTTCTATAGTTAATAATAGTCTTGTTCTACCGTTAGTGAATTCTTCGTTTAATTTATAATTATCGAATTTTGTTATCATAGTTGAATTTTTCAAATGTTTTTATATGTTTATTCTCTCCCATTAAAGTATTAGGTACATTCTGTGTATCAGTTTGATTAAAAACGTTATTTTTAGTCTGAACTTTGAACTTATCATAAAGTGTTTTAGCTATTTTATTAATGTCTAAATCATTCATTGTTGCTTGATTGATATAATTACTTATTTCACTTCTTATTTCATCAGACTGATTGAATATTTCATCATTGAATGTTTGAACTTCACTTTTCTTAATTTCCTTATCTTGGGAAATCAATCTCTTAATTTCTTCTTGAACCAAATCAAAATATTTTTTTACTAAATCTTCATTTCTTGTATCAATCATAATAGACTGTTTTTTCTTTATATATAAATAAAAAAAAACTTAAAACTTTTTTAATAATAGAATTATGATGAAATTTTTAATTATAATATCATTAGTAATATTGATACCATGTATATTATTTATACTATATGTGTTATTTACTGAAATATATTCAAAATATATTAGCAGGAGAAATTTTATAATTCTTAAAAAAAATATTACATCATTAAATAAAAATGTTAAAGAATTAAAAAATATAATTGTAGATTTGCCTTGTGCGTTATTGAGTAGTTATAATGAATCAGTGAGTAATAAAATAACAGATGATATTGTAACAATCGAATATTATAGAAAATTACAATGTGTTTATGATTCATTGATTGAATATAAGAAAATTATTAATAGTATTAACAATTCAATATTATTAATATCTAATAGCAAATCTGACATTCTTAATTATATACAATATAATTATCCTTATTGTGAAAATTATATTAAAGAAGAATTGAATAAATTTTTAACTGAAATTAATATTGATAATAGTAAGGATTATACTAAAAGTAGAATGCATAGGTTGATTAATGAGCAGAAAATATTAGACAATAAATTGAATATGTTTTTAAATAAAATAGTAAAGATTAATAACATAATAACAGATTATAAAAATATAAATATTAAAATATCAGAACTGAATAACTTAAATTTATTGTGGCTTAAAAATAAAAAAAAATTAGAATCTATTAAAGTTGGAAATAGATATAATTCTCTTATTAAGCCTGATTTTAACTATTATGTTGATAATATGAAAAACAATTTGGAGTTAAGCTTGAAATATTTAAATGATGAAGATTTAAATAATTCATTGTTATGTTATGGTTATTGTTCTACTAGCGTTTCATTATTAACAAAAACATATGATTCTATGTCAAAATTGCTGTTGGATTATAATAATAGTAATAAGTATATTAAATTAAACAGCAAATGTATAATTAATATACGAACAAAAATTGATGATATTATATTTAAGTTAGGTGTTAAAAATTCTAATAGAATACTTTATGACGAATATAAAAATGATATATTAATTTATAAAAACCTTCTAAATTTTGATAAAATTTCTGCATCAGAAAAACATAAAGATATTGTTAAGAATCTTGAAAAATTATTAATCAATATAGAAATTGAAATTGCACTATATTATAAAAACAAAAAAATGTAGATTTCTCTACATTTTTTATTATTTATAATCTTTAGGTGTTACTATTTTAATGTTTTTGTTATAATATATAATATATAAATTATTATAGAAAGTGTGTGTTATTAATTCATTATAGTAATATTCTTTTATTTTATCTATATCTCCTCTGATATTAGCAGTACCATTTAGAAATTGTTTTATTTCTATTTTACCTAAATCTTGCCATGCACCAACTTTATTTTCTACTTCTTTACATTTTTCATTGAAAATTAAATTATAAAATGTTTCAAATTGTCCAGAATCTTTACCAAAGCTTATTTTTATGAATTTTTTATCAAAATTATAAACATCTACATTAGTGTAACTTCTAGTGTGTATATATGATTTGAAATCCTTATCATTGAGATTATATCTTTCTTTGAATTTGAACCATTCAATAACCTCAATTATGTTATCATTTTCAAGTTGAGGTAATTTAGCTCTATCATCAAATTTTAATGAAAATATACTTTTAATTAATTCAAAAATTTTATCATCAGGCTTAATTTTAGAAAAATGTGAACTTATTACGTTATCTGCCTCTGAATAATTTTTTATTTTATATGAATCAGAATAAAAACTCTGAGGAACATCTACTCTTAATGTATTATATTTTTGTATTAGTTTCTCAATTTTATTTTTGTGAAACCTATCTTGATTTTGTACATAACCAAATCCTTGATCATATAATGCACTAAATATTGTATCTAAATCCTTTTCTGAATTTATTTGAGGAACTTTGAATTCTTCTTCTTTATTATTTTCCATAAAAATTGATTCTCATTTTTTTATATATATTAATAAATGATATTCAAATTTTATGTTAGATAAATATTTAGATTTTATAAATGAAAATTTCAATATAACTGAAGGTTATGTTAATCATCCATCTGTTGTGTATTGGAGTGAAAATGCTGATAGCTTGTTAAACGATAATTGGTTTGATATTTCTGTTAATAGATATAGTCCTCCTGTATATATCATTAAATTTAGAGTAGGAGATAATGATAAGGATCAATATAATTATTATAATGTGGTGATTGAAAAAGGAACAACAGATACTTATTATATGGAAAATCCTGAACCTTTTATTGAAAAATTTAAAACAGAATTTTTAAAACATCCATTAGATTATATTGACAACATGAAATATGATCCTAAAGCATTAGGTGATTTGGGTCATATTAGAAATTCATCTAAATTCAATCTATAATATGAAAATAGAAAGATTTAATGAAGATCATGAATTTGATGTTAAACTAAATGAATTAAACAATAAACTTTATAGTATAATTTTCAATGAATTAGAACTTGAGAGTGTTCAATATACTGATGATGTGCAAATATCATATGATAGTGTACGTAATGCATGTGATAAAATTATATCATATTTTGGAGGTGAGTTCTTATTATCTGCACTTGATACTAAAAAATTTAATTTATAAAAAAAGTTCAGATTTCTCTGAACTTTTTCTTATATAGCTAACTCCAACGGAGATTTTATTTTTTCTATTCCTTCAATTCCAATTATTTCAAAATCATTTATAGTATAATCATAGAAATTTTTATTCTCTTTTAATATTAATTGTGGTTGAATTTCTAATGGTGTTCTTTCTAATAATTCTTCTAAAGCATCAAAATGTCTATCATATACATGAAGATTTTGTGTTAAATGACAAAATTTACCAACATTATATCCTAGATGTCCAGCAATCATCATTTGAAATGCCGTATACTGACATTTGTTTATTGCGCCAGCAGTTAAATAATCATTGGATCTTTGTGTTAATGTCATATCTAAATAATATTCATTGTTTATTTTTCTAACTGACCATAATGTTTCATATGCACAAGGAAATAAACCTGGATTTTTAAATTCATCATATTGATACATATTAATAATATGACGACGACCAAATGGATCATTTTTTAATCCTTCTAATAATTTATTCATTAAGTCATATTTTTTAATAGTATGTCCATACCTATTTCCAATTGTTAAATCTCCAATATTCCACTCGTCCCACCATTTTATTCCAATATCATGGGCTACATCTAATGAGCTTGTTTGATTTTGATATATCCAAAATATTTCTTTTATTCCAGTTTTTATTGCTGTGTTTCTCAATGTTGGAATTGGAAATTCGCCTTTTGAAATATCATATTCCTCAAATACTTGAGTTATAAATTTTGTATAAGCCTCTGTACCATCTTTATATCTTGGTCTTGGATTCTCATCAAAACAACCTTCAGTTTTGATTTTATTTAAATTTTCTATGTAATATTTATCTGCTTTATTCATTTTGTTATTTGCGTTTTTAAAAATTCATATATAATGACTCATAAATCATTGAGTCATTGCTATTTCCTGTTACTCTTCTGAATGATGAATTACCAGATTTCAAATATTCATGATTAGTATAATTTATAGGTATTTCTATTGTGAAATCATTGCCATCTTTAATTTTGCCATCATATGATAATATATATGTAAATTCGTTATTATTTATCCAATTGAAGAAACCATTAGTATCAAAATTACCAAAATACATACCTTTTGTTGCATTGTAAGGTGGATCTAAATAGAAAAAATCATCTTTATTGGTATTTTTATATTCATCAAATGAACAATGTTTAAATGTGACATTATTATTGTTTAATAAATCTGATGCGCCTAATACAATATCATAAAAAGATTTAGGATTTATGCCTGGCCTTGTAAAGTGACAACTGCTATTAAATTTTCCACTATTGTTATACCTTGGCATACCATTTGTAGTGGTTCTCATTATGAACATAAAATCTATTGGATTATGTTCTATATTATATCTACTTCTTATTAATTCAAAAAAATCCTTCCTGTGTTGAATATCTGAATAATTAAACTCAGTCCATAATTCAGTATATCCTTTCATTAACTCTACTGGTTTTTCTTTTATGAAATTCCATAGATTAATTAAATCTTCATTTAAGTCTGAACATTGAAATTTGTAAAATTTAGATTTATCATCTCTATTTAACAGCTCAATTAAAACAGATGATGAATCACAGAATGGTTCATAATATGTTTCAAATGATTTATTAGGTATTTTATTGCAAATGTTTTCAGATTGTGATCTTTTAGATCCACTCCATTTTATTATTTGTTTATTCATTGTTGTCTTCTAGTAATCTCAATTTTAATTCTCTTAATAATCTATTCCAATATGGCTTAATTTCATCATAGTGTATATCTTTTATTACTGTGTTAATTTCCTTTATTGTATTATAAGATTCAATAGGTAATGTGTAACCAGCTATTGGATAAATAATTTCAATATTACTATCACCTATTTGTATAGGTAAATATAGTTCACGTATAATATAATTTTCTTTTAATTCTTCATCTGAAGATATATTTGTATTTATAATGTAATTTTGTATTATTTCTTCTGACTGATATCTTGTTAATCCTGATACATTTATTTTGTATACCATTATTAATAGTTCCTTTTTCATATTATAATTTATTTAATTTTTCTAATTTATCTTTTCTTGTGACTGTATCTACAATTAGAACGGTGCCTTCTGCACATTTTATTTTATCAATTATACATTTACAATTTTTTAATTCTATATTTATTTCATCTAAATCTTTTTGCTTACTATAATATCCTCCTATTAAAATTGCTTTCATCATAATTCATCTATTTTTTTTTAAATTATAGTCATTAAATATATTATAGTTTAATTAAAAATATACAAAAATATACAAAAATATACAACTAAATATTTATATATAGTGGTATGAAAGCAAAAGAAATATTAGATAAATATAAAATAAGTAGAAATACTTTATGTAATTGGGTTAAAAAAGGATTGATTGAAGTAGATAAAACTCCATCTGGTAGATATATTTACATAGATGGAAAATAACGACGACGATAAATATGAAATTCACAACTGAAGATTTTGTTATAAAATCAAAAGATGCTCATGGAGATAAATATGATTATAGTTTAGTAAATTATATAAATAAAAGAAGTAAAGTTAATATAATTTGTCCAATTCATGGAGAATTTGAACAAATTGCATATTATCATTATTATTTTAAACAAGGCTGTCAAAAATGTAAAGTAAATAAGCAATTGACAACTGAAGAATTTATAGAAAGAGCAAAATTAATACATGAAGATAAATATGATTATAGTTTAGTAAACTATATAAATGCATATACTAAAGTTGATATTATTTGTAAAAAACATGGAATTTTTTCAATTCGTCCTGCTGATCATATTAATAATAAGAAAATTAATTGTAGTATGTGTAGTTTAGGATATAAAAAAAATAATAAAATTACAACTGAAGAATTTATTAAACATGCTAATGATGTTCATCATTATAAATATAATTATTCAAAAACAAATTATAAAAATTCAAAATGTAAAATAACAATAATTTGTGAAAAGCATGGTGAATTTGAACAAAATGCTTCAAGTCATATATCAGGTAAAGGTTGTCCTAATTGTAATACAAGTTTAGGCGAAAATAAAATAGAGAATTATTTAAAAAATAATAATATTGCTATTGAAAAACAAAAAAAATTTGAATTATGTAAAAATATTAATTATTTGCCTTTTGATTTTTATTTAACTGATTTTAATATTTGTATTGAGTACGACGGTATTCAGCATTTTGAAGTAATTGAATATTTTGGAGGTGAAAATAGTTTAAAAGAAAATAAAATAAGAGATAATATAAAAAATGAATATTGTAAAAATAACAATATTCATTTAATTAGAATCTCTTATAAAGAAAAAATAGAAGAAAAATTAAATCACGAATTAGCTAATTTTTTAAATAATTCAGATCTTTTTTGATTTGTTATACCAATTTCGTAATTATCTCTTATATGTTCAAATAAATTTTCTCCATGCTCTTTTATTTTTTCTGGATTATCAACGTAATATTGCATAATCTCTTTCCAACGTAATGGACTATCTTTATCTTCATCAACTAAGAATCCTTTTTGTTTTCCATCAATTTTACCTTCAATGTCATCAATTGTGTAAGGACCGTAATTACTACATATAATTGGACAATGATGAGCTCCAGCTTCTACTACTTTCAATTGACTTTTTACCATATTAAAAGAATTGTGACCCTTTAATGGAGTTATAACTACATCTGCATCATTGTACATTGTACCGTATAATAATATTGGTTTAGTGAAACGTCTTTGGTAAAACTCATCTTTAAATTCATCATTGACTCCATAGTTATCTCTTCCATTGTCATCTCCTTGTCTGAGCCATGTGTTATATTTACCATTTAAAATATATCTATAATTATTTGTAAATATTGATTCAAAAAATGTCCATGGACTTCTATTTATATTATCCTTTATTATTCCATTAGGAGTAGACATACGCAAATCAAATCCACACATAAACATTTGAGAATTTTTTATGAATGATTTGTCTAATTTTTCAAAAGATGTTTTTAATAATCTTAAATCTACAAGGTGTGTTATTCCACCTCCCCATAAAAATCTAACTTTATCTGAAGGCTTTTTATTTGAACACCATTGTTGCTCTTTTAAGTTGACAGAATTTGGAGCTATTAATATATTGCTATTAAACTCTCTAATTTTATCTGCTAAAATTTCAGTTGTGGTTGTTATTGCATCAGCATCACGAAGTTGCTGTTCTATAATAGATTGAGAATTATTTTGCTTCCATAGCCTATAATTAGGGTGGTCATTAGATAAAATCCAATAGTCATCTACATCATATACTTTTTTTATATTGTGCTTTTTAATGATAGCATCAAACACATCTTTAGCTCTTGGTTCAGGAAAAGGAATTGGTTTATTGAATACTATAATCTTATATTGACTTAGAAAATTCTCATCAAATAATGGTAGTGTACTATCCATAAATAATCTAATATCTACTTGGATATCAGGATCATTGAAGCATGAGTATGGTGATAACAATCTCCACATACCAACACCATCGCAATCTGAGTTAAGAACTAAAACTTTAAATTTGTTCATTTAATTAATATTATTATTTTTTGTGTAATATTATAATAAAAAGTTGGATATTGATGATTTGTGATATTAAACTTTTTATATATGTTATTATAAAATAAAAAAAATGAAAAGTTTATGTTAATAACAAAAGAAATTGAAATTTTCAATAAAATTATACCTATATCTGAATTGTCTTTACATAGTCATAAAAAAATTGTGGTTAAATGTGATAATTGTGATACTATTAAAGAGATTACATATCAATCTTATAATAATTCAACTAATAATAATTCAACTGATTATTATTGTCATAATAAGGAATGCATTAATAAAAAAAGAATAATATCAACAAGAGAAAAATATGGTGTTGATAATGTTTCTCAATTAAAAATGATAAAAGATAAAAAAATACAAACATGTTTAGATAATTTTGGTGTTAAATTTCCAACTCAATCAGATAAAGTAAAATCGAAAAGTAAAAATACAAATTTAGAGAAATATGGAGTAGAATGGCAAACTCAATCTAATAATTTTAAAGAAAAAAGTAAAATTACAAATTTAGAAAGATATGGAACTGAAAGCGCAATGCAATCTGATATAATTAAAAATAAGGTTAAAAATACTTGTTTAATTAAATATGATGTAGATTCATATATGAAAACATATGATTTTAAAAATAAATCTATAATCACAAATTTGAAAAATTTTGGAGTAAAATATCCATCTCAAAATAATCAGATTCAAGATAAAATAAAAAAAACTAATATTATAAGATATGGTGTAGAAAGACCAACTCAAAATGAAAAAATAAAAATAAAAATAAAAAATTCATATCAGTATAATTTTGGTGTAAATAATATTAAAAATGTAAAAAATTTGAAAGATAAATTACAAAAAACTAATTTATACAGATATAATACTGATTTTTATTCTCAGTCTGAACAATATAAAAAAATAGTTAAAAATAGAAAAATTATTTTATTATCCAAAAAATACAACTTAAAAATTGAAGATATAGTAGATGATAATATTGTATTGGTTTGTGATAAATGTGATAATAAATTTGTCGCTACATATCAACAATTATACAATAGATTTCTTTATAATACTCCTTTGTGTACTATTTGTAATCCGATTGAATCTTTGTCTTATGTTGAAACAGAATTTCAAGAATTTATTTCAAAAAATTATAATGGAAAAATATTTTTAAACAATAGAAAAATAATTAAGCCTAATGAATTAGATGTTTATTTACCTGAATTAAATTTAGCGTTTGAATTTAATGGATTATATTGGCATTCCGAACGTTATAAAGATGATAATTATCATTTAATAAAAACTGAAATGTGTGAAAAATTAGATATACAATTGTTGCATATTTGGGAAGATGATTGGAATTTCAAAAAAGATATAGTAAAATCAATAATATTAAATAAATTAGGTAAAAATAGTAATAAAATATATGCCAGAAAATGTAAAATAAAAGAAATAAGTGATACTAAATTACTTAGACATTTTCTTGATACTAATCATATTCAAGGTTATATAAATTCAAAAATTAATATAGGTTTATTTTATAATGATGAATTATTTAGCCTGATGACTTTTGGTAGCAAACGAAAGATTATGAATTCTTTGTCCAATGATGATGAATTTGAAATCTATAGATTTTGTAATAAATTGAATACTAATATTATAGGTGGAGCTAGTAAATTGTTTTCTTTTTTTATTAAAAATTATAATTTTTCAAAAATCATAAGCTATTCTGATAGATCATATTTTAATGGTAATAATTATTTAAAATTAGGATTTAAATTTTATAGTAATACGTCTCCAAATTATTATTATACAATAAAAGGTAAAAGAGAATATAGATTTAAATTTAGAAAAGATATATTAATTAAGGAAGGTTATGATTCTAATAAGACTGAACAACAAATTATGTTAGATAGAAATATTTTTAGAATATATAATTCTGGTAATTTGAAATTTATATATGAAAAAAGAAAAAGTTTATGTTAATAACAAAAGAAACAAAAATATAATATAAATATATTAACATGTTTGGTAGTTAATAAAAATGGTATTATCTTTGTCTTAAGTTTTAAATGTAGTATAATATTTTAAACTTTGTAGCATAGTATATAAAAATTATATTTATAAAAAACAGTAGAAAATATGAAAACTTACAAAACTATCTTTTTATTTGCTTCACTTATTGTTATAATGATACTTAGTTATTTAAATTTTAATTTGGAACATAATGAAATAACATCTAATTATGATGTTACAAATTACAATTCTGATATTAAAACTTATACTTTTTCATCAGGTGAAAATAAAACTTATCACTCAAATGACAACTATTCAGATAATACAGATTTCATGACTAATGATTTTGGTATAGAATCAACTAATGAATCTTATCGTAATTCAATTGAAAATATTTCAACAAATCATTCTTTAAATAGTAATTATTCTGATTATAAAGAGTCATCATATTCTCACAATTCAAATAATATGAATTCTAATAATATTTCAATTCCTATTATTAGTTCACATAGTTCACATAGTTCACCAAAAAATGTTGGCTCTGAATATTCTGAAAATTTAACATCAGTGAGTACAACAACAAGTCCAGAAATAGATGCTGTAAATTATGCTAATGGTCCTTCAAAATGTGAACCTGTGAAATGTGGTCATAATGTGTGGATTGATGGATATTGGGAATATCATCATCATCATCATAAAACATGGATTTGTGGATATTGGAAATGGATAGATGAAGATTGTAATCCATCAGTTCCAGTTGGAGATGGTACTTTAATATTAATATCATTATTGATAATTTATGCTCCTATAAAAATTATAAAATTTAAAAAAACAAGCAATTAAAAAATGAAAAAACTTTTATTATTAATATTTTTGATGACATCATTTTCAATTTTTTCAGAAAATGATAGTAACAAATTGTCGATTTCTGCTGATTGTGGATTGAATGTGTTTGATGGCGATGTTAATCAGACATATAAAGATATATTTCCAACATCACTTTCTAATATTACTTATGGCGTTGAATTAGATTACTCTTTGACTCGTATTGGAGGAATATCTATTGATTATTTTTATGTGCCTTTTATTTCTAATGTTGGTGATTATTTGTCAATTAGAACTAAATTTGATAATATTAATTTAAATGGATATATTAATTTCACAAATCTTATATATCCTGATAAAAATTATAAGTTATTGGTGATAGGATATGCTGGTGTTGGATTTTCAAAGTATAATTTTGATACAAAATTTATACCATTAGATAAAAATAATCATTTGAATCAAGCAACAATTTATGGTACTCTTCAAAATCAATCAACGCCAATTAAATATGGATTAGCTGCAACTTTTCCTATCTCATTCTCTATTGAATATCCAATAACAAGTAATTTTAACCTTGGTTGTAAAGTTCGTTATGTATATACAAATAAAGATAATCTTGAAGGACTTTTATATCAATATGCAGTTGTTGATAATAATGTTGTTTCTCCTATTCCTACTGTATATAAAGGTGTTTCTGATGATGGTATTGGTATGTGTACTTTATTTTTAAGATATAATTTCAAATCAAAGAAATCTAAATTCATTGAGATTAAAAAAGATATAGAAAGTAAATTTGAAGATAAAAATTGTTGTGGTAATACATACATAACAAATAATTATATAAATTCTAATATTTATAATGGCTGTAAAAATTGTAATGATAGTTTAACATATGTTAAAAATAATGGAATAAATGATAATTTTGTAAATAGAATTCCAAGTGTTTACTTTGATTTCAATAAATACAATTTAGATAATGAATCATTAAAAACTATTAGTCACATAGCAGAAATCATGCACAAATATCCTAATTATAGTGTTGAAATTAGAGGTTATTGTGATTATATGGGTAATGTACCATACAATGAAACATTGAGCTTAAACAGAGTAAATATGGTTAAAAATGTATTAATTAATAAATATAATATTTCAGAATATCATATTATTGCAAATGGATTAGGTAAGATTGATATACCAAAGATGAAGTATAGAATTAATAGACGTTGTGATTTCTTCTTATTTAGATAAAAAATTAAAAAATTTCATCATTAAAAATGATGAAATTTTTTAATTCAATTTTTTTTATTATCTTTGTATTATATAAAAAAATTAAATATGGAAATTAAAGAAAATAGATTATTAAAATTGAAAATGATAACTGCTATTAATTTAATTCGTAGCGAGTTAAAACTAAGAAATTTAGATTTCACTAATAATGTTGGATTATTTGAGATAACAATTAAAGGAAATAGTTTTTTTGCTGAAATTGATGGAGGTGAAGAAATACAATGTTGGATTAGAATATCTAAAGATAATTATTTTGATTTGTGTGAAAATGGTATAAATATTTCAGATTTTATAAAAAACCTGACTATCATAATTTCTAATTTTGAGAAATTTTATAAATTAAAAGAAAATATTGATAATGAACTGTATAAGTTAAGATATAATTTTGAAAAGTGTGTTGGTGAATCTGGTATTAATAATGTAGTTGTTAACGATGATTTTTTTGATGATATGATATTTGAGAATTTAATAACTTGTTATGAAATTTGAAATTATGATAAATAATAATTGGTTATTTGGTATAATGATATCTGATTTCATAATTTATAATCTGACTATATTGATATTATATGGTTTTTTGACATCCATATCAGTAAGTTATTATTCATTGCCTGAAAAATTTAGAAATGTAATATTCTTACTATTTTGTTGGAGTTATGCAATGCCTGCTATGATTATGTCAAATACTCCTTTGATGTTTTTTTCTGGATTTTTTATATGTGGGGTAGGAATTTTTAGTGATTTTAGAATTTCAAAATATGATTCTAATATGCATCAAGTGTCAGCAGCTTTGGCTATAACATTCAGTCAATTATCTATTCTTTTAGAATTTAATCAATGGCAAGTAAATATAGTATTCTTAATACTTGGCGGTATATTATTTGCTTTAACGACAAAATTTAAACAATGGATGACAATATTAGAAATAATATCATTTTTGTGTATAGCATATGTCTTATTTCAATCCAGAATTAATACCTAATAAATATCAATAATTATGAAAGGAATATCAAGAAATTTTTATATGACATTAGTTGTCATTCAGATTGCATTTGTGTTCTTATGGTATGCAAATTTCAATTTGCTTTATATTCTATCTTGGATAGGAAAAGGAAGTGATTATAATCCTTTGAAGTTGTTTTTACCATTGATTGTTTATGGAGTAATTAGAATATTATATTGGTTTGCTGATCCTCTATCTGAATTATTTTCTATTATACTTAGATGGGTAGTTATTATTGGAGTTTTTTATCTTTTTTTCTGGCTTTTTCTTAAATAATTAAAATGAAGATATTGGATAAATTTTCACATTTTATAAAAAAAACGTATTATTATTTTAAGTGGGGTAGTGTACTTTATCCTATTTCTAATAAATTAGATTTTTTATTGGTGTATTTGGAAAAATTTGAAATTGTTTCTATAGAAATATCAAATTATGAGTGTGTAATTGTATTTGGAGATTATTCGAAATTAATTTTTTGGAATGCAAATAGATGGTATGGATGGATGAATTCAGGACAAATGTATTTTAGTAATGGAAAATCAATTAAATGGTCAAGTAAATCACCATCTTGTGAGGTTTTATATAAATATAGAAAATTGATAAATAATAATAAATAATGATAAAATTTAAAAAAATTTTTAAAAAAATTTTTAAAAAAATAGTAAGACCATTTGAATTGTTTTATTATAATATTAGTTGGGGTATGAGATTAAATAGACTGGATAAGAATTTAGATATTTTGTTAATATATTTAAAATCTGTCAAAATTGAGTTGATTCAATTAAATGAATATAATTGTATAATAAAATTTACTGATAATTCAGAACTAACTTTTTGGACTGCAAATAGGTGGTATGGATTTATGAATTCAGGACAAATGAATTTTAGTAATGGTAAATCAATTTCATGGTCAAGTAAATCTCCATCTTATGAAGTGCTACATGAATATAAGAAATTAATTAAAAAACACGAAAAATCAACAAAGGTAGATTTTTATGAATATTTGCCTATAAAATTACTCAGAAAAGAAAAATTAAAAAAAATTAAATTATGAATAAATTACTAAAAAGTATATATTATCGTATTTTATGGTTCAAATTGAGATCTCATAAATGTTATGATGCTCTTGATATTTTGACTATATATTTAAAAAATGTAGAAATATCCAAAATTACACTTGATAGATCTAATTATAAAATATTTTTTTTAGATGGATCAAGATTAAAATTTAGTAATTGTGATAGATGGCCTGGCTGGATGTCCAATGGAGATATGACATTTCATAATGGTAAAATTATGTCATGGTATGATAAATCACCATCATATGAAACATTATTTAAATTTAAAAATTTTATATTGAATTATGAAAAAAAAGAAGCAAAAAGGATACTATATGAGGAAAAAATAAAATTTGATGATTGTTTACCTATAAAATTACTCAGAAAAGAAAAATTAAAAAAAATTACAAAATAATGGGATTAGCTATATCATATTTTAGTAGAATTAAATTAAAAGATAATGCAGATATTGAAGATGATGAATATTATATTGAAAATGATAAATATTTCATGTATCAATTAGGTTCATTAAAGAATGGTCAAAGTTGTGAAAAAACATTTGAATCTGTACAAGGACATTTTAGTGCTGGTTCATATTCTGGTTATGGTGTTTGGAGAAAAAATTTAATAGAAATGCTAGGTTATGTTTGTATTCAGGATGTTTGTAATGATTTTGATACTAATATTAGATTGATTAAATTAAAAGAAATTGAAACTGGTAATAAAATAAGAATTAAACCATTTTATGAGATTATTTGTTTCAGTGATTGTGACGGAGCTATAGGTCCTGAGGTATCAAAAAAATTATATGAAGATTTTGTAGAGTTTGATAATATTGCAAGTATGCAAGGTGATTATTTTTATGAATTATATTCTAATTTTAAAACTGCATTTGAAGTAGCATCAGATAATGGAGCTGTTTTTTTTTATTAAAAATAAACAAAACACAAAAAACTTATTACAAATAACAAAAAACGTATGGCACATATTTTAGGATTTATTATTTTAATAGTGATAACAATTTTAGTTGGTAATGATGCAGAGAAAAGAGGAATGAGTGGATTTGGATGGGGTGCTGGAGTGTTCTTTTTGATGATAATCTTTCTACCTTTGTATTTTATAGTTAGAAAACCACTGTTATAAAAAAAAGAGAGATTTTAAATCTCTCTTTTTTGTTTTTTTATTAAATGAAGTTCATCTAACCATTGTATAAATTTTAATCTATCTTCAGGTATACCTCTAAAAAATTTGCCACCAATGTTGATATATGATTTATTTTCTTTGCTATATCTTAAAATTTCAAAATAACCAATATCTTCGTCTTCGTCATATTCTAATGTAATTTTAATTGTTGAAAATTTTTTACCTGGATAAACAAATTTGTGTTCATCCCACAATGAGTTCCAAGCTTTTCCAACCTGTGAATATGTCATCTTATATTGTTTAATTTCTTTGTCTGTGTATTGCTCAGATTCAAATGTTTTTAAGTGCTTCATGTTATTATATATTAAAATTATTTTATTTTTTTCTTTAATGAATCAAGTTCTTGTAACCACATATCAGTTTCAGTAGTAGATAATATTTTATCTATCTCAATTTTTATTTTTTCGTAAGTGTCTTTTAACTCAGATAATTTTTCTGTTGATAAACTAATTAATGATATATTAATTAAATAATCATAACTATCTTTATACATTTCAATTTTGTTATTTTCAATCTGTGATATTATTTTTTCTTTTGTTTTATTTTCAAAAATTATATCTTTTTTTAATACACAATTGATAAATTTCATTTTATTTATAATATACTTTTTCTGCTCTTCAAATTTGTATAATATATTTTTCTTTCTCAAATTATAAAAATTTGTTCTTATTTTAACAAAATCATCAATTATATCATATTGATCTTTATAAAAATATATTTTACCTTCTTCATTGAACAAATTCATATTATTAATACTTATATAAGAATCAAGATTGAATTTTTTAATTATCATTTCATCTGTTAATTCACTCAATATATCTTCTGATATAGTAATTACAATGTTTATGCTATCATCTGTACAATAATTATCATAATCTTTGATGTATTTTTCATCTATGAGTTTATCTAAATATTCAAAGTATTTATCATTCCACATCATTATTGGTAATTCTAAAATGCTTAGTTTATTTTTGCCTAATTTCTTAAATATTCCTCTTGATATATATCTTTTATTATTTAAATCAGGAATAATTTCACCTTTGAATCCATTATACCAAGGTATTAACTCTATGTTTTTCTTACTCTTTTTCAAATAATTTTGAATATATGTTATTACATCAGTAGGATTGAATGATGGTATGTTAGTTGACCAACCAGTACCTATACCTTCAGCATTATTTATTAATATCATAGGTATTATTGGTATATAATTTTTTGGCTCTATTTTGTATCCATCATCAATAAGATATTCTAATAAATCATCATCTTCTGATTTGAATATATATTTAGTTATTTCGTTTAATTTGGTGAATATATATCTAGGAGCAGATGCGTCTTTTCCTCCTTTTAATCTGGATCCAAATTGTCCTACTGGTTCCAACAGATTTAAGTTGTTTGATCCTATGAAATTTTGAGACATTGAAATTATTGCTTGTTCTAAAGATGTTGATCCATTATGATATGCTGATAAACTTATAATATCACCACATAATTGGCTTACTTTAATTTCATTTTTAAAATTCTTTTTTAGTAAAGTGTAAAGTATTTTTCTTTGAGATGGTTTTAATCCATCTATCATTGATGGTATTGATCTTATATTATCCGCCATACTAAACTCTATGAATTCATTATTGAAAAACGAGTCATATGTTTGTTTTGTTTTAAATTTATCAAAATCTACATTAGACTTATAATTTAATAACCATTCTTTCCTATCCTCTACTCTTTTTTTGTTGAATGCCAAATCTATCATATCTCTTTCTTTGATTATATCAGATGAGTTGAATTTTATTAAATGCTTATTTAAATCTTTAAAAAATAATTTAATCTCAAATGGCTCCAAAGTACCAAGACCTTTTAACCATTTTAAGTGCCATTCAGAATATTCTGTTTTGCTTTTCCATTTTTGATAATCATATGTATTATAAAAATATTGTGTTTTACCCTTTTTTGTAGCTTTTACTACTGGGGTAATAAATTGATATAAAAACTCAAGTTGTAATAATTCGGGCCAGTATTTATCAAAAAAATTTAGTAGAAGCCCAGATATGTGAGAACCGTCACAATTATGAACCAATATATTATCTATTTTATTTTTAGATATAAAAAACGAATTATCATCTTCTACTTTAATGTCATACATTATAGTATCTTTGCTTTCTTTTTTTATTTCATCAATATTTAATATTTCATAATCATTTAGATTTATTTTCATCTTTATTCATATCTTTTTTTATTAAGTGCTCAATATATTTTGATTTGTTTATATTATTATCTTCACAAATTTCATCTAATATATTATCTAATTCAATATTTATAGATACTGATAATGTTTTCTTTTTGTCTGTTATTGTTGGTCTTCCCATTGTGTTTTTGTTTTTATATATAAAATATTAACTAATTTGTTTGAAAATAGATAAAAATGAAACTTTTTTATTTATATATACTATAAAAATGCTAAGAATATGAAAAAACCAATCACAAAAAGAAAAGTTTCTATCTCAATAAATAGTGAAGTATATAATTATATTGAAGATAGATTTGAAAATAAATCTAAATATATTGAATATTTAATATATCAAGATATATTAAAATGTGGCAAATTAAAAAAAGATATAATATTATGATATTAGATACTGAAATATTATTTAATGTGAGTAATAAAAATAAAGCACATTTGATATGCAAAGGTTATGATGTGACTCACAAAGATGTTATAATTAAAGTTGAAGATTTGCCTACATATAGTCATTATAAAATAAAAGTAAAATGCGATATATGTGGAACTGAAAAATATTTAGGAAATCATAAATATATGAAAAACACAAGACTTAATACTAAAGATTATTGTTGTTGTCAAAAATGTGGAGTTAATAAATTACTTGATACATTTAAAGAAAATTACGGGTGTATAAGTAGTCAACATCCTAATATCAAATTAAAGCAAGAGAAAACAAATATCGAAAGATATGGTAGTAAATCTTGTCAATCAAATAAAGAAATTAAACAAAAATCATATGATACTATGATAAAAAAATATGGTGTAAAATATTCATTACAGAATAATGAAATAAAAAAAAAGTTTATGTTAAAAATAGATGATACTGTTAAAAAAACTAATATTACAAAAGTTCAAAGAGGAGTAATGGTAGATTATGATAATTTTAGTTCATTTAAAGATTATAGAAAATTAGTTGATATAGAAACAAGAAGAAACAAAAAACTATTATATGAAGAATGGAATGGACTTGATTTTTATGATAATGAATATATTGGTGAAAATTTAAATTTAAATTATAGAGATAAATTATATCCATCTATAGATCATAAAATATCAATATTGAATGGATTTTTAGATGATATTGATCCTTATAGTATTGGTAATATTACGAATTTGTGTATAACAACAAGAACAAATAACTCAAAGAAGAATTCTAAAAATGTGTTCTAAATATTATTAAATAAAAGAAAGAGATAAATAATTATCTCTTTCTTTTTAATATTTTATCAGTAATTAATATTTCTTTGACTTTTACTAATATAATTTCATTGTTTCTTAATATTGGAATCTCATGATTTTCACTAAATGTATATTCATATCCATTGATATTTAATTTTATTATATTAGTCTTGTGAGTTTCAATTATATTGAGTATTTTTTTCCATTCATTGTTGTGTGTTAAAACTTCATCGTCATAATTAATATCTTTTATTGCTACATATCCTCTTTTAGTTAGAACTAACGTATTTTCTTCTATACAATCAGCATCTGTCATCATTATAACTTTACCGTATCTTAATGTTCTTGTTGATGTGTATTGTTTACCAAATTCTAATCCTAATATTTTTATAATTGAAGTAATTTCATCGTTTTCTCTCATTTTTTGTATAGAAACATCCCTTACATTCAATGGTTTACCCTTAAGAGGGTATATTCCATAATAGTCATTTCCAACAACTGATAATCCTGCACGAGCTGTTGATTTTGCTGAATCTCCTTCAGTTAGTATTAATCCACATTTCATGCTATGTGGTTGCTTACCTGCCATATTAGCATCATCAAGCTTCGCTATTTTAACTTTAATTTTCTGATTATTCTGAGTTGATTTCTTAGCATCTTGTAATTCTTTGAATGATGCAAAATTTACTATGTCATTTTTTATTTGAGATGACATAAGTTTTTTGATAAATGAATCTGAAACAGTTACATCTTTGATGATTTCAGTTATCATTCTTGTAGTTAGATTTTCTTTTGTTTGTGTTTCAAATGATGGATTAGGAATTTTACAACTAAGAAATAAAAATAAATGATTTTTGATCATTGATTGTTTAACGCTTGTTGATTTTATTTTATCATCAAGTGATTTGGTGATTTGATTAGTTATGTAATTAACATGAGTACCTCCAATATGAGTAGATATTCCATTTACCATTGATACTTGTTGAAACATATCATTAGGTGTGCGTGCTATACCGACTTCCCAGTTCTCATTTATTTTTTCGTAGAAGAACTCTTCATCATCATTGATAAACATCTTCATGTAATCTTTAAATGACTTGATAGGTATTAATACATCATTATAGTAGACTTTAACTCCAGTGCTATAAGCTGCAATGTCAATAGCTCGTTTTAAAAATATTGATTGAATTTCATCTGTTATTTCAGTTAGATTAAATTTTTCAAAATCTGGATAATATGTAATTTTTGTGTAATTTTTGTCTGATGTAGTTATTTTTGGCTTAGTTTTATCAGACATATTATTGGTGAATGTTTGAATGTATTTATGCTTACCATCTGCAGTTTCAATTGTAAATTTCTTTGAGAATATGTTAGTTGTTTTTATTCCAATTCCATGTGTACCACCAACCATCCTTTTATCATCGTCCGTGAAATTCTCCCCCGTGAGCAAATTTCCGAAAATCAACTCACACACATAAATTTTATGTTCTTTGTGCATAACAATAGGTACTCCTGGTCCGTCGTTTTCAATTGTTATGTGGTCTTTATCTACGTTTATCTTGATGTATTTGACTTGACCATCTGTTCTGATGTAATGATCTGATGCATTGGTTAATGCTTCATCGAATAGTTTAATAAATCCTGCATTATAATTTACTTCTTTATATACAAATTTGTTGTCTTTAATTTCATTAATATCTTCAAATACATACATTTTGGTTGGTTCAGTATATATATTTCCAATATACATTCCTGGTTTTTTTAATACGTGTTCAATTGGTGTTAATTTCTTATATCTATCCTCTATTGTTTTTTTATTCATCAAATTTTAATTAATTTTTACATTGTATATATCTTAAAAATTATGTAAAGTTTTGATTTATAATATAAAGAGTGAAAATATGATGATTTACAATGATATATATGTTAAAAATTAAATATTATTTAATTTTTCTATCTTCAATTTTCTACATATTTTTTGATGGTATGATTCTATAAATTTTTCAAAATCTTCAAAATTTAGAAATTCTTGTTTAAGTTCAACATGAGGATAAGGTGCTGTACTATATATGTTTTTATGAAAACATATTACTTCATTAGAGTATTCATCCATATATGAATTTATGTTTATATAGCCACCATTTTCTCTTATGATATAATAATTTGAACATCTAAGTTTATAGCCAATTGATGTTATAAGTTTTAATACACGGTCATCAATGTAATCTTTGCTTAAATGATCATTCATAATAAGTTTTTTAATTTTAGTTTTCTGAATATTCTTTTATGATATTCTTTTATGAATGTTTCAAAATTTTTAAAATTTAAAAATTCTTTTGAATAAACTTTGATTTCATTTGCTATTTGGTAATATTTACTGAATGATATAATTTTATCACCATCATTTAGTACATAAAAATTTATATTTATATATCCATTTTCTTCAAATAACGTAAATTTATCAAATCTATTTTTATAACCTATAGACTCAATTAATTTGATGCATTTTTTGTCGTAATATTCTCTATATCTAAAATCAATCATGTGATGTTATTATGCTTATAATTAAAAATTTATATATTATTATTTTGATGACATGTTTTTGATATTTGTTAAATAAATGACTAAAATATATAATAAATATGTTTTTATTTTTTTTATTGAAATAGTTTATTTACTTTTGTGAAGTAATTGAATTATAATAATATTTATAATAATATTATTAATTAGTTTTTAATTTAAATTATTATGTATATCTTTGTATTGTAATATAAAAACTTAATAATGAATTTTTATGAATGAACTAAAAATTGCAAAAATATTAAAACACACTATGATATTAGAATATGTGTGTGAAAAAAATAAAACTAAAATAACTTCAATAATTGAAAATCCTGAAATAAGTGATGGACAATATTATGAGGACTGGCATTATAAGTATATTAAAATAAAATGTGAATCTTGTGGTGAATTACATAAATTTGAAATTTAATTATTTAATTATTTAATTGTATAAAAAATGAACTTAAAAGAAAAAATTGAAATTAGGAAAGCTTATTTTAAAGCTAAGAAACAAAAATTCCGTCGTGATACACAAAGGTTGGCTATCAAATTTTTTAAGTTTTTTTCTATTAGCAATAATAGAATTGATCAAGTCAACAACAGTGAAAATGAAGTAATAAGTTTTTGTAGACGACTTATTAGAAATCAAGAAACTGTTTTGTCAATGACTCCAACAACACACAAAAGGATAATTGAAAACAAGAAAACTGGTACCTATATTATAATTAGGAATATGCAAGTTCTGGTTTATCATAAAGGAACTGCATTTCCTCCAACTTTAATTTCCGATAAAAAATATCAATATCTTTTAGAAATATTTGATGATAAAAAAGAAACAATTGAACAAGATAAAGAAAATGATATTCAAAATGAAGTAAAGCATTCATTTAAAAAAATCTATGATTCTTTGGTTGAACTTGATAATATTGAAAACTCTATAAAATAATAAAAATGAAAAAGATTAATAAAAATAAGTTCAAGACTTTATATTATACTGGATTGGGTATGTATTCTGCTGTAGCATTTTGTGTTATTATTGTTGTTGTATCTGTTATTACATTTGCTTATAACAAAATTGAAGATAAGCATAAAGCTGAAATTGATGCTGCTTCTTATAAAACAGAAATTCCATTAGTTAAGAAGATTATTTATGATACTATTCCAGTGTATGATACAATAAGACCTGTACCTCACTACAGAACAAAGACTTTTTCTCCTATTATTACAAATAAAGAATTGAAAGATAGCTTATAATTTTTAAATCTAAATTACATGAAAAAGATAACATTTAATAGAGTGATTATAACGTTAGTTTGCATTACTTATTTAATTACTGCTATATTATTTATTTTAGCATTTCCTTTATCAGGTAAAGACAATCAAGTGTATCTAGATTATACTGTAATATTTGGTATGATTGTACCTGTAATTTTAGCAGCAATTTTTTTAATTTGTACAATTTGGACAGATTAATAATGTAACATTATTTGATAATTTTATTAAAAAAGTCAGGCTTAGACCTGACTTTTTTAATTTTTTGTCAGGACTAAGCTTGACTTTTTATTATGTTATCTAACTTTTTCTTTCTTTCAATTCGTAAATCATACTTATCAAAATCTTTTGTGTATTTATCAATATTACACCAATTGTCGTTTTCGTATATGTATAATGAATAATTGTTTTTATTATAATATAAATCTCCTTCAATTGGATTATCGGAAAGTTCTGATATTTTATCGTAATTGAATATAGGCATTTTCTATCTCTTTTAACTTTATTAGTTTTGATATTCTATCAAATCTATTTATGTTTATTTTTAAATCCTCATGAGTATACATAGTTCTTATGTAAACATCAACAATTGGATATTCACAATTGACTCTATAATTCAATATTTTTGAACTGTTAATATATTCATTTGTTAAATATTTTGAAATGTCATACATTAATTGAGCATCTTTAAATTTTGGATTTAACACTAAATTGTTAACTAAATTATTTAGATTTTCTGTTATCTCATCGTACATTTTTTTATCTTCCATTTAATGATATTAATTTTAATCTTCTTTTTTCTGTTTTAATTCTTTCTGGTAGATTTATTATAGTTTTTTCATAATCAACTCCTTCTTTTCTTCTATTAAATTTTCCAGTTATCATATCTATACCTGATTTTTTATTTATTAATTCATTATAGAAAAAAATTTCATTGTTTTTGAAATTTTCTATTTTGCTACAACCTTTGATTGGATTTGATATATTGTCAAATACTAATTTACCATCTATGTAAAATTTGTATATAGTTGTGTTGTTTATGTAACAATCATGTGCAACATTATATCTAGTGTGAGCTGGACCATAAAGATTGTGTAGCTTACCATGTTTTAAATGGTACTCATAACCATCAAATAATATATGAGTAATATCCTTCAAATTGAACTCTATGTACTCATATAAGTCATAAAATGACTTAAAATCTTTTTTATATAATCTACCTGTGACGGCATCTATAGATAAAAAAGATTCAAAGTCAATCTTACATTCAACATCTAAAAATTTATACATTATCATGTGATAACAATTTATTTAATTTTTGTTTTCTGATTTCTTTTTCAGTGTAGAAATAATCAGGAAAATTCCAACGAACATTTGAACGTCCTTTTTCTTTAGAGAAAACTTCAAATCCTGCATCATCTGACATCATAACATGATATTCTACTATTTTAGATATCTCATAATAATGATCTTTGTATATACATGAATCTGATGTTGTTAATGATTTTTTACAAAGATACTTTTTATTGAGCAGGTATTTCATAATTTAATTTATTTAATTTATCTTTTCTTTCATCTTTTATTGTTCCAAAGTATTCATAAAAATAATCATAATGCATATTATTCTCTAATGAGAATACTATATTACCAATATCATTAGTCATTATTACTTCACCATGATGCTGATATATAACTCTGTATTTTTTGCCTTTTTCAAAATAGGTTCTATTATTCATTATAGATATTATTGGTTTTTTACAATAATATAAATCATCAATCTTTGGATTCATTATCTAAATCACTTTTTAAATAATTAGCTAATCTTTGAATTTTATATGCATCATCAGGATTAAAAATAAATTCATCAAATGCTCCATATTTGCACCTATATCCAAATATATATTTAACTCCGTGTTTTAATCTACTCCAAAATGAACCTCTATTTAAAAGTACATGAGCATAGCACATTGGATAACTTTTACCAGTTTCATTTGTATCTTCATCATATAAGAACACAATTTGATGATCTGTTGAATGACAACTACAAATTAATATATCTTCTTTCTTTTTCATAATTTAATATTTTTTTTTAATAATTCTTCTAACTCGTTTATAGTATTTTCACATAATATAGTTTGTTCTCTTACTCTAAATCCTCTTGTCCACGAGTATTTTTTGTCTGTTAAATGTAATTGTTCTTTTCTTAATTCAATTAATCTATTTTCAATCAATTCTTCCATTATTTAATTTTTCTAATTTTCTTTTTCTATATCCTTGATGATCACTAAAATATTCAGAAAATAGATTGTTTTTTCTATCTGTTTCAAGCCAAAATGCATACTTATCATCATCAGTATAATTTATTGATATTATAACTTCATCTGATTTGCTATCATTGTACATAGTTTTAGTAGCAGATTTTGTGTGATTAACAGTGTATATGTTATTTTCTTTGAATATTAATTTTTCATCAGATTTTCTATATACATCTTTTGTACAATAAACTTTATCTCCTGCGTTTAGTATTTTTACTGACATTCTATAAATAATTTTTCTAATTTCATTTTTCTATATTCTTTTATGCTCATAAAATATTCATAATAATTCCATCCATATGCATTTTTTAGATTAAGAGTATAAAAAAACCCATTACTTTCAATTGAAACTAAACTTTCTATACCTTTCTGCTTATACACAAAATGAACAATGTATACATTGTTCATTTTCATGACTAATGTATTATCAAAATCATAAAAATCATTTATGCAATAAACTTTATCTCCTTGCTTTGGTATTAACTTCATTGTTTCAATATATTTAATAATTTTCTTTTTCTTTTTTTACTAATCCATTTATTTCTATTAAAATCAAATACATTTTTTATAATATTGTCACTTGGATTATTTGTGACAGTTTTGCATTCTTTTAAATCAATCCAACAATGTGATATTCCATCTTCTGAAACATAACCATAAAAACCAGGTAGATAACAACGAGTATCATGATCTGGTATATCATATTCAGTAATCAATTTAAATTCTTGAACCTTACCAATAGGTTCAACTGTTGAATTGAATGTAAAGTGAATAATATTACAATCTTTTATCCATTCTTCTATTTCTGTCATACTATATAAAGTTAATTAAAAATAATGAGATTTTACTCATTATTATCATTTTTTTTGTTATCTTTGTTTATTAAGTATGTAATATATTCTGATTTTGATAAATTATTTTCAATTAAATAAGTTTCTAATTTTTCATTTAACTCTTTGTCAATAGTAATACTCATCGTTGTTTTTTTATTTTCCTTTTTTGGTCTACCTACGTCTGACATATTGTTTTTTATTTTTATAGTAAAATAGAAAAAAATGGTTTATTTTTATTTATATATAACAATAAAATAACAATTTAATATGAAGAAAATTAAAACTAAAGTAGCAATATCAATCGCAATAGATAAAGGAATGAATGAATATCTATCAGAAAACTTTGAAAATAAGTCAAAATATATTGAGCATTTGATATATAAAGATTTAGTTGAAAATAATATAATAGAAGAAAATAAATATAAAATGTAATGGGTAAAAAATCAAAAAATGATGTTTTTATTAAAAAGGCAATAGAGGTACATGGTAATAAATATGACTATAGTTTAGTAGAATATAAACATAATCAAACAAATGTTGAAATTGTGTGTAATGATTGCGGATATAAGTTTCTAAGGACTCCACATTATCATCTAAAAAGAAATATTAACAATGGTTGTAAAAATTGTTATTCATTAGCAAGAATATTAACTACTGATATCTTTATTGAAAAAGCAATAGAGGTACATGGGAATAAATATGATTATTCTTTAGTTAAATATGAAAAATCGAAGACTAAAATTAAAATTATTTGTCCAATTCACGGAGAGTTTGAACAAATACCGAATTCTCATTTATCTGGACATGGGTGCGACAAATGTGGAAGTTTTTCGACAACATATAATTTTATAATAACAGCAAAAGAAATTCATTGTGGTAAGTATGATTATTCTTTAGTTAATTATATAGATAATAAAACTAAAGTAAAAATTATTTGTCCAACTCATGGTATATTTGAACAAACTCCAGGTGGACATTTATTTGGTAGAGGATGTGAAAAATGTGCATTTGATGGTAGAAGAATATTATTAGAAGATTTTATAAAAAGATCAAAAAAAATACATAATGATAAATACGATTATTCTTTAGTTGAATATTGTTATTCAACGGAAAAAGTAAAAATTATTTGTCCAACTCATGGTATATTTGAACAAACTCCAAGTGGACATTTAGTAGGAAAAGGATGTTCAAAATGTAAATTTGATAAACATAGATTATCTACTGATGAATTTATAAAAAGATCAAAAAAAATACATGAAGATAAATATGATTATTCTTTAATTGATTATATAGATGTTCATAATAAAGTAAAAATTGTTTGTCCAACACATGGTATATTTGAACAAAAGGCAAATTCTCATTTACATAATCATGGATGTCCGTATTGTAATGAAAGCTTTGGAGAGAAAAAAATAAATAGTTTTTTAAAAAATAAAAAAATATCATACATCAGAGAATTCTCATTCGATGATTGTGTAGGTAAAAATAATGTTAAATTAAGATTTGATTTTTATCTTATTAAATATAATATTTGTATTGAATTTGATGGTAAACAACATTTTATTGCGCCTGAACAATGGGGAGGAGATGAATATTTATTACATTCTAAAAAATTAGATAAAATAAAAAATGAATATTGTAAAAATAACAATATTCATTTATTAAGGATAAAATATACAAAAATTAATTATATTGATATAATATTATCTAGACTTTTAAAACTTTTATAGAATTAATAAAGTGATTAGGTAATATATTAGAATTATATTTCAATAAATCAGAAAAATTTGAATCTAATATGAAAGTTTGACAATAATCAGTTTCACTGCGAATTCCGCGGCCAACTTCTTGAATTGTGTTAACACAGGCATTCCAGGCATACCATTCAGGCTTAATTTTTTGTCTAGCTTTAATTTTTTTAGAACCAAGATTTGCGAAACTAATTTTTAGCACTATTTGAAAACGAGCTAACTCATCGTCTAATGAAATTCCTTCCATCATTGATGGACTGACTAAAACTGTTGCAGTTGTGCTTGTTAAATGTTTTTCAAGTATTTCATTTCTATCTTCAGTTGTATGAAATAATAGTCTTTCGTCCATAATGGTTTCTTTTAACCATTCTGTTATTTCATAATTTGATGTGTGAATTATACCTTTTTTATCTTTATATTTTGCTAATATTTTTTTTATCCATGGTACTTGATTTTTGAATGTCTCTTCTTTACTATAAAAAGACATCTTACCAAGCTTCATATAAAATATTGGATGATTCTTCAATTCAAACGGAGATTCAACTTCATAATAGCTTGTTAAATCTTCATCCAGTCCATTAATGAAACCAAACATCTTAGGATCCAATATTGTTGCAGACATGAAAATTATATGATCATATTTTGACCAAACATATTCATTAAGGTACTCATATACTAATATATGTTCAGTTACCAACTCTATCCCACTATAATTCTTTTCAGTTTTAGATTTATTGATATCAAGAACTACATTATCAGGATCATTTTTATATGACTCAAATAAATGTTTAAACGCCAACAATTTACTATCAATATTTTGTAAATATTTAGATAATTCAACTTTCTGTTTTTGTTTTGATGAACCAGCAATATCTGACTCAAATTGTGTTCTTTTTTTCTCTAACATTGGAATTAACTTTCTTTCTAAAAATTCTAAATATTTGTCTAAAAATTTAATTTTTGATATATATTTACTATCAATTTCATCAATTTCTTTTAAACCAAATCCGCATTTTTTTAATGTTTTTGAACTTAATTTTGATGATAAGTAGGATGAGAATGTTTCTTCGAAGGATTGACATTCATCAATTATAAGTACATTACCATCTCTTCGTTTTAGTGTTTCTGTTTGAAATAATGATAATGTGTCAAATAGATGAAAATTTGTTAAGCCAATATCTCCAGATATCCATGAATTTTTTGCAATATCATATGGACATGCATCACAATGTTTTTTCATTATTGTACATAATTCTTTAGCTGTACCACAATCGCAATCAAAATCTTTACAATAATAGTTAGATTTGCCCTTGTAATTGTTAATAAACGGAAAATCTTTTATGTACTGATCTTGAAGAATCTTAGAACCTGTCAAAACGTCGAATTTTGCATCAGTATTCACAAATCCCCTATACCAATTTGCAAACATCATAACAAGAAACGATTTTCCTGTTCCAGTAGGTAAGTTGCTCAATATGAATCTTTTGCCATTAGTTATACTGTCTTTCATGAAGTTTAATGCCTCAACTTGATACGTTTTTGGTTCATATTTCAGAGGGAAAAAAACTTTTTTATCGTCTACTTTAATCATTTAAAGATATTTTTATTTAGTATAGGTGATTTCATGATAATTGTTTTTGAAACTTTATAATAATTTGTATTTATAATAGCAATGAAAGAACAAAAAAAGCTTATTGATATAAAGTCGAAAAAGAAGTTGATTTCAGTAACTGAAAAAACATATGTTGGTTTTGATGTTATAGAATTTAAAAGTGGTAAATATTATAAATTGAAATATGAATGATAATAGATATTATTGTAAAAAAAATTATTATAATAACTTCACAAAAGGATGTTATTATGATATTTGGATAGATCATAACAAGGATTCAAGTTATCTAATAAATTGGATAAATAATAATGTTTATAATGTAAACACCATCTATGTTATATATGGATCTGAAATGGATAAAAATTTTAATAGCTATTTTATATTAGCTACTATTCATGATAGAAAAATAAAATTAAAAATATTAAATGAAGACTAAAAAATATTATTGTAAAAAATCATACGATAGCATTACTATAGGTAATTATTATGATTGTGGAACATCAACTAATGATTTAATTTATGAAATTTCTGGAAAAAACAAAAAAGGTTTTGACTTTAATATGATATATGACAATAAATCTGATATTTATAAATATTTTAATGATTATTTAATATTAGCTATTATTCACGACAGAAAAATAAAACTAGAAAAAATTAGGTTATCTTAATTTTTTTCATTATCTTAGTATTACAAAATATTAAATTTAAAAATGGATCAAAATATTAAAATAGGTGACAAATTTTTATGTAAAATGAATTATTGTTATATAATATTACAAAAATTTCATGAAGGTGTAGAATATGAAGTATATGATATAAAAAAAATAGACAATGGCTGCGGTTTTTATTATTATTCCTATTCAATGATAGATAATGTTGACTTTAAGTTGTTATATGTGATTGAGTATGAATTAAATAATATATTTTACTCTGGTAAAGAAATGAGAAAAATTAAATTAGAAAAATTGAATGAAAAATCATAATATTAAAATTGGTGATAAGTTATTATGTAAAGATGATTGTTGGATTCCTAATATATGCTATCATAAAGGTAGAGAATATGAAGTATTTGATTTAAATAATTATTCGTACGTAATAATAGATAGAATTAACAATGAGAGATTATTTATTGATGAATCAGAATTAAATTTAGTTTTTTATACTAATCAAGAAATGAGAAAAATTAAATTAGAAAAATTAAATGAAAAAATATAATCTTAAAATAGGTGACATATTGTTATGTAAAAAAGATTATATTTATAGTAAAATCTCTTTTAGTATAAATAAAAAATATGAAATAATTCAAATTGTTTATAACTCGCTTGAAAATAACAATAATTCGGTTTACTATTATGTATATGACGATAATAATAGTAGCATAGAAATTAGAAATGATGAAGATATGAATAGATATTTTTACACTAACCAAGAAGTCAGAAATATGAAATTAAAAAAAATTTATGAAGAATCAGAATCTTAATATTGGTGATAAATTATTATGTAAAAATTATTTAAAAACAGAATATTCTAGTTTAATAGAAGGTGATTATTATTTATTAGTTGATTTTGAGATATTTAATCATGAAGAATATTGTGATGTTAATTATACATTTTATGATGAATATAATTATGATGATTATGTATATTATATAGATGATAATAATCATCACTCGTTTTCAATATTAGATGAAAAAGATTTATATAAGTATTTTTATAAAAAAAATGAGATTAGAAATATGAAATTAGAGAAATTAAAAAATGTTTAAGCAGAATCTTAAAATTGGTGATAAGTTGTTATGTAAGATAGATTATTGGACAACAAAAATTTATTTTTTTGAAGGTAGAGAATATAATATATGTGACATAGAAATTGATTATGCAGATGAGAATGATTATGCATATTTTATAATGGATGAGAATAAAAACCGTGTGTTATTTATGATATTAGATGATTTAGATTCTTTTTTTTATACTAAGAAAGAAGTTAGAAATATCAAAATAAAAAAATTGAAAAATGCATAATATTAAATTTAAAATAGGAGAAAGAATATTATGTAAATGCATTTTGCATCAAAACTTCGAATATTTTATGTTAAATAAATATTACACAATTTATTCAATTGAAGTGTCAACCATAGGTAATTCATATTATCATATGACATTATAAAATAGCGATTTGCAGTCTATTTGTTCAGATGAATCTGTTTATAATTATTTTTATACTAACCAAGAAGTCAGGAATATGAAATTGAAAAAATTAAATGAAGAATCAAAATCTTAATAAAGGAGATAAAATATTATGTAAGAATGATATACATAATTCAAGAATTAATTTTACAAAAGGAATAGAATATTATATTGTAGCTATAGAACATAAAAATGATAATTATGATGATGATGGTAGTAATTATTACTATTATATATCTGATGATAACTCTCAAATAATAGTTAGTGAAAATGAAAGATTATTTTATAATTATTTTTATACTAACCAAGAAGTCAGGAATATGAAATTAAAAAAAATAAATGATGATAAATAATTTTAAAGTTGGTGATAAGTTATTATGTAAAAAAGATTATATTACAAAATATTCAAGGTATAAAAAAAACAAATATTATTATATTGAAGATATTGATGATCCTGTTTATGATTATGAAGAATATTCATATTATATAAATGATGATAATAATAATAATATTTATTTTTGGAAAGAATATGATTTATATGAATATTTTTATACTGCACAAGATGTACGAAAGCTTAAATTGAAAAATCTTTATGAAGAATCTGAATCTTAAAGTTGGTGACAAGTTATTATGTAAAACTAACCTTTGTTCTTTGCTAGTTAATTACTTTAATAAGGATAAATATTATATTGTTTGGGATATTAAAAATTTTAAAGATTATTCTCAGAATTGGACTTGGACTTGGTATTATATAATTGATGAAAGAGATTGTCCTTATTCTTTTAGTAAAATGGATGATGATTTATATGATATTTTTTATACTAAAAGTGAAATTAGAAAAATGAAATTGGAAAAATTGAAAAATGAAGAATATTAAAATAGGTGATAGATTATTATGTAAAAAAAGTCTATTTAACTCATCAATGACATATTTTTATGCGAGAGAATATTACACTATTAATGAAATTCAATCAGAGAGTGATGGAGAATATTCATATTATATAATTGATAATAATGGCTATACTATGCCTTTTTCTTTTAATAATAACACTTTATATGCATATTTTTACACTAAACAAGAAATGAGACATATGAAATTAAAAAAAATTTATGAAGAAGCAGAATCTTAAAATAGGTGATAGATTATTATGTAAAGAAAGTTTTTTTGATTCAGATGATCCATATTTTCATGTAGATGATTATTGTATTATTTATTATATTCAAAAGTATGTTACTAATGAATATTATTATTATATTTCAGATGAAAATAATAAACGATATCCTTTTAGATTTAGTCCTGATTTATTATTAACGTATTTTTATACTAAACAAGAAATTAGAAATATGAAATTAAAAAAATTAGAAAAATATGAATAATTTTAATGACTATGATAACATATTATGTAAAAAAGATTTAATTGCTAATGGTCAGATATGTTTTATAAAAGATGAGTATTACATTTATCGTGAAAATTTAGGTAATGTTATTGATTTGTTTGGATGCTGTATTTATGGTGAAACTAGTGATAGATACCCATATTATTTAACTAAAAAAGATTTACTGGGTCATTTTTATACTAAAAATGAAATTAGAAAAATTAAATTGAATAAAATTTATGAAGAAGCAGAATCTTAACACAGAAGATATATTATTGTGTAAAAAAGACTATTTAATATATTCTGTTGTTGTGTTTCATAAAAATAAATATTATTATAATAGATTTAATAAATCTCATGTTTGTTGTACTATATGTGATGATGATTCATTTGAACATTTGCTTAGTTATGACGAGGTATCTGAGCATTTTTACACTAAACAAGAAGTTAGGAAAATTAAATTGAAAAAATTGAATGAATGTCAGTAAAGTTTATTTTTATTAATAACTATTAAAAAAATATAACACAAAAAACATTTTTATTTTAACTAAGTATATATTATATGAATAATAATTTCAATTTAGTTGTAAATAAAAATAATAAAAAATAATGGAATCTGAAAAAGAACCGCTCACAGTATCTGAACAAAATCACAGAATTATTTCATTACTGGAAAGTATTAAAGATCAACTCATCATTCTGACTGATGTAGAAAGAAATAAAGATACAAAGAATAGTGTGTTGGAATATATTAGAAATAGAAAACAACAATACTAAAAAAGAGAAGGTTAAAGCCTTCTCTTTTTTTGTTGTTTAATTTGGTAGTTTAAAATATTTAGATTACTTTTGTTGTTGATAAAAACAATTATAAAAACATTAAAAAAATTATATGAAAAAAGTAAGAAGCATTTTATTTAAAATGGAATTAAAAGGCAACGGAGTTGTTAATTTTGATAGTAATGATCAAAAATATCTTTGGAATGAAAATACAAAAGGTACTGGTCAAGAAAGAGTTAATCACAATAATGTCAGCTTTGCTAAAAAACGTTGGTATAAAAATGATGACGGTACAATTGATAAAAAATTGATTGTTTCAAGTAACTGTCTTAGGTATTCAATATTTTCTGATGATACTTTATTTCAATCACCAAATATAATTAATAATAGTTTTTTACTAAATTCAATGATTGCCACTCCAGGTTTAATTTGTCGTGGATATATGTTTGCAGAAAAAGATCCATCAAAATCATATAAACGATCTAGTGTATTGAATATTACAGATGCTGAACAAATAAATAATTCGATATCTACATTAGAAACTTTTAGTCGTAGTGGAGAAAAAATTGTTGATGAAAACAAATCTGACACAAGTTTCTTCAAAAAAGAAACAGTAGGTAATATTGTATATGAAGCGATAGGTAGTATTGATATGATGCAAATTCAATTTGTTAGTTGTGATCAACTATTTGATAGGATGGCATTAAATCCAGATATATTTCCAGATTATAAGAAATTTCTTTCTACTAAATTACCAAATTTCAATTCTGAACTTAGTTATTATCAAATTAAAGGTAGTGCTATTGAACTTCCTGAATATGGTTTTATGTTATCAAATGAAAATGTGATATTTTTAGTAAAGGATTTATTCACTAAAATGTTAAACTTAAAAATTCGAAAAGCATCTGCATTTGCTGAAGTTTCTTCTATCAAATATAAAATTGTTAATGATCCATTTGAAGATAAATTTAGTGATGAAGACGGCTGGTTGGAATTGAATAAAAACGTTATTGAAACATTGAATTTTGATAATGAGGACTTCTATGAGAAATATGATTTTGATGCTGCTAAATCTTTAAGATTAGAATTAGAAGATGCTGCAAAAGCCAGAAAAGATGCTAATAAAGATGCTGCAAATTTAAAAAAAGAAGAAGCAAAATCTAAAAAAGAAAAAAAAGTAGAAGAAACTGAAGAATAATAAAAAATAGCATGAAATATTTAAAGTTAAGTTTCAGAAATGCTGGCTTCTATACTGTTAATAAAAATACTAAAGACTTTATGTTTGATATAAATGGTCAGCACAAAAGAAAAGATGTATTATATGGTAAACAGCAAAAAGTTAGTATTTCTGTTAATCAGATAAGTAATATGTTACATGTTTTAATGGGCGAAAGACCAAGTGCAACATATCGTGATACTTTAATAAATCCGATAAATTCTATTTTTCAAACTGCTAATAAATCATACATTAAGATTTATACCTCATTTTTTATAAATAAAAATAAAAATGTGAAATATTATCCTTCTGAAAGTGTTACTATTAGAAAATCAGTTTGGAATAGTTTTAATCCTGCACCAGATTTAGTTTATTGGAAAAGAGTTGAGAATTTTTTAACTAATGATATAGATAATTCATTATATCTTGAATTTGTAAAAATATTAAATTCTATATTAGAATATGATGTATTAAAAAAAACATTTTTAGATGTTATTGATGAATTGATAAAAAATCATAAAAATCATAGTTTAATTAACACTTTTAAATTAAAACTTAAAGAATCAATGAAAGTTCCAATGATTAAAATATTGGATGGTGAATATGATGGCACTATGAATAAAAATAGTAGAACAATGTTGACTACTAATTTTGGTGTTGATAAGATTACTAGATTGAGTGGTTCTATTATAATACCAGTTGAAGAATATGATATTGAAAAAATTAGGAATTCAAAAGGTTCTGTTACTTTATTAGACGGTGGAGTAGTGTGGATTGAAGATTTGATAAATGATTATGAATTTGGAGTTAGAGAACTTGAAGAATATTTACCTATTAATAAATTAGAAGAATATGAGAATAATATTTGAATTTACAGAAAATACATCATTAGTACCAATTAATAATCAGTCATATATGAATTATTATATTCAAAAATGTCTTGGCGACAATAATAAATATCATGATTCTAAGAATGATTATTCTATTTCTTCATTATATGGAGGTAAGTTAACAGATGATGAATTACATTTATCTTTCAAAAATGGAGGCATTATTGTTGTAACTTCAAAAAATGAAGAATTCTTGAATACTTTGATATGTGGTGTGATGTCTAATAAAGAATTAAAATGGGGAATGAAATTTGATAAAATTAATTTCATTTCTGAAATTTTTAGAAATGGCTGGAATCATTTTGCTACATTATCTCCTTTTATTATTAAAAAATATATTGATAAAAAGAATTATACCTTTTCAACTTTGAATGATTCTGATTTTGTAGATACTGTAAAAAAACATATTATAAAAAAATTGAGTAAAATTTATAATGGTATAAATTTAACAGATTTTGATGTTAAAATAATCAATCATCCTTCTCATAAAGTAAAAAAAATAATGGTGAAGAATGTTAAAAATGAAGCTAATCAATGTCAAGTCAGTATATTCTGTTCATCAGATGTAGCAGAAAAAATTTACAATTTAGGTATAGGTCAATCAACTGGTTCAGGATTTGGAACAATTTATAAAACAGAAAATAGAGATAAATATAATTTAGAATTGAAAAAATGATTAATTTTAATCTAAATGATATTGTTACAAGTGATTTTTTAAATTATAAATCACTTGTAATGTTATGTATATCTGTCAATTATGAATAATGAACTGATACTTATATAATTCCGCAAGGGAATCACAACAATGTGGAATGTAACTGGAATTAATGTTTTACTGATACTTATATAATTCCGCAAGGGAATCACAACGAATATGCAGAATATTCAAAAAAGAGAATAACTGATACTTATATAATTCCGCAAGGGAATCACAACACAACAGATAATGGAAATAAATTACAAGTTACTGATACTTATATAATTCCGCAAGGGAATCACAACTCTAGCAGTGCAATAGAGCCAGCCCAATCAACTGATACTTATATAATTCCGCAAGGGAATCACAACTATAAATAACAAAGAACTAATGAAAAACTCACTGATACTTATATAATTCCGCAAGGGAATCACAACTCAGCCTGAATTTTACCTTTACCCATCATTACTGATACTTATATAATTCCGCAAGGGAATCACAACTAAAAATAACCATCTAATAATTGAGACATAACTGATACTTATATAATTCCGCAAGGGAATCACAACTGATGTGATGATATACAGAAAAAAAAATAACTGATACTTATATAATTCCGCAAGGGAATCACAACATCATTCTATTGATTGTTATATTTCTTCTAACTGATACTTATATAATTCCGCAAGGGAATCACAACATCTTTTCTATATAATATATTTTCATATTTACTGATACTTATATAATTCCGCAAGGGAATCACAACATCAAAAAATGTAATTCTATATTTATAATTACTGATACTTATATAATTCCGCAAGGGAATCACAACATATATTTTCTTTAAACTGCTCAATGATGAACTGATACTTATATAATTCCGCAAGGGAATCACAACATTGCGTACGACTCATATAATTCAACACAAACTGATACTTATATAATTCCGCAAGGGAATCACAACAGCCCATATGTACACCCTATTTAGTGGTACACTGATACTTATATAATTCCGCAAGGGAATCACAACTGCGCTTGAGTTGTTGAATTTGCTGCAAAAACTGATACTTATATAATTCCGCAAGGGAATCACAACTTTAATGCTTTTGCAAATTTTGGCATAATAACTGATACTTATATAATTCCGCAAGGGAATCACAACATTGCAGTTTGATACATTTCAAAATAAGAAACTGATACTTATATAATTCCTTGATGGAATCACAATATTGAAAAAATAGAAAAGTTGATACAATAAACTAATAATTATATCATTCCGTAAAGGAATTTAAAATATTAAAAATTATTTGTATAATCAAATAAATAATAGTATATTTGCATGTTATAAAAAATTATTAAAATATGATAGAAACATTAGTGTCTAATAGTAATGGAGTATCTTTAAAAACTCACTCGTTAGCTGTTCAAAAAATAGCAGTTATAATGGCTGAAAGATTAGGATTACCAATTGATATACAAAATGCTATATCAAAAGCTGCTTTGTTACATGACATTGGAAAATCTTATATTCCTTTTCAAAATTATGTATCAAAAAAAGTTGTATCTGAAGAGTTTACTAATAATAAAATATTTCATCATGAAATTTCATGGGCTATACTTAGATATCTTATGAATATTGATAAAGATTATAATTATAGTATTTTATATTCTATATATTGGCATCATTCCAGAGATATGAGTAATAAAAATAAAGAATATGCATCATCGATATTAGAAAAATTAACAGATGATGATAAACAAAGAGTATTAACTGTGTATAATGAATTAACTGGTGAAAATAAAGTTTTATCAGATCTTGATGTTAATATCATGAATGATAAAATTCCTGATTATTATATAAATAAAGATGATAAAATTTGTTCATTGAATATTATTGTTATGTCTTGTGTAGTTTCTTCAGATAGATATGTATCATCAATAAATATAGACCAGAATAAAATTTTAATTGATGATAATTATTGTAATGAAATTGTTGATTCTATAGATTATTCTCCTACAAAAAATTATATAACACCAAAAAATTATGATATTGATCGTTTTAATTATCAATTATCTTGTGCTGGTGATATAAATAGTAATCAAACTTCTGAATTGAAAGCACCTGCTGGTTATGGTAAAACTATTAATGGCTTACTTGCTTGGATTAAATCTGGGAATAGAAAATTAATTTGGGTTTGTCCAAGAAATACAATAGCGGAAACTCTATTTGATGGTGTTAAAAATGAACTTAATGCATTAAGTATCAATAATATTAGTGTTGAATTGTTTCTTACTGGAGAAAGACGTGATATTTATAATGAAAACAATAATATAGATTTCACATCGGATATTATAATCACTAATATTGATAATTTTTTGACTCCTACCATTAATAATTTTGTTAGAGATAGAATGTACTCATTATTATCAAGTTATGTTATTTTTGATGAATTTCATGAATTAGTTGCGTCTGAGCCGTACTTTGCTTGTTTTGTTAATATCATGAATGTTAGACATAGATATACAAATAGTAAAACATTACTGATGAGTGCGACCCCTACAATGATGACAAATTTATGGGATAACTCAATTAAAGGAACTGCTATTTTACCAAATGAAACTAATCATTATAATGCTGCTCATTCTAAGAAATTTAGAATAAATTTCTTAGATGATATAACTTTAGTAAATCCTCAACTAAATAGTTTATTTATAACAAATTCAATAAAATCTTCTCAAACAAAAACTATTGATGACGATTATTCAGTTATAGCGCATAGTAAATATATGATTGATGACAGAAAGTGTATAATTGATAGTATATTTGATATGTATGGTAAAAATAAGAAGATTCAAAATAAATTAGATGTTATATCTGCGCCATTGATTCAAGCTGCTATGGATTTATCTTTTGGTATTATGACTGAAATTCCTAAATCTCCAGAAGATACATTTCAAAGATTGGGTAGACTTAATAGATGGGGAGAATATGATGTAGTTGATTATAATATTTTAGTTAATATTAATGATAAAAAAATAAATTTAAGTGAATTAGCTTCAATTAATCTTACTTATGACATAAAATTAAATAAATTGTGGATTGATTATTTAAAAAATAATATTATTGATAAATATGAATATACATTAGATGAATTGTACATTAAATACAATGTTTTTAATTCAATGTATAAAAAAGAAATAAATGAATATATTAATGATAGATACATTAAAAGTAGAGAATCATTATCTAAATTATTTCCAAGAAAATATATAAATAAAGATACAAAAAAAATAGTATCATCAGGTTCTAAACTTAGGGACAATGGATCAAATAATATTTATTGTATATATAAAATATATAATACTGATGAGTATACAGATGTATTTAGTATTGATTCTAATGGTTCAGATATGGATAAACATGAAGATAATACTACTCAAACTAATCAGATTCGTTCTATTAAGAAATTGTTAACTGATAGTAGATTTGAATATAATAAACATAGATTATTAACAGGTAACAAATTTACTAGTAATAAATTATTTGAATCTGCAAAAAATCCTAAGACTCCATATATTTGTTACCATAAAGAATATCATCCAAAATTAGGGCTTATATCAATTTATTTATTATAATTTGATTAATACAATTATTACCCTCATCTTTGTACACAATATTTTTAATAACTCACACTAAATAGTAAAATTATGGGTAAAACACATAAAACATTAGTAAAAGCTAGTTATTTTTTAGAAAGAAAACTGGTAAAATACATTTCAAATCCAATAGTATATATTGAAGAAGATGGTATTAATGAGAAGAGTTTAAAGATACATTTAGATAATCCAAGCACAAGTTTAATTCATAATATTAATGAATGTGCGAATGAGACATATTTAAGATTTGGAATTAAGACAGTAATAAGAAAATACATAACTAATTAAAAAAGAGAAGAGTTAAATCTTCTCTTTTTTTTGTTTGTGTCAAATATTATCCTTACATTTGTAAATAATTTTAAATAAATATCATGACAAAAAGTAATAATATCAATAATGTTAAACATCCCATTATTAGAACAAAAAGTTTACGTAATGGTTCTGTAACAAAAAACAACAAGTCATATATAAGAACATATGATTTAAGTCGTTATAGTAATGATCAGTTAGTGAATGCATTATATAGCAAAAAGTGGAACACAAACAGAAGAAGATTTATTGCTGATATATACTATTTATTAGATGAAAGGATTGCAGCAGGAAAATGTACTAAATATGAAATTGACAATTTGAAATATTTAGCTAATATAAAAAAGCATAATATAGTAAAATCTGTCAATAATAATAGTAGAACAACTACCACAAATACTACAATTCCAGTCTCTAATAGTTTAGTTAGTTTAAAATATCGTATCAATAGTTTATCAAATGAAATATTTCGTATTACTGGTGCTAGATTTAAAAAGCTAAACAGGACTGATGATGTATCAGATAAAGCACATGTATTTTATGATCAGATTTTTGCTTCATTACATTGTATACATAATATGTTGATGGCAAAAGATAATTATAAACATAGTAGATATAATATGTTAACTGCAGAAACTCAAGCAGGAAAAACAGGAGTTGTTCGTAATGTAATATTTTTATTGGAAACTTATCCTAAATTGAGAGAATATCTTGGTTTAGAATTTGGAGGTAGCGTAATAATAACTCCAATGTGTGACAATGCAAATAAAGAACAATTAAAAACTGATATTTCACATGGCGAATGCAGACAAGACAATCAAAAACTTTTAAAGTCAAAAGGAATCATGCATAATCCAGATATGCTTAGTTGGTCAAGAAATAATCAATATGGAAACTTGCATGACTGTATTATATTTGTAGATGAATCTCACTTAGCATCAGGTGTTAGTGGTGCTATGAATAGTTATCTTCAAAAAAATAATATAAATTTGAATGGCTCTACTAATTTATCTAAAAATAACATTTTTTTATTCACAATATCAGCTACTCCATATGAAGAGCATGTTGGTAATTTGTTATTTAAAAAAAAGAATACAATAGAGTTAGCTCATGGACCTAATTATAAAGGATTGGATTATTTTTTGAAAAACAATTTTTTTAGACAATCATTTGATTTGTCAACTACTGAAGGTGAGAATCATTTTAAGAATGAAGTAGAAAGTTTCAATCATAAAATTGGTTATTATATTGTCAGAATAAATATTAGTACAGATACTGATAATTTGATACCAGAAGGATTTTCAACTTTAACATATTTTGAGAAAGATAAAGAAGTTATTAATGAAACATTGAGAAAAATACCTGATACACCTACTCTTATATTTGTAAAAGAGAAAATGAAACAATCATATCAATTAGATAAACAAAATATTGTAATGATGTTTGATAGATCAGTTGTTCATGATTCTGATTATAGAACAAGTTTTATTGTACAAAGTTTTGCAGGTAGATTTTGTGGATATCATAATTATAATGCTATTATATACACAGAAATAAATGATGTGAAACTTCATTTAGATTATTTAAAAAATAAAAATCATGTACCACACTGTAAGCGTGTTAATAATGATAAGAAATTTTCATTCAAGGAAAAAAATAAATCACAGCAGTCATCATATAGTAATAAAAATGACTTATCATATGCAAATAACTTTACATTAAAGATTGGATATAAAACACAGAATGATGGTTATATAACATTAAACAATAATATCATAACAATATATTTAGATAATAAGAGGAATTTAGTATTATCTAAAAAATCAAAAGTTGAAACAGAATTTCTTTCTTCTTATATTGAAGACTATGTTGTTTGCTCAGATATTAAAACACCTTGTAATTCATTTTTAGATGCTAAGAATGCACTTGAATCGTATTGTAAGATAGTATCATCAAAAACAAAAATTGATGATGTGAAAACAAAAAATGGTAAAAAATTCATTGAATTATTGGAGTTTAATTTTTGATTTTTTATTAACTACTATTAACAAAAAAATATAAATTTATATTGTATATTTTTTGCTTATTTAAATAATTTTTAGTATCTTCGATAGAAAGATATTAATTATTAATTTAAAAATTTAAAAATATAGCATGAATTTATTGAATATTGAGCAAAACGTTGAAAAACAAGTAGTAAAATGTGAACACATAGTAGGAGCAAAGATTAAAACTAAATGGACTAAAAATGATGTTATTATAGCTTTTCTTTATACAAAATTTACATTAAGAAAAGTTGGAGTTACAGATGAAGCTACACAACTTGAGAATTTTGTTAATGAATATATTGGTTCTATTTCGAACTCATTGAAAATGGAATCACTGAATATTAAATATTTATTGTGTTTAAAACATAATGAGCAACCAGAAGGATTAGAACATTATTCAAAAACACAGGAACTTGTTGTTAATGAATATGATAAATATAGTGAGAATGAATTATCAGAAATTGTAAACTTAATATTAGACAGTATGACTGAAGAAGAAAAATTGAAAAACATGGAAATGGCGGATGGAGTTAATGCAGAGATTAATGCAGAGAAAGAAAAACATCGTTTAGAAGTTCTTGCAAAAAAAGAAGAGAAAGCAAGATTAGCTCTTGTTAAAAAAACTCAGAAAGAAAAATACACAACCACATCAACAGATTATAAGCCAATGACATTTAAGCAGATGAATCCATCCAAGAAAAAATATGTTGCTAGCATTGTGAGTAATGTATTTGCAAATATTGGAGATGTTCTTGATCACAAAAAATATGGCAAAGGCTCTGTTAAAGATATAGTTGGAGACAGAATTACAATTAACTTTCGTGATAAAGCAGTAGGAAGTAAAATTTTATTGTTTGATGAAAAGTTTTTCAATTTAGTTTAAATAATATTAAATGCAAGAAAACACCAGATTTAATCTTGTGTTTTTCTTGCATAATTGAATTATTATTAGTATATTTGTATATAAAATAATAATAATAAAATATGATTTATAGAAAAATAATATTAATATTAATCTGTGTTATTTTTAGTATATCATGTACAAGTAAAAAAGACAGAAGAACTGAAAAATATATTGAAAGTAGTCTAATATCAAAAATATCTGAATATCAAAAAAACAATAATATTTATGCTACATATACATATGATGAAATGAAATCATCTATTGTTAATGATAGTATAAGTTTTTATGTTTTAAATTATGATATTACTGATATGTATGGTATAAAAAGAAAATCTTTTGTTTATGGATATTTCAATATGAATACTGGATATGATGTGACAGATGAAGATGGTTATAATGATGATAGTGATGATAGTTATGATAGTTATGATAGATTTATGAATACCCAAATTTTTTAATGTTATGGTGCTTGGTAAATTATATCGTAAAGATTTAAATAAAAATGAAAAACAAGTTTATGATCATGTTAAAAAATTGAGACACGGTGAACTTGTTGGATTCACAATAGGTAATAAAAATGGTGATGATTCTTTTATTTGGAAACTAAATTTTAATGGAATAGAAAAATGTGAATTATATGGCAAATCACTCTATGATAATAAACAATATTCTTTTAAATTTGTAACTGAATATGATGGTTACACAAGTAAATTGTCTAATTTTGATTATATGCTAATATATGTAATGAATTGGTATTATAATTGTATTGATGAATATTTGATAATATCTTCACGTAGGAAAAAATTAATTCAAATTAATAACAAACTATAATATTTACAACTATTTAAAAACCTCATACTGATTAGGTTAAGTGTAATTTTAATTATGAAAAAAATTGGAATATTTTTGTTGTGTATTTTATTTTTAGTGTCATGTCAACTAAATGATTCAAAAAAAACGGAAGAATGTAAAGTTGAAAAACAAAATTTTAAAGGTTTTTGTGATTTAATGATTGGTTCAGATTTCAAATCTATACCATCATATAATAAATTTAAAAAAACGAATGAAGATTTGTATTATGCTGATACATATGAATTATCTAAAGATATTGGTTGTGTTTCTTTTGTTCGTGTTATGCTGAAAAATGGTAGAATAAAGGATGTAGGATTTACAAGCAGCAGCATATCAAATAAAAATAAATTAGATTCATGCTTTAAATCATATAATTCAATCTATTTAAATCTTTCACCTTCTAATAAAAATAGAAAAGACTATAAATCAAATGATGATGTCATAATAACAACATTAATATTAAATAGTGAATATTTATATCATATGTATGGTCATAATCCAATTAATTATTTTTATTTTGATTCAACTGGATTAGGTATCTGATTAATATCTGGTAATAAAAAAGAGAATATTTTAATATTCTCTTTTTTTTATATATACAACAAAAAAATCTCATGAAAATATATAATTGTTTAAAAAAGGTAAATACTGAGGTTGAACCAACTGAAGTTGAATGTAGTCAAGCTGAATATTGTCCAACATATTTAGCATATTTAGGTAAATATGGTGAAGGATCAAAAGAAATTAAAATATGCAAAAATTCAGATTCTGGATATTGTACTAAATATCATCTCATAAATCAATATAAATGGAATGAATTGACTGATGAAGAAAAAATAAAATTGGTAAAAAATATTATCATAAAGGAAGAATAATTTAATATTCTAAATCATTAGAGTTTAATTTGTCAATTTTGTCTTTTCTATCTTTTAATAAGAAATATTTATTCTCATCTACAAATAATCTACAAGATATACTATCATTAACTATATCATTAAAATATGGACTATTTAAATTGTCACATGTTGTGTGAGTACTCTCATTATTATTAAATTCTTTACATAAATCATCTAGTAATATTGAAGTGTGTGAGTATTTTGAATACATACAGTTTAAGCAGTTATCATTCATGTGTTGTTTTTTATTATAGGTTAAATTTACTTGTATTTATTAAATAATCAAATTCTTTCTCTATTTTAGGATTTAAAATGTCTTTAATATATTTTAAATTATCTATGTTGTCATCTAATATTGTTTTCTGATAGTCATATGATTTTAATATACTAATATCCATATGTCTTAATTTTGATATGATAGATGGATATTGTTTCATTTTATTAATCCAAAAATCCTCATTGTAATTAGTTATGAATTCAGTAGTGAATGAATTTTCATATTTACCATCATAATTACTTATAATCCAATATGCTAATTCTAAATACTTTGTACTTAAAATTTTACCATTTCTATAATACTTAAAAGGTAATCCTTGTATTATAGAATAACCTTTATCTTTTACTTTATCAAGTATAACTCTTACAAATCTATCTAATTTTTCACTTATCATTAATGAAATCAAGTTATCTAATCTATATTGATATTTATCTTCTGAATGTGTAGCATATGAAGAAAATGAATAATCTTCCTCAATATTTTTAGAGTTAACTAAAAATGATACCGCATCTAAATTACCTTTATGAATAACATTATAAATATGCCTATATGTTACTGGTACTCCTAAATTGATTAGATATTTTATAACATCAGGTTTGTCGTTGTATTTTGTTGCATAATCTATACAATTTTCTGGTGCTCGTGAAAATGTAGCATCTTTCTTTTTATTCGGATCTAATCCTGTGCTAATTAAAAACTTAACAATATCTAATTTTCCTTTAAAACAAGCAGTCATTAATAAATCTTGATTGAAAGTTACTCCTAAATCTTTTAATAATTTGAATTTTTTGACATCTGAATTATGGTATACAAGATTATTTAAAAATTCTGGTTCTTTAATTAATGCTTTATAAATATTATCATTTTTTAATATAGATTTGAAATAAATATAAGGTAGTTCACAAACTGCTGTGTTATTTTTTGAAAATTTTTTTGCTGGTACATAATCAACTAATTTGACTGCTAATTCTGGAAGCTCTCTACAAGCAAAATAGAATAATCTATCTTCTTCGTATTCTGTTATATTCTTTGTGTTGATAATATTTATATAATGATTAACATCAATAATAGATTTAAAATCTTCATAAAAGCTATAAAATACTGGCTTTGTCTTTTTCTCATATATTTTAAAATTTGTTATCATATCATTATATATAAAAAACAATTTAAAATTTTCTTTCGGTTTCCATTCTTTTCAATGTTTCATATGGTGTTTCTCCTTTTTTCATTGTGTAGCTACATCCAGTTGTACCTCCTTTCCAGGTACCTTTTCTTTCACCTATATCATCACTAAATTCTATTTCAATGTCTTTCCTTATTAATCTAATATACTTCAACCAAGTGAGCCATTTCCATCTCCATTCTCTTTCTTCTACTCTAATAGTTGCTAAACAATTTTGTTCTTCACCATATTTTGTTGTATATTTGTAAGTATATGTTTCAGAAAAAATAATATCTTTCCATTTTGGATGATTCCAAAACTCCATATTCCTTGATTTTCTTGTTTCACTAAGCCAAGTACCATCTTTGACTAGACAGCTTGTTCTTATCCATTCCCAATGCCAAGGTAGATAAAAAGATTTGTATGTATAACCATAATTTACACTAAATTGCTTATCAGAAAAAGATATACCATATGTTGGTGGAGTAGATTCATCATATAGATTCTTAGTGTATTTTATTTCTATTTTTGATTTTTTATCAGACAATGTTGATAATTTATCTTTTCTAATATCTTTAATACTTTTTTTTATTTTAATTTTTTTATAATGTCTCCATGGTAGATTTATAAACAATTTCCCCCATATAAAATATATTTGAAGATTTGGACTTGGATCAAAATATCCTGCTATATGGTATTTTAAACTAAAACCACTCCAATCAGGAGTAAATTCAATATATTTATTTTTAAATGGTTTCAACTTCAAGTCTTGTTAATTTTATTATTCTTTTAACTAATATAATATTCTCTGGTAATTTTATGTTGTATAATTTTGTTAATGTGTCTTGTTTGAAATGAAATCCGTGATCATAATCATATGCAATTTTTGCAAATTCGTCACCAGCATTCATCCAATCCATCCATTCAACTCCGCTATTATCTAAGCCATATGAAACACATTGTTTATATAGTTTCAATATTGCTGTTCTATTTTTTATAAATTTAGAGTAGTTGGTTTCTCTTTCGTCGTATTCCATGTTCATATTAGTATAAAATATCAAATATGTTTTTAAATCTGATATATTTAATAGTAAAGATAGTAAAGATAGTAAAAATAATTTGAATTAAAAACACAAAAATTAAATATGTTTTTCAAAAAATTATATATACTGAAAAATAACAGTTAAATATGAGAAATTTGAAGAGTTTTAACCAAATGTTTGAATATGCCACAGGTAATAAATTGAAAAATAGATGGACAAAAAATGATGTAATTATTGCATTATATTATGAAAAATTTGGATTGAGTAAAATTGGCATTGAAGATAGTAAAGTTGAAACCTTTGTGAATAAATATATTGGTTCAAATGAACCGTCATTAAAGATGGAAGCACTAAATATAAGATATGCATTAGGAATAAAACATAATGAAGAACCAGAAGGATTATCAAGATATTCAAAAACTTGTATGGTAGTAGTAGATGAATATGATAGTTACACTGAATCAGAATTGAGAGAAATAGTAGAAGATATTATAGACAATACTACAGAAGAACAAATAGCTATAAATGTATCACAGGCTGAAAATCAAAGAGAAGAAGTTCTTAAAAGAAGAGAAGCAAAAAGAAAAGAAAAAGAACTTAATCCAAGTAGAAGAAGAGGAAGACCAAGTCTTAGTGATGTTGAGATGAAACCTATGCCTAATGATGATTCAACTGATTCATATGGTAGACCAATATCTAAACTTGATAATATACAAACAGATGAACAATCATTTGTTCAAGTTGGAGATGTACTTAATCATATTAAATTTGGTAGAGGTGAAGTAATGTCAGTAAATGGTAATTTGATTGAATTGGATTTCTTTGAAAATGATTTAGGATTAAAAAAAGTAGTATTTAAACCTGAATTATTTAAATGGACACCTGATTCATTCTAAATGAACCTTTAAAAATAAATATATAAATAAAAATTCAAAAAACAAAAGAATTATTATGACGCAAATAATCAAACTAAACAATCAACCTGAAAACTTAATCAGTCAATTAAAAGACAAAGAATTATTAATATATGAAGATATTCAAGGCTCTCAAATATTTGTAAAATGGGATGGTACAAAATTCTTAATAAGACCAAAATCAATTAGTAACACAGATCTAAATTTTGTAGATCTGGCTATTCAAAAGTATTATAATAATGTATTTCAATATATTTATACCCTTCCCGATTTTGTAACTAATTTACTATCAAAGAATTGGTGGTTCTGTTTTGAGTATTTTCCAGATAATCAACCAGGTAACATAGAATATAAAAAAATTCCAAAGAACAATCTAATTTTAACTTGTATAGTTAAAGGTACAAAATATAAATATAATTATAATGAGATATTAGAATACTCTAAATTATTTAATGTAGATTCTTTACCAGTGATATTTAAAGGTAAATTGAACGATAAACAGTTAGAAGTGATAAACTTGTTCTTACATACATCAGAAGAAGATTTGGAGTATGTTTATGGTGAGTCTAACTTTGCATATTTTTTCTATAAGATATTAAATCCTCAATTAAATAATTCATTTTTAATGGATGGCTTCAATGACAATTTGGAAAAAATAATAGTTAGAATAAATGGTGATGATGAATTTTCATTTGAGATATTAAATCCATCTTATGAAAGAATGAATCTTGATAGTAAAACAGATTACTTAGAAAATTATTCATTAATATTGCTAAATTTTTTAGAATTCATACAACTAATAAGTTTTGAGAAAGTTAAGCTTAAAGAAATAACAAAAGAAGAATTATATATTGAATTAATTTCAGCTATATTTAATGATTATGTTGAAAATATTACTAAAGAAATAAAGGATTGGAATTTAGCTATTCCTACATTTTTCTCAGAAGATAAATTTAAAATTAATACATTTTTGTTGAAAAATGATAAAACTATTGATTATATAAAATCTGATGATAAAATTGAGTATATTTTTAAACTTATTTTGAGTTCATTTAATAAGAAATTGAAGAAGCCTATTGGCATTTTTAATGATAAAACACTAGAATTGTTTAATAGTGACGTAGATAAAATATCTATTTATTTAGATAATATATTAAAAGTAAATCGTGAATATTTACTTAAAAATAATGATTTGTTGAATTTTAAGGATTATTTCAATGTTAATTTCAACACTGATTATAATGATATGATTTATCCAGATGTTTCAAAATTAGGTGCAGAAATACCATCAGGAGGAGAAAAAAAGAAAGAAAATCCAAAAGACACATTAAAAGGTGGTATACCAATTGATTTAAAGAAAGGTAAATTCTAATTTATAATAGACAATAATTCAGAATAATCTTTGTTTATAACAAATATAAAATTAAAGCCATTATTTATAGTGGCTTCTTTTTTAGCTTCATTTTTTTCTTTTTCAAGTTCGTAAGTATAACTACTTTTAATTTCAACTATCAAATTATAATTAGGTAAATAAAAATCAGGATAATATTTTTTATTTTTATTATCAAAAATATAATCAATATATTTAGCATTTTCTATTTTATAATCATCACTAAAATTAATAAGAAAGTCTAACTCATAAGTTCCTCTATATAAATATTGCTTATATTCTTTTAATTGAAATGCTGATTTTTGAGACTTTTTAAAAATTTCATAATTTTGTATAGGATATTCTACGCCATATCGTTCTAAATTTATATTTTTAATTTTTTCTTTAATTTCATAATTTTGTATAGGATATTCTACGCCATAATCAGCAAGACTTTTTTTATTTTCTTATTTTTTATTTCTTGATTTTGTGAATTATGTTCAACCCCATATCGTTCTAAATTTGTTTTCTTACTTTTTTCATTAATTTCATAATTTTGTAAAGCACACACCGTGCCATATTTTTTAAAATTTGTTTTTTTAATTTTTTTATAAAATTCAATATTTTGTGTTGGATATTCTACACCATATTTTTCTAAATTTGTTTTTTTGCATTTTTCATTATATTCTTTTGTTTTTGAATAATTATAGACACCATATTTATTTAACATTATTATTTTAACTTTTTCTTGACCACACGCACTTGAGCATGAATAGAAATTGCATTTTATGAAACTTTTATAATAAAATCTATATTCCATTATTTTTTCATTACCACATACATCACATTTAACAACAATTTTTTGACTACTACCTTTAGATAAATCTTCTGTATTTATTTCAATGATATCTTTTAATTTGCACTTATATCCTTTTAATATTAACTCATAAATATTTTTTTTATTGACTTTAATTATAATTTTATTAGTTAATATCATAATATTATCATTTTTTTCTGAAGTTCTTCTTTGATTGTAGAACTTTTACATAATTCAGATATTATACAATTCTCTAAGAATTTAGAACGGTTAGAAACTGTGTTATTTATAGTTTCTAATAATTCAGGATTTAATGATATTGATATTATAATTTTTTTATTCTTAACTTTCATAATCATTTAGTATTTTTATTGTATATATTAATAAAATAAAGTCTAAAAATGCTAATAAAATAGCATTTTTTGTTAAAGTTATAATATTCAGAACATTAATAAAATAAACTTTTTTGAATTTTATTTATATTAGAATAAAAAATATAATGCGTAAAAAAGTGTCTGATGAAAATAAAAGAAAGCATGTTTCATTCTCAATTGATCCAGAAGTTTATGAATTATGGAAGAAATATTGTGAAGATAATGATATTGAGAATTATTCTGAATATATTGAGAAAATTATAGTTGAAAAAATGAAAAAATGAAAATAGAAGAATTAAAAATTAACCAAACAATAAAATACAAAAAAGAAATACCAGATGTTTTATCAATAGATAAAGAATATATTATTACATATAGTAGTTATCTTGGTACTGATATTGTGTCTATTAATAGGAAAAAACGAAAATCTATGAATATTATTGCAATAAAATGTGATGATGACGAAATTCATGATTTTTTTCAGAATGAATTTGAAGAATATTTTTATACTGAAAAAGATTATAGGAAAGAGAAAATAATTAAATTGAATTATATTTAATTTAGTATTATCATATAAAAATGCACCATTATCAATAGTATCGATAATGGTGCATTTTATATGTTAAATTTATTTGTTATTATTCTAATTTCTGATATAAATCTATATGCAAGCCAGTCCTCTAAAATTGCGCCAGTTTCAATATCTTTAACATCAACACAAAAATCATCAATATCTTCTATTGTTAAGTATTGATGCTCAATCATAATAGTTTCTTTTTGGTGCTCACTATCTTCATTATAAATTCTTAATACTAAGTATTTTTTACCTTTTTGTGGTTCACTATACATATTATCATATCCACCATGAATACAAGTGACTTCATCTCCTAATGAGAAATATATATCATTATAATGTTCGAATATTTTAAAGTCTTTTATCATAAGTTAAATTTGTTTGCTGTTTTATTCAATTTAAATTCTTCGAATTCTTCTGGTGTTAATACTCCAGTTGTTTTAAATATTACATATCCTTCGTTTTTTAAATCTTCTGTGAAATCTTTAATTTGATAATTTGGATAATAAAATACTTCAGACCAATCTTCATTACCTTCATCTGTATATTCACCTTCATCACTAAAATAATATCCTATTGTAATACCAGGTGATTCACTCATAAATCCAAGTTGAGAAATATCACTAAATAATACTATTGATGAATTTGATACAATATCATCAAACAAATTTAAATAATCACTTTCAACTTCATAATCAGAGTTATTAATTTCTTCTTTTCCTTCTTCTGTTAATGATATTTTTAAATTACCATTTTCTAATCTTTTCAATGTTAAATATTCACCATTTCTTAATTCACTATCATCAAGTGATATCATATTTTCGTTTACATTAAATTTATTAAATTTTGTTATCATATATTAAATTTTTTTGTATCAAAATGTAGTTTCATTTTTTCTATGAAATCAGACATTACAATTTTTGGATTTTTCTTTATTTCTTCTAGATATATATTGAAGTCGTCTTGACTTTTTGAGGAGGGAAACAATATTTAAAAGAAGGGAACGTTTTGTATGCGACAAAACAACAATAACATTCCCTTCATGGTGTACCAAGTACTTGACAAAGATACAATAAGAATTGAAATACTGCCTCATTTATCGGTAGCAAAAAGAGGTTTTAAGACCACAAGTTGTCTGATTGAAGTAGTAAATAGCATTTTATATAAGCTGAAAACAGGCTGTCAATGGTATCTGTTGCCAGTAAGAAGTTTGTTCTCAGATGTAGTCTTAAGCCATAAAACCATTTTTGGTCATTTTCGCAAATGGTGTAAGAGTGGTGAGTGGGAATACTGTTGGACGAAAATACTGGAAAAATACAAGTCGTTCTTGGATTTATCTAGTGCCGACTTGGATGGTAGTCATGCCACAGCACTTCGCGGAGGCGAAGAAGTGGCTTATCAGGGTAGGAAGAAAAGGAAAACGACAAATTCTTTGTTTCTTTCTGACCGACAGGGTTTACCTTTAGCTTTATCAAATCCAATTGCAGGTAACCATAATGATTTATATGCAATTGAGAAATCCTCAGAAGAACTATTTTCAACTTTAGGGGAGGCAAAGATTAGTACAGATGGTCTTTTTATTAATGCTGATTCTGGTTTTGATTCAAAAAACTTTCGATCGATTTGTGAAAAATGGGGAGTAATTCCCAATGTTGCTTTCAACTATCGCAATGGTGAAAACAAAGATGAGTATTTATTAGATGATTTACTTTACAAACAAAGATACGTCATTGAAAGAACAAATGCTTGGATGGACAGTTTCAGATCGCTGCTTAATAGATTTGATTATACGGTTTCAAGCTGGAAAAGCTTCAATTACATAGCTTTTATGATTATATTATTCAAGAAAATTAAAACTAACAAAAAGTCAAGATGACTTCATTATATGATTCACTTATATCATCTCCTGAAACACCATCATTATTATATTCTGATATTTTATCAGATAATCTTTCATTGAAAGTTTCATTTAGATCTTTTGTGCTTCCATTGTAACCATAGTAAGGTTGTGAATAATCAATGACATCATCTTGATAACTATCATCATATTTTTTTATGATAAATTTAGCTTTATATGCATCAGTTTTTGTGTCAAATTTTAACCATAACATTGGTTCTTTACTGTTGTTATAATTATTCCATTTTATAGAATCTCTTGATACTCCAAAAAACGAATATGCCTTACCAATTATATCACTCCAAGCTTCTGCTTCATCTGCTGCTTCATGTCCTGAGCGAATACAATCTAATAACATTCCTTTAAGTTCATCCATATCATATTCTTCTATTATATCAACTATATCAGAGTAATCAGAAATATTGTCAATATCTTCAATATCAATATCAATATTATTATTAATTAGTTCAAGAGTGAGTAATACCTTAATTATATCTATATTTTCTTTATCCAAAGTCATGTTATCATTAATACTAAAACTTGAGTCGTTATATTGAAATAAATCATATGCGTCACCAGATAACATTGTTGAGATAAAATTATCTGATGTATTATCACCAATCTTAAAATAGTCAGAAAAAAAAGGAAAATCTTTAACAACTAGCCAATAATCATCATCATCTTTTACTATCTCTTTACATTTTAGATTTTCTCCATAATAATTCAACAACTCAACATTGTCTTCGATTGTTTCTTTCAAATCAATATTATCATCTTCTAATGTATAAAAATCTCCTCTATAAAAATCAAATACCATTTTATCATCATTTTTGTTATTTGTATTTAAAAAAATGTTAGAAAAATTCCCTTTATATGAATCCATATTAATATTACCATCTTTTGACCATTCAGTTAATGCATCAAATGAGTTTGCTTTTTCTATTTTCCAATTTTCATTTTCGAATAGTATTGTGAAATCTCTATTAGATTGCTCTAAATTTGAATCATTTATTTCCTTGAAATAATATAAATGTTTCATGTTATATGTTGTATTTTTTTGTTGTTTTATATATTTCTATTCCACCAACCTGATAAATACAATTTAATAAATAAGAAATACTATCTACATCACCAATGAATCCTGGATTTGAATCGTCATCAAGATTATTTATTGGAAATCCTTCAATAAATAATGATTCATCTAATCCTCCTGATTGCGCACCACTATTCCAAATTGTATATCTTACACCAAATATTTTAACTAATGCATAAGCACCTTGATATAAATCATGCACCCTGATATCATCAATTTTTAATATGTTATCATTGTATAATTGAGATATTATTTCAGTTAAACTCTCTTGTAAATAATAAATCAATGTTGATTCTTCACTGTCATCGTCAGGATTGTCTTTAACATATTTCCAATTAATATGTCTGTTCAATTCACCTGATTCATATATTTTTAAGTGTTTCATATTTTTATATGTTAAATTTTTTTGAAGAAAGATATATTTCTATACCACCAGATTTATAAATATCATTTAATAAATCTGATATTTCTTCAACATCTCCTTTATAGCCAGGTATTTCATCTTCATCCATATTATTTATAGGAAATTTTCCAATGTATAAATAATCTAATGAATATATTTCACTTATTCTATAGTTTTTGTTAAATATTCTAACTATAGCATAAGCGCCTTGAGATAAATCAAATCCTCTGATATTTATTATTTCTACTATATTATCATTATCTAATAAAGATACAACTTCTTCTATTTTATTTTGTAAATCTTTAATTAAACTAGCTTCATCACTATCATCATCAGGATTGTTTTTGACATAATTCCAATCAATATCTTTACTCCATTCACCAGTTTCATAGATTTTATATGATTTTATGTGTTTCATTAAAATATTTTTTATTTATATATAAAAAAACTTGCACAATAAAAAAATTTATATTATCTTTGTATTGGTTTTTAATGTCTATTACTTGTTGTGAAACAAATGACGTTTAATTTTAATTTCATAATTAAAAAAACTCTCACTGATGAAAATTCAGTGAGAGTTTTGAAAAATTAAAAATATAATGAAAGAGTTGATAGATGATAGTTTAGTTCCAGGTAGAGGATATTATTATTTACTAGATTGGAATGAATCTGATAGATGGGAAACAATGTTCAGACTATTCGAAAAAACCAGACTGTGTGATTTAGAATTACATGAATACATACAGTTGCTTGAAATTGCAACAAAAAAAGATTTAGAAGCATTAAAAATAGAAAAAACTTAATAAAATTATATTACTATATACATTACAATAAAAAATTAAAATTCTTATGAATAACAATATCTCAAATATGATTCAGCAACAACAACAAACTTACGTTTGATTGGGTTAGCATCATGTTTGTTTTTCACCCAATCCTGAAATGGTTTGGGTTTTTTTGTGCCCAACTTTTTAAGTTGGGTTTTTTGTTAAATACTGCTCTATGTTGTAATGATAGCAATCAGGAATTTGGATCCTGCAGATTAGGTTTGAGTCCTAATAGAGCAACAACACAATGTCACTGCCTTGTGATGGAATTGGTTAAACATGTCAGTCTTTGAAACTGATGCTCATATGAGCTTGTGGGTTCGAATCCCACTAAGGCGACAAATTATATTGTTCATTAGCGCAATTGGTAGAGCGTCAGATTCTGGATCTGAAGGTTGAAAGTCCGAATCTTTCATGAATAACAAATACATTCTCATATTGTATAACGGCTATTACATTTGTTTTTGGAACAAATAATCTAGGTTCAACTCCTAGTGTGAGAACAAAAAACTCTGAAATTTAAATTTCAGAGTTTTTTTTATAATCATTGTACTTTTTTAAGAATTCCTCATCATTTGATTTATTAAATTTCATTTGATATTGTAATATTTGACCTAATTCTATTCCAGATAATTCACCTGAATCAAAGCCAAGTTCTTTTATTATTTGAAATATTGTTTTGTTTTTCATATCTTCTTTACTTGTTGTTCTGAATTTGAATTCTAATTCCATTGCTAATTTTTTAATTTTTTCAGGAATATCATATTCAAAAAATTCATAAACTTTAATATGCTTCATATGTTATTTTTTATGATATATATAAAAAAAATAAGTGCTATAATTTGTGTTTAGATCTTCACAGACATATTCACATAGCACTTATTACCAATAATCATTTATGACGACATTAAATTTTTATGTTGTATATTTCAAGTATAGTTTTTATGTCAAGTTTGAGAAATTCCTCAAAATCTTTTTCTATGACATCATATTTTTTGCATTTAGTTGTTAAAGATTTATATATGTTTGTAACTATTTTATCTGAATTTTGAGTTTTGTTGATATCAGATAATGATTTTGATAATCCTTCTAAGAAGATAACAAGTTTTTCTTTTTCTGAATATTGTGTAAATTTTCTAATATTTCCAGTTTCAATTTGAATTCCATTAATATTATCTAATTTTAATTTTCTTTGCTCACTTATAGAAATCTCATCAAATTGATATGAATACATATTTTTATTTATTCCTCTTAATTTTAGATAGTGATAATCAAATGTATATCCTCTTTGACGTTTCTTAAATTGCAATTCTACATAATAAATTGCTCCTTCTTTTGTTTGAATTGAGCTACTGCGATTACATCTAACATATTGTCCAGTATAGTCTATATTATCAGTATCTAATGTTTTTGATTTTACTATGAAAGTATCATGTACATACAAATAATCACCATTTTCTAATTTAAAATTAATAGCTGAATAATATGTTAAGCCTTTTATTAAAACTCGTTTTTCTTTATTTGTACTTGCTCCAGTATCATATAATTCAATAGCATAATATTCTCCACCTTTTATTAATTTTATTGAACTTTTTGGGTATACACAAATAACTTTCAATGGTGATTTTAATATTGTAGTGTGGTCCATTTATTATTTTTATTTATGTTTTAATCCAAATGTTATACCTATCTGCATTCCAGATAAATATGATTTTATCATTTCATTTGTATTATTACCTTGAGTAGAATATCTAAGATCATTGTCAATTAATACTATTCCAGTATTACCTGTAATTATTACATTTATTGACGGTATTATATTTTTGATATCACGTATCATGAATTCAATATCTATATTTAGTAGCATAATTTTTAGAATATGATATTATATATGTTTGTTAATAATAATATATCTGGAATTTTGTAAAATAACAAATTTATTATTATTATAGTTAAAATTGGAATTGAAAAAAATGAGTCAAAAAATATAAATGCTTTTATAAAAATTTTATTTTTTATGTATTTGAATACAATAGTTTTTATAAATGACATACATATTAACACTAAAAATAAATTTGAATTTATTGTAAATAAGCCAATAAGTGTTAATAATGTATAGATAATATCTATTAGTGTCATTTTAGAAAAAAATAATAATATATTAGAATTCAGTTTTTTAGTAATATTTTTACCATAATAAACTGATATCATATTAATTCTATAAAACATTTTAAATTTTATACTTTTGTGAATTTCAAATGAAAGACACATTCCTATCAGCAATATAAATATTAAATTAATCATAAATTTTTTCCTCTATATGGTTCAATACTTGGTCCTGTACTAAATCCCCGTTCTAATATTGTACCCATGTACTTGTATTCTTCATTTTTGCTCATGTCGTTGAAATCTTTTTCTGATGCGCACCATACTAAGGTGTCTCCGTATAAAAATAGATAGTAATTCATATTATTTATTTATTAATTAATTTGTTAATTTATTAATTTTTTGCTTTCTTATATCCTTTATATCATCTAATATGACTTCAACTGAGTCATCCATTGATGATTTTGAAATAGATGAGTCAACAGTGTAATTACTTTTGTCCTTTTGAGCTTTCCAAAATTCATGTCTTATGACTTGTATGATATCATACGCTTCTCTGCATGTTTCATCAACTTGTTTACTGTGAATACCAAAATATGCACTATAAAAAGTACTATCACCAGTAATTAAATATTTTATTTCACTTAATCTAGTTTTTATTTCTCTTGTTCTATCATGAAGTTTTGCCCAATCTGGAGATAATTTCAAATTTTTGACATCTTTCCATTTTTTTACTTCATTACCATTACCCCAACTACCTTCTGTTTTTATATAACTTTTACCAATCTCTACAATTTTTCCTCTCATTGTTTCATCACCAACTTCAAGTTGTTTTTTATCTGTAAATTGTTCAGTTATAGAATTATCAATTGTTGGATGATTTAAAACTTCATCTAATTGAAGCATTCCAATTCTCGAATATAAATCAAGAGATTTTTGAATTAATCTTAGTTGTTTGTTTGATAATTTTATGATTGCCATTAGTTATTTGATGTATACTAAGTATGTAATTGTTTTGTCTTTGTAAGGTGAGACTTGAAAACGAAATCTACTGTCATCGTTTTTATCTTTCTCTGTGATGTACATATAATGTTCAGAGTTCATGTTAGTCCAATCATCAAATTGTTCTTTTGTATCAAATTCTGGTTCCATGCCACCATGAAATTCATCAGAAATAGCTTCTTTAATAGCAATAAAACAATCATCAGGAATAGGATTTGACTTATCAACGCCTGATTTGTCTAATATAGTACCGATAACTCCTACCATTTGATTAAAGTAAAGATATTTACATTTTGATAATTCATCTAGTGCAATAGCACTAACTTTTTGATAACTTACTTTCATGATTTTAATAATTTATGAATAATGAATAAACTGTTTTATTTCCTATTTCTTCTTTATAATCTTCTATGAATTTTTCAACCCAATATTGAAAAGTTGTAACATCTTTTTCTCCTAATTCAATTAATGGATAAGCTATTGGAGTTTCAAACATATCTGAATGTCTATAATCTTTTTCCATGTCACAAACGTCATCCCAATCCCATCCAGAATTTTGAGATACATAGTCTATTAATATAGAGTTATCAATGCATAAATCAAATTCAAAATTTATTTTCATGATACTAAATATTTATTATTGTAAATAGTTTCAATATCAATACATTTTATTTTTATAAATGATTTAATTCTATCTATTCTTCCTGATGAAACTTCTGTTTGGTTAGATATGTTAAATAGAATATAAGATTTATCAAATCCCATAACAACAAGTCTTAAGTCATATTTTTTTTGTTCATATATAACAGACTCTTTCAATTCTTTTAGTAGAATTGTTTTTTGATCTGACAAATCAATTACTTGTTGTATTTTATCTTCTGTTTTCATAATGCAAAGATATACATAATTTTTGACACAAAAAAAAGTTAACCAAAAATTAATAACTTTTTAAGATTATTTAATAGTTCGGTAAAAATGATGAAAAATAATGAAATCATTCATAGTTTATTTTTTATTTATTTATAGAATTGTAATAATTCCAAAATAATTTATTATCACGTGATAATATAGACATATGTTCTTCCCATGAATAATGTTCCTCTTCAGATTTTTCAAATTTTGTTTCAATATATCGTTCTAGATTATTTGATGCTGATTTATAAAATTTATCAAAATATTTACATTTTTCTTTATCTGTAAATTCAGATAATTCTTTGATTGCAGATTTTTTTTCACCTAATTTTTCTTTTAAATCTAATTGTTCAAGTTCTTTTGTCTTTGATTCAATTTCTTTGATTAGTTTTTCTCTTGTATTTTCTGCGTCTGTTTTAATTTTTTTCATATTTATTTTTTAAAATGGATAATCATTTTTAATATCAGATTTATAATATTTTTCATATTCATCATCAGTCCATATTTTATAATTATAGTTAGGTTTTAATTCTAATGATAATATTTTCATCATTCTTTCAATTTTAATTTTTTTATTATTAATTAAATTGGTTATTCGTATATAATAAGATGGTTCTAAATTAGTCCAGCCTCTTTTAGTTAACTTATTCTCTCTGAAATTTGTTCTCTCTATATTGTATAATGTTGCCCAGTTATTAACTTGAAATGTTTTTGATAAACATTGAATTATAGCATCTTTACAAGATTCTTTAAGTAATATTATATCATAACATTTTTCAATAAAAACACCACAGCAGGACAAATCAACATTTTTAATTAGAGAATAATATGCATTTTTATAAAGTTTATATGCATCAAGTTTCCTTACGTCTCCAAATGATGGTCTGATTATTTGAATAATTTTATTGTTTTTATTTATTAATGTCCAAGGATCTTGAATAATTGATATTCCTTTATACATATTTAATGTATCTATATCATACAAATCTATAATTTTATAATCTTTACAATTAATTAAAAATGTTCTTAGTATTTCTGCAGATTTAGGCATACAAAGAATATCCACATCGTGAATATCAAGTCCTGCTATACTATCTCTAACCGCTCCTCCATATATGGTGATACAATCTGATTGATTAAATAATTCCTTTATATCGAATTCAATATATTCTGTAATTTTTTTTGTAATATTATTTGTAATTTCTTCTAATTTCATATTTTAATAATAACCATTGTTCCATTTAAATATATTTTTTGAATTAAAGTCAACAATAGGATTTGAATCAATTTTATAAGATTCTATAACTAAGTCAACAAAAAAATCATCATCTATATTTTCTGCTATTGTTTTTGCGAATTTTTTATTTGAATCATCAATATCTTTCAAACTGCAACTGATACAATTATCTATAGCTTCATCATATTCAGAAATTATCATTCCTGTGCAAGCATATGGAATTTTATATCTTCTGAAAAACTGATCAGCATAACACCATATTCCTACACACTGTTTATCTCTAATAAATTGAACCATACTTGAATCTATGATAAGACTTTTTTTATCAGCAGATAATAGCCCGTTAGAACAGCCATGACCCATCATAATAATTCTATCATGAGATTTTATTAATCTCTTGAGTTTAGATTTTGATGGTAATGATCTAATAACTGTCCAATCTTTATTTTTATAAATTTCAGATAATGAATCAGTTGTTCTATCTATTGGATGAATGACCAAAGTTTTCATGTTCTTCATATAAACTTTCTCCATGAGTGATTGATTTTAATATTGTGATAAATATAATATCTAATAATATACCTGATAAAAAGCCTAGTAATGCACCAGTATATGACCAAAAAAATGATCCTATTAAACAAAATATGATAGGATATCCAATGATAACAGAGATTGTAATTATTGCTTTCTTTTTCATGATTTTTTATTTGATGATTAGAGTATTATATTTTAGACAAAGATACAATAATATTTTTGAATAAAAAAACTATAGTATAAAAATTATATATAATGATATGAAAATTTTAAAATTTTATGAAAGTTTAACAGATGACGTAAAAATAGGAGATTATGCATTGATGAAAATTGCTGTTTATAATAGTTTTGTGACTAGCGATAAGATATACTATAAATATATAAATACAACAATTGGTAAGATATGTAACATACGTAAATATAATGGAATTAATATTTCATATGAAAATGTTCCTTATGAAATTAAAGGTTATTTTTGTAACAATTCTGATGGTTTATATGAAAGAAATTTTAGTAATGATGAACTATTCGAATATGGTAAAACAATAGAGGAATTACAACTGAAATTACAAACAAAAAAATTTAATATATGAAATATTTGAAATATTATGAAAGTTTAACAGATAATTTAAATGTTGGTGATTATGTATTGATTAAAATTAACATATCTAAATATAATCAAAAACAAATAGAAACAGAAAATTTTATAAATAGTACTATTGGCAAAATATATAGTATTGATAATAGATACATAAATACTGATATTCGTGTATTATATGACGATGTACCTGAAAGTATCAAAAGTTATTTTAATATTAAAAATGGTTTATGTATAAGAAGTTTTGATATTGATAGAATAGTTGATCATAGTAAAACAATAGAAGAATTAAAAATGAAAATAGAAACAAATAAATTTAATATATGAAATATTTAAAAAATTTTGAAGGAAGAGAATCTGATTATAGTAAAAAGGATAAATATCAATATTTAGAAATAGAAGAAGAAAAAATGATTAGTGATTTTATCACTGATTATATAAAAAACTTGAATATTTTAGATAAAATTGATAAATTAACATTATCTGAATTAGAATCAGATAGATTTGAATATAGAACAATATTCAATAATCTTATTGGAATAAACAACTCATATACTGAGCCTAATAGTTTTTATAGAAATATAGACAATTTTATTAAAGAACATAAAATTGAATCATCTATTACTACTAACCGTAATACTGTGTTTAAAATTGAAGATAAAATGTATAAATACTACAAACCTGAATTTATTAAAAAAGTAGACAATAGAATAATTGAATTTGTGTCTAATATAACAGATTTAGCTAAATTTAAAAAATATTATGAGAAATATTCAAACAATTTTAGTTCTAAGGTAAAAGGAGCTTTTGATTTTATGTTTAACGCTGATAAATTCAATTTGTGAAAATTTATATATAGTTTATAAAATAAAAATAAAAATAAAAAATTATGAAAAAAATTAAATATTTCGAATCATTTGTATCAGAAAATATTGTATCAGAAAATATTGTATCAGAAAATGTTAAAGATAAAGTAAATGAAGATGTTGAAGATAAAGTAAATGAAAATATATGGGCTGAGTTATTTTCTAATGTATCATCATTGAGTTCAATTGAACAAGTTTATTATTGGCTAGGTATTTCAATTGATGCTGTTGCTGTAGGTTTAATAGGAAAAAATATTGCATCAGTAGCTACTAGTGGTGTAGTTGAATTGTTGAAAAATAACAAATTAGGTGAACGTGGTAAGGAGTTTGCTGAAATGATTACAAGACTAGGACAAAAAGGCGCTTCATTATTTAAAAGAAAAGATGTTGATGAAGAAGTTGTGGAAGAAGTTAATATTGAATTAGCACATTACAACGATATTATAGACAGATTAAAACAAGGTGAATTGGGAATAGAAGGTGTTAATCTTGCTAAAAAAGTAGAAAATGCACAAGAAGCTGCTGAAGAAGTATAATAAAATATTATTTAATAACATGAAAAAAGTCATTCTTATATTTAAGAATGACTTTTTAATTTTTTTTGCTTTTTTGGCTTATCTATTATATTTTATATTTTATATTTTATCTATTATATTTTATATGTTATTATCTCGGTGGTGAGTTACAACTATTTTTCATATTATCTATCTTTATTATTATATCTATTTTTGATTTATCTATTTTATATATTTTATATGTTAGTTTATTGGCGGTGAATTACAACTTTTTTCCATATTAAACAATTTTGTTAGAGTGAATATATTTAGTTTTAATTACAGTACAAAGATACTTAGTTTTTTTGATATATGAAAATTATATTATAATTATAATAATAATTTAGTATCTTTTAATATAAATATATTATTTATGACACTAATCAATTATTATCATTTTTTTTATATTTATCAGGATTACGTTTTTTATCATTAATAATGAAAGATGATATTTTATATACTTCTGATATAATATTTTTATTACCTGGTAATTTTAAATATTTAATCTTTACTTTATTATCTGGATTTAAAATCTCATCTTCAATTAATTCCATTGCAATTGATAAACAAAAAATATGAAGATCTCTAATATCTTCATTTTCTTTTTCATATTTACAAGCATAATCATAACTTATTGGCTCAGAAACATCAATATTATTAATCTTGTTGAGTTTACATTTTCTGATTAATTTGTTAGATGAACTTATTTTATTAATAGTTACTTTCATATTCTGTTGAGTTTAATTCTCCAATTTTCAACATCCTGATTAACAAATTTGAATCTTTAAATGAGTGTGTAGAATATCTAACTCTTTTGTTAATAAATGTTTTGTTAGATGTAAAATAAGATATACCAGAGCAACTAACATTAATTTTACTACCACATTTTTTATTCATTGAGAATACACCAGGTGTTTTTATATAATTAATTTCTGGTTTTGATAAAATACATTTTTTATATAATGTATAGTTTTCACTCCTGAATTTTTGCTGCCATACAATATAAATTTCATCTTCATTAAAATTTATATTATCTAAAAAAGATTCTAGTTCTGTGCTAGATGTAATGATCAAATCAAATCCTTTTTCAGTTTGATTAACCATTTTGAAGATGTCTTTATCTTTTTGATTGATTGTTATAAATTTTTTCATTATTATATGTTTTAAAATTTAATGCAAAGATAATACATTTTTTTAAATACACAAAATAATAATATATTTTTATTTGGATAATATTGGAGTGTTCAATAAAGCATATGATAGTGTAATGACAAATAATATAGTTATAATTATCAATCCAGATATTTTATATGCTGCTGATTTATTACCAAGTTTAATGTTGAATAAAACTAAAATCATCATTATTACTAAATATAGAATGTTTGTTATAAATATAAATGAATTCATTTATTATCAATTGTTTTTTATTTGTATTTTATTTATTATTAAAAGTTTATATATTATTTAAAATATGTATATTTAAATAAAAAAATAATTAATGAAACAAAGGTGTTCAAATCGTCTATATTAAAGAAAAAATAATATTAAGTGGTTTCAAAATCTAGTGATTATATTTGGCAATTTGTTTCAAAGGATTTTCAGTATTTAACGCAAATAAAAAAATTAGAATATAAAGGTGTGAACTTACAATGCTCATATCTTATCAATATCGTACATGAACTTATTATCAAATATTATTTTAGTAATAATACAGATTCTAAGTTTAAATTATCATCACTCATATTGAAAAAAAGGTATGGAGAATATTATAATTATTACATAAATTATTTATGTGAGCAAGGATTCATGGTAATGGTTTCTAATTATTGTGTTGGTAAAAAAACTAAGACATATAAATTAAATATTGATTATACATATGATGTATTAAGATGGAAAAATTATGATACAAAATTATTAAAAAAAATAAATAATAGATACGAAACATCTATAACTGAGATGAGTTTTAGCTCTATCCAAGTAGGTATAAGGAGTAAGATAATAGAATCATTAACCAAGATTGATATTGATTATAAAGGAGCTTTAAAACTACTTAATGATAGAAGGAATAGTGGTGAGATGTGTGAGCCAAAATATCAAAAGAATTTAATATCAGTTGAAAATATAAATTCAAAAAGTATATATTTTAATTTTGATGATTATGGCAGATTTCATACAAATTTTACAATTCTTAAGAAAGAAATTCGTAATCAATATTTAAGTATTGATAATGAGATGATTTCTGAAATTGATATTAAGAATTCTCAGCCATTATTCTTTGCTGTTCTATTAAAAAAAGAACTGCCACATATAAATGGTGATACTAAAAGGTATTTTGATTTGGTGAAAGAAGGTTTAATTTATGAAGATATTATTAATAATTCAAAATTAACTGAAAGGTATGAGGCTAAAGAACTTATGTACAAAGTTTTATTTGGTAATAATTTAAAAACTAATAAAAAATTGAATAAAATATTTCAGAAATTATATCCATCTGTTTATGAGTATATTTTAGAATTTAAAGATAAAAAAAACAATTATAAAGAATTATCTCATGAACTTCAAAAAATGGAGAGTGATTTTGTGTTTAATACCGTATTAAAAGAAATTTATGAAACATATCCTGATATTATATTGTTTACTGTTCATGATTCAATAGTATGCTCTAATTCTAATTATAATAAAGTTAAAGTAATATTTGATAAACATTTTAAAGAATTGATTAAAAATTTATAATTTTTAATCAATTTATTTATATGTTAAACTTTTTTGTGTTGTATATCATATTAACACTTTTAAATTCATTGCACAATTCTTCTATTATTTTAAGATTTGATTTTTTCATCAAATGATATATAAAATCATATCCTTTATTGTCTTTTATTTCTATATTTGGTTCTTCTTTGAGAAGATTTTTTATCATTTTCAAAGAAACATTGATATCTATTCTTATCTCTGAATTTTCTGCAACTTTAATTAATGGAGTTCTATTAAAAATGTCTGTTTGTTTATTTAAATCTGTTAAAGGTATTAGTATATGTAAGAAACTCCAGAATTTATTTATATAATCTGTTGACTGATGTTCTAATCCTTGTAATTTATCTATCATTTTAAACATTGCAGAGTCATTATCAAATGGAAATTTTCCAAGTTCTGGTGTATAAGAAAATATATTTGAATCTGCTCCTTTATCTAAAAGTATTTTACCAAATTCAAATCCACTGTTATTAATAGCAATTAATAATGGAGTCCAACCATTATCAATTTCTTGATAATTGATATTCACGTCTGGATGTTCATCAAGAAATTCTATAAATTTTGGTAGCATAAATTGATTTTCATGATAGCATAAACTTATAAGCCTTTTTTCGTCCTCATTATTATTTATGATATTTTCAAAATATTTTAAATGCTTCATATTATAAGTTAAATTTGTTTGTTGTGTTTTTAAACTCCCAATCTACTATCCATTTATCAAGTTCAACTTCTTCGTTCAATTCACAATAAACTAAATCAATTTTTATTGATCTATTTCTAGCACAGAACGCCTCATATAAGTCATTAAGATTATCCATTGCACTAAATTCTCTTAACATATCGTTATTGAATTTATCATCATCTCCATGATTATGATATACTTCATATATTAAATTTTTAAGATGAATAAATCCTTGAAGTTCATTATTACAAAGATATACTTCTGGATTATCATTATTATCATTACTTATAATTGTGCAATAATTACTCCATTCCTCATTATTTATTTCTTCAAATATTTTAGTGTATTTTCCATTATTATAAGTTAAATTTTGACAAGTCATTTCTTCTTTGTTTAGCATTTGTATATGATTGCTTACCTTGTTCATCTCCACCTTGTCTTTTATTTTTATCAATCAAACCTACTAGCCAAGATTCCATTGAACTTGAACTTTTACCTTCAATATCTTCTCTTGCTTCTTTTGGTAGCCATATATTATACATTTTTATTTCTGGTTGAAATCTTGATCTTATTTCTAAACCTGCCATTGATGATAGACTATGAAGATCTGGTGTAATTCTAACCATATTTTCAATATCTAACTCCTTTTTGTATAATCCTCCTTTTGTTTCTTTAAATTTGTCTGATGCAAGGAAAACATAAAAATCGTGTGTTTCATAGTCAGGATTTTCACTTAATAAATCTCCTAGAATGTCAACTTTTTCTTGTTCTTTCTTAATCTGTTCTTCATCTTTAGCTTCGTAAGTTTTCATGTGTTTCATATTTTTAATTTGTTTATTTTATATGTTAAATTTATCTAAATTTATAAACATAGATACATCTATATTATCTGATAATGAATCATAAATTTTTTTTATAAGTTTTAAACTAATTCCATTTGGAATGCCAGAAAACTCATGTTTTTTCAATGATTTCATTGTTTTAAGTACTAAGTTATTTTTAATAATATAGTCTTTAATATTAATATTAAGAGGAGTAAATTTCAACCAATTTGTCCATTCAATTAAATAATAAAAATCTTTTGTGTTTCTATTATCATGAAATAATAAAAATACTAAATTATATTTTGAATTCTTATTGTCACCTATGTAACAGCAAATTGTTTCATCTTGTATATACATTTGTCCTGGTATCAAATTTGGATATCCAATCATATTGTCATACTTGTTTTCAAATTCTTTAATATGTATCATATATTAAATTTTTTTGATAATAATGCTATTTCAATATCTTCTTTGTTTTCAGAATTCACTATTATTGTTCCATACCTGGTTCTTTTGAATATTTTACCAGTTTCTTCATCAAATCTAAACCATGGGTGCTGTATTTCATATGGTACATTTTCATACTCTATAGATACGTTATCAAATATTTTCTTAGGATCTTCTATTTCTATAATTCTACCGATATTATTATTTATAAAATACATAAATTCTTTTGAACCCATACCTCTGTATCCATGAATATTAGCTAATGCATAATCTCCAATTTTTATATCCTTTTTATTGTAATTTTCAACTGATTTTAAGTGTTTCATAAGTTAAATTTTTCTGCTTTTAATGTTGCATTAAAACTATCTTCTAAATTAGTCAATAATGACTCTATTTCATTTGATGGTATAATATAGTTACAATATCCATGTGTAGAATTATCTATTATATAATTATAAAATATTGTTTTTATCAAATCAAATAGTATATAGTCGTTTGCTGTTTTGCTTTGTATTACAGTAGCTAATCTATAGTTATTGTCATAATCTAAATTTAATACAATTTCAAATAAACAATAAGAATAATAAGAATAATCTATAATTATCTTATCATGAGAATCAACTTTCATCTTTAGTGTTGTTTTATTCTCTTCTGTGATATCTAATTTTTTAATTAATGATAACAGTTTTTTAAATCTATCACCTATATTATATAATGTATTATTTAATGTTTTTAAATCTCCATTTTTGACTACTTTTTTATATCTGTGAATATATTTCATATTATAAATTAAATTTATTTGAATCAATATATACTCTCAATTCATCTTCACTATCAGACCAATATTTTAGTTCTGACATTGGAAATTCCGCAGTACATCCTATTGATTTACAATATATTAAAAAATGAGATTCATCTACAATAGAATCAATTTTAAATATGCTACTTTTTGATTCTTCGTAAAAATCTAGATTGCTTGTTATATATCGTTCAGATTTTATTATTACATAATCTCCTTCTTTTGGATATGTGTGAACCATTTCATATGTTTTAAGATATTTCATTTAAATGTTAAATTTTTTTGACAATAATAATGCTTCCAAATCTTCTTTATATTTAGATTCATGAGTGATTTCATAATTTCTAGTACTATAGGTACTATCTTTTCCTAATATGACATTAAAAGGTATTATTTCTTTATCATATTGTACTTTTATTGAGTTTTCATTTCCTATCGGATTTATATGTATTGCAACTATTTGTCCAATATTATTATTAAAAAATTTTCTTTCATTAGGAGTAACAGAACAAGGATATATTATTACATAATTTCCTATTCTTTCTTTTTCCTCTGATGTTAATTGTTTTTCAAATGATTTTAAATATCTCATAAATCCATCAATCTGTTTGTGTAAAGATAATAACAAAAAGCAGTAAATATCTTATCTCTTGAATAATTTTCAACTAAAATAGGAATATTTAAATATTCTTTATATTTATCAGATATACCATCTTCAAAATTAACTATAAAATCATCAAATATGGTGAGTGAATTGTCCATTATAATCTTAGAATAAATTTTATAAGGATCTTTATCTTTTGACTTTTGTTTAAATTCATCTGCTGTTTTTGCTCTTTCTACATTTATAAATAATATTTCACGAATTTCATCTGCACTTATATTTGATTGAACATTTTTTAAATGATTTACAATAATATCTGATATAATATTTGCTTTTTTGCCATACATATTTTTAACAATTCTTGTGAAGTTTTCTGCAAAATCTATTTTAAATTGATTTGTGAATTTATCGAATTCTACTTCAGACTTTTTTATTTTTCTTTCTGCTGAATAGTCAGATAACCAACCACCTGATACAATAACATATGATTTACATCCCCTTTTAATTTTACTTAAAATATCAGTTATTGTTGTTTTTACTCTATCTACTTTTTTCCAATCTTCGTTTCCAAAATCATCTCTTTCTATCAATTCAAATGTTTCAATATAATATTCTGATTCATGTGAGAATGACACAAATATTTTATCCTTGCAAATGGATATTATCAAATTATTTGTTGGTTCTGTTAAATATTTGATTATTTCTTTTTTAACTTTCAATGATTTCCATTCTGCATCACTTGAAATTTCATAATTTCTTTGCATACTTTTCATTACAGAATTTGGTACTCCTATATTAGTAAGAGATGTCTTTTCGAAAATTTTATATGTTTTTATGTGTATCATATGTTAAATTTATTTGTATCAAGTTTTATTTTTAAAATTTCTTTATTTTTATCGAATGAAATTTCATTGTTAATACTCTGTATATTAAAATCAACTGTGAATGTTGCAATTGCATAGTTTTCATTATAATTAAATTTTCTAAATTTAGATAATATATTTTTTGGTATATTATCATATTTAATATGTAAAATCCAAATGTTATTCAAGCATTCACATTTATTTATCATTACACCTATATTATTGTCAATGAAATTTTTTGCGTCATCAGTATATATAGTTGTATGGTCTTCATCTAAATATTTAGATGATATTATAATATAATTATTATAATTTGGTATTTCATTTTTATTCTCAAATATTTTAAAAATTGTAATCATAAAAAATTAATTTTCAATTTTAATATATATATATATATTAAATTTGAAAGTAGAATTTTTAAAATTAATTAATTAAAAAATCATTTTTTTTATTTAATATATAATACAAATAATAAAAAAAACAAATTAAAAATATGAAAAGAACGAAAATTATAGATGGCGCATTTTTTAGCTACCAACCAACTGGAAACACAGCACCTTGGGGTGAAGGATATGAATTTCATGATGATGAATCAGAAATTTTAAATTATCCAGGTTTTGAAATAACAGGTATGAGAACTATTACAGATCATTTTATTACAGGAACTACTACATTAGTTGATAATGATGTTTATGTTGATTACAAATATTTGTCTGGTGTTACTGTTGTAACAGGTACTGTTAGTATTTATGAATACCCTACAACAACTACAACAACTACAACTGTTGTGCCAACAACTACAACAACTACAACTGTTGCGCCAACAACTACAACTACTACGACTGTTGCACCATAAATTAGTTAAATAGGTTTTTGATATAATGTAACTAAAAATATTAATATATAAAAGAAAACGTTATGTTAGAAAAAATCAAATTATTTTTTAAAAAAGTTGGAGAGGTATCTGTATCTTTGTTTAATAAGTTTATAATATGGTTTAAGACAAATTGGTTTATGATTGTTAATTATATCATAATAGTGGTATCTTATTCTATTATTTATGGTAATGATGCTGCTATTTTTGCTGAAACTTTATTAGGACTTTGGATATTTGTTTCAATTGCTTATGGAGGATATAAAATATTCATTAAGAAATAAAAAAAAGCCACTGAATTTTATTCAGTGGCTTTTTTATAATTAATATAACTATATTTTATTCTTCACTATCAATATCAAAGAAATTATTAGCATCATCATCATCTCCTCCAAAAGTATCTTCGTTGTTTTTAACATTTTTTGATTCTTTTGTTGAAACATTGTCATTAGATGAGCTTTCTGCTTCTTTTTTAGCAAAAGATGTTTCATTACCAGAAATAATGTCAAGTATTTGAGATACTTTATATTTATCTTCAGCTAACCATTCTTTTGGTTGATGATCTTCAAGATCTACTGTACGTTCTTTCAAAAACGACATAACTTTTTCTTTAACTTTAGGATTTGTGATTTTATTCTTTCCTGTTTTTTCGTCAATTTCAACTGGAACCTTAGCTAATCCCTTTGGTGTCATAATTTTGATAGGAGATACTTCTAAGAAAGTACTTGAGTCATAATTAGGATATTCACCAAGTTGCTTCATAACCAATTTAAAATCCCTTCCGTTTGCGAGATCGAAAACATTGCATGGATCACCAGAAATACCATCTTTTTGATCTTTGATTTTTTCTTTGATTTTGTAACCATAAGGATAGATTAAAATCTTACCTTCTGCATCACGATTTTGTTCATCTTCAACAACTAAAATATAAGAATAATATTTAGTACTTCTACTAATTAATTCTGCTTTTTCAACTTCAGATGCGTTTTTTGAGTTCTTCAATTTCCAATACATTGTACAGATATCACATTTGTCTGTGAAATTTTTCATACAATCATAGTAACCTTGAAGTTCTGGATGATTTTTAAAATCAACATAGTGTTGATGTTTTTCGATTGCAGATAATGATACTTTACCATCTTTTGTAAGATTAGGTAAAAACCTAATGGTTGCAACATAACCTTTCTTTTTGTCAGTAATTTTTGGACGATAAATACCATCTAAACTACCACCTTTTTTTTCTAGAAAATCTAGTGTTTCGCTTTGTGCGTCAATTGAGTCGAATAAATCGACATTTTCAAATTCTTTCATGCCTTTAATTTTTTTTTTTATAGCCTTTTAGCTTTAAATATTCCAAACCTATTAAAGTTTGAAACATTTATAATTTATATATGAGAATATATAAAAAGTTTGATTTAATTTTTAAAAATATATTTAATCCAAGAAAAACATTTCCTATTTTTTAAATAATTTGAATTTTTACTATTTGAATAAGCTTCTCTTTCAAATGATATATTTCTGTATGCATCTTTATAAAAAAACATCTTTATGAACCATTCAATTAAATAGAACAAATAAAATATTATTATTAACATTTCTATTTGTTGTCTCCAATGAATTTTTTCATGATCAATTGTGTCTTTATCTTCAATGTTTTTAACAAAAATACCAAATGGACATAGTGTTATTCCAACAACGTTATTTCCTATTAAATGTATTAAAAATTTTGTAAATAGTTTAATTTTTGGTTCAAAAATCATAATTATTGATTAAATTAAAAAAATGTTTATACTCATCTCTTTATCTTTATTATAAATATCATCATAATTATATCCAAGAGATTCAAGTTTTATTGATAACATATTTTTTAAATTGTATAAATTAAATATCCAAAAGTTTGAATAAAACGAATCATATTCATCATAATTAAATATGTCAACATTCTCAATTTCTTTTAGTGTTTGTTCTAAAAAGTCAACACAGAATTCATCATATGAATATTGATATTTTATTTCATTATCATACAATTCTTTGTTAATTAAGCATATGGTGTTTTTATATGACTTGTAATCCTCAACAAATGAATTAACTAATGCTTCTTTTATTACCTTTTTTCTTTCATAAATTCTCATATTTTTATATATTATTATTTTTATTTGTAAGTTGGTAATTTTTATATATAATAATGAAAAAAGCATCTAAATTAAATGAACGTAACTCAAGGAGTTTTTAAAAATACTAGTATCTATGGAATGACATTTATAGATAAATACTCAGGAATAAAATCAATTATAACAAGTGAAGGCTATATGTCTAAATTTTTAGATAAGGCAAATACTAATACATCTCAAACATCTACTATTTTATCAGATGATAATACTTATTATAACATAGTTGAAGATTGCACTTTAAATAATTGTAATATTGAGACTGGTAGATTTATTAATTGTATTATAACTGGAAATAATGATATGTCAAATTATATAAAAAACGGATATTTTAGTGGCTGTACATTTTATAATTATGTTATTGATGACGGTAAATTTGTTGGCTGTTCAATGGATGATACTAATATTTTCAATAATGGTTTTTGGGATAATGAAAATTCTGATTTTTCATGGACAAAACCATGGACAAGTGGAGTATGGAATAGTGGTAAATTTGATAATCCTTATGGCTGGTATGGTGGAACATTTAATGGTGGAACATTTGAGAATAGTTATTGGTCAGGAGGTACTGCCAACGGAGGTACATTTATTGGTATAAAATGGCATGATGGACTAGTACGTTATGCTGATTTTATTGATGAATGTATATTCGAAAATGGTGTGTTTAATAATGGAACATTTACAGATAGTTCATTTAATGGAGGTTATTTTAATGGAGGTACAATGAAGAATTCAAATATTTATGGTAGTTCAGTGAAGTCTGTTATAAATGGAGGAATAATTTTTAATTGTAATATTGATGGAGATGTTGATATTAATGGTGGATATTTTGAAAATGATTCAAATTTATATTCAATATATAATGCAAATGTATACAATTCAAATATGTCAAATTTAAATGTCATAGGTGGTAATTTTTATAATGGAAATTATAAAAATATAATTTTTTATGGAGGTGATATATTTAACGGTTTCTATTATAATATAAATTCATCAGTATTAAAAATGCTAAGTGAAGATGGAAATTTTTTAATAATGGAAGATGGTAGTAATGCATTATTTGAAGAAAGTGCAAATGAATTATTATTTGGATTAACTATTCATAATGGAACATTTAGAAATAGTATATTTGAAGATACAAATATAAAAAATGGAAATTTTACTAATTGTTATTCAAAAAATAGTCTTTTTGAATATAGTGTATATACTGATGGAAATATGCTTGATTGTGTTTGGAGAGATGGATATTGGAATGATGGAGCATTTATTACTACTATGATAAATTCAGGATCATCAAATTCATTAGCAATAAATGTAAATGCAACAACAACATCAACTACTACAATTTATTCTAGTCCAACCACCACTACAACTACTACTTACTCTGGTTTAACTACTACAACCACCACTACAATGTTAGGTACATTTATAATAAATAGTATTAATTATAGTGAATTGTTTGATAATTCTGTCGATATTAAATTTAGTGGAGTACCATCAGGATCAACAACTATCATAATTTATTGCTCATCAGATGGAATAAATTACGATTTTAGTTCAGCAGGTAATGTAGTTTCTCCTAGAAAATTTAGTTTAAATGGCAAGCCAAATACTACATTAACATTTAAATTGACAGCATTAGGAGGTATTAGTCCAGTAGATTCAAATATTTACTTATTTAATAATGTAAATACAACTACAACTACTACATCTTCATATAATCCTATATCTTCTGTAGATTTAACTGAAAAATCTATGTATTCATTATATATGTTTATTTATGGTGGAGTTCCTCCATATACATATACATTTTCAGCATATCCTGAAACTTGTGGATCATTGTCAATAAGTCCTGGTACAACAAACATAAATAGTAACACACTATCATATACAGCTGGAAATTATATCGGCGCGATATATCATGTTGTTGCATCTGTTCATGACTCAGTAAACACATTACATAATGTATATTCTAATGAGTTGATAGTAACTATGACATGTTTAGTTCCTAATACATTAATTACAATGTTTGATAATTCAACTAAGTTATTAAGTGATATTAATATTGGAGATAAGTTGTTATCAATTTCTAATGATGCATATGTTGAATCCAATGTTACTAGTAAGTCAACACATCTTGTTTTTAGTATAGTTAACATTAATCAAGGTTTATTAGAATCATCAGAAGGACATGTACATTTAATTAAAATTGAAGATTCAATAATTGAAATAGATGCAATAAATCTTAAAGTTGGTGACATTTTAATAAATAAAGATAAGCAAGAAGTTCCAATAACAAGCATATCGATAGTAAATATGGAGCAATTAGTTATAAATATATCGACTGATTTAGGTACATATATAGCGAACAATATACTAACACATAATAAATCTATTTGTCGTGAGCAAATTCAATTGATTTAATAATACATTAAATTATAAAATAAAATAAAATAAATATGCCAATAACATCTTCTGTAATTATAGATAGATATCCAAATGGAGATATTGCATCAGGACAGTTAGTTGATTTTTTTATAACTAGCGGTTACACATCATATTCCACATATAAATGGTATTTAATATCAGGTAGTACAAGTACTTTAATTAGTACTCAAAGCGGTTGTACTGTATTATTTAGTGATATCGGAAATTTTTCAGTGAATTTAGAATTATCTAATTATCCAGAATCTTGGACTGGAGGACATTTCTATGGTGGAGATTTTGAAGGATTTTTTGGAGGAGGCACATTTAATTATGGTAAATTAAATGGCTATGATATTAATAAAATAAACACTAACAATAAAATATTTATTGAAAAAATAATTTAAATTAAACTTATAATTTTTTTAATAATAAAAATAAATAAAAATTAAATGGAAAAAAATTTAGAATTTATAAAAAAATACTATCCTTTATTGTTTTTTGTTATGATTGTATTGTTGTCAGTGGTTCTTTTTCAAACTTGTTCGAATCTAAGTAAAGAAAAAGCAAATAATGAATTTCAATCTAAATTATATACACAAAATATTAGAGCAATGACTGATAGCGTATCAAAAGAATATAATAAAAAATTAGATGCTTATGAGTTTACAAAAGATAACTTAGTTTTAAATAAATTATCAGATTTGGAACAATATAACAAATCGTTGTCAGACCAATTAAAAAATGTAAAAGGAGATGTATTATCTGCTATACAATCAAATGTTGAAGGAAATCTTGGAGGTATACAAGGTTCAAACAATTTAGCAGTTTTAGATAGTGCATCAAATCATTATGGGTTAAAGTTTTCAACTAATTATGTTGATAGTGGATTTAGACAAAAAATTGTTGGAACAAGTAAATTTTATGCTATTCCAAATGAAAGTACAAAGAAATGGAATATTAAGCCTGACGTTACTGTTCTTGATACAAATTTGACTAGTATTAGCGTAACTTATGGATTTAAAGACTTGAAAAATAAATATCAAGTATTTGCAATATCTAAATCACCAAAAGTTCAAGTGACAGATTTAACTGGCGGATATTTTATTGATAAGCAAATTGTACCACCTGCAAAACCAAAAAAATGGGGAATTGGACCTTATGGAGGATTTGGATTAAACACAGCACCTAATTTAGGTAATCCACAATTTGGTTGGAGTATAGGATTTGGCTTACATTATAATATTTTACAGTGGTAATATGAAAATAGATTTTAATATAAACGAAAAAAATTCTATAACAATAACAGTTATAGAATTATCAAACAACAGAAAACGCATTTCAGTGCCATTGGATACTTTAAGTCGTAAAAAAACAAAAATGGCTATAGATATATTAAGAAATATTGATAATAATTGGCTAAATAAACAAATTTATATTAAAAAACGTGAAAATCGTAAAAATAAATTAACTGAAATATGGAAAATATGATACCAAATAAAAATGGAAGAATTTATCCTAAAGAATTATTTGAAAAATACTTAGATGAATATAATAGAACTATATTTAAGCAATTAATAAAATCAGAAAGAAAAACTAAATTAAAAAAAATAGAAAATGTACAATTCAGAAATGACTGAATGGGATAATATAAAAGAATTCGTTAATTTACATATTAAATTTACTAGAAGAGATTTATATGTTTATGGATTTTCTAGAACAGGAGAGCAATATATTTTACTTTTGAAGCATGTTGGATTTGTAAATAAAGTAGATATTGCTAAATATGAGAGATTGTGTAAAATTCCTGATACATTATCATCAACTAAAATATCTAATTTGGTAAAAAACAAATATAATTGTGTAAAATATATTAGAAAAATTAAATTAATAAATATTAAAACTCTTTACGATTAAGTAAAGAGTTTTTTTTATATGACATTCATTATAATTGTGTTGCTAACATAAATACCACTCATTACACATAAAACTTCAGCATCGTTTGGTATTGAATAAGGTGAAGATGTATATAAATTATTATTTGTACCTACTAAAAATCCATTAACATACCATTGAAATGACGGATTTACATAGCAAGACGAAAATGCATAAAAATTAGCACTATCATAATTATGAATAGTAGTAAAATCAGTATTAATTTCAAATAATGGTGGAGTGACTTCTACAGTGATATTATTACTTGTATAATTAATATTAAAATCATTATCTCTAACAACACAATAAACAACATCATCTGTGTTGAAGTTATTGTATGAAAAAATTTTATTATTTGTTCCTACAGAAAGTGAAATTCCATTTCTAATTATAAACCATTGATAATTAATATTTTGAGAATATCCTAAATTTGTTGATGTAAAAATTATAGAATTATTCGAGCAAATAGGTACTTTATTATTAACAAAATTAATTGGAATATTAGAAGATATAGTTATATTATTATTACCTGAAATTAGTGATATATTTTGAGTTTTTTTCTCATCTGAATTTATATGTACTGTAACATTATTTATAATATAGCCATCTTTATAGCTCTTTATTATATTATCACCTTTCACTGAATTTAAAATATAATATCCATTTGAATCTGTTGTGTGTATTCGTTTTGATCCTGATAATGTTACCATTACACCTGGTGTTGGAATTCCATTTATACTAACAATACCACTTATTGTTGAGAATCCAACATTTAGAATGTTGCAATTATAGAATACAACTCCATCAGATACTGATTTATATAAATAGCCTCCTCTGCATGATATTTTACTAATTTGTTGATATTTTAATGAATATCCAGATGGTATGTCATTATAATGTCTATTTATTACAATTTCATTTTTTGATTGATTTACATATAATATTTTATATCCTAAATAATATCTATTGCTACCCTCATCAGGAACAGACGGATTTTCAAGATTGAAAATGTTTGACATTGATTTAGTTGATGCATATGTAATATATGCAGTATCTCCTACAACGAAATTACTTTGAACTTCAGTGTAAATTTTTATATAACCGTTCCAATTTGAATAAATTTCTAATATATTAACAGCATTCTTGATATTAATATAGTCATTAGTTTTTTGTGCTACTTGAGATTTTATTAAATTTATGTTACCATTCAATGATGACGATACATTTGATGATGTTACTCCAGATGTATTTACTGTTATTCTATTTGTTGATAATTTTATTGTTGGCACGATACTAACTATTATTTTTCTTATATATAAAAAATATTAATTTCAATTAATAATAGTGTATATATTTGGTAATATATTTATAAGTAACTATCTTTATATAATTAATCAATTAAAAATTAAATACTATGTGGATAAAAATTAATGATGTACCTTTACATATGAGTTTAATCATAAACATTAGTAAAATTGAAAAAATAAATAGTGATAATATTAATCAATTCTTTGATAGATTTCGTACATTTGATTTATCAAATGTACGTCATAGAAATAGTATTGATATTGTTGAACGTGGGTTTAAATTAGAACGTGTATATAATCATTCTAAACAAAACAGTATAGGTGAGCTATGTCATTATGAAAAAGGTAATTTTCCTGGTGAAATTATTATAAAAGAATCAAATTTTAAAATGAATAGTGACAAATATTTATTTGAAGTTAATTATAAAAAAATGAATGATGATGAAATATATAAAATATCATCAGAAATATATGACACATTTGAAGATGCAGAAAAAACACAAGACTTTTTATTATCAAAAATGAACGATATTGAAATGTCAGTAAGTAATATTAAAATATAATAATATAAAAATGTGGATAAAAATTAATGGATTACCAATACAAGTCAGTTCAATTAAAAACATAAGTAAAATTGAACAAATATCAGAAGATATGATAATTAAATACTATAATAAAAGTTCAAGAAACAGGTTTTATAGTTCAGATGATATTAGTGAAAGCAGTAAAATTCAATATGTTAATAAATATATTACGTCAAATAACAAATCAACTGGAAACGTAATTAATTATTTAAAAAAAGAAGATGGTTCAGATGATTATGACCATATTATAAAATCCACATTTAAATTGAATTGTGACATATTTATATTTTATATTTGTGCAGAAGAAATATCATATTCTGAAGGTAAATGTAATTTATTTAATAATAATATTTATTCAAAAATTTTTGATACAATTGAAGAAGCGCAAGTTGTTCACAATAACTTATTGACAAAATTAAATGAAATTGAAATGTCACTTGTCAATATTGAAATATAAAAATGAATTATAATGATATTTATAAGATTCCAAATATATCTGAGCTAGATAATTTAGCATATAGATTATATTGGAATGATAATCGTACATGTTTTGAAGGAAATGTAAATTTTTTAAAAAACCGTATTAAATATATTAAATATTATGACTCAGCAAATCTATATTTAAGGAAAGAAAAAATAAAAAAACTCAGTAAGATTTGATTCTTACTGAGTTTTTTTTAATAGTTCATTACAATTATTTCAACTGATGTTTTTTTACCATTCTTTGAAATTTTATCATAATCAAAATTGAGTTCTTTATATCTAAATCCATCTCTTATTAATTGATTTAATAACCAAGATTTTTTATTGTTGTGTTCTAGTAATCCACTAATCATAAATGTAGAACCATCTTTGCTCAAATTTAAAAGATAATCGTGTAATTGAATATCCATCTCTTGTTGATATACAACATTGTACCCAGCCTCTGAGATTTGATTTTTTGATATGTTTCCATTGGTATCTTCACAGTACCCATATGGCGGATCAGCATATATAAAAGATGGCTTTAATATTTTAATATCATTGAAATTTTTATTACTAAAAACAATTTTATCTTTATATTTTCTTATATGTTCAGTGAACTCAATTACTTTTTTTTCTGTGCTATTATTCCATGAGCGATTTCCCCACGTCTGATTAAAGTCACCTGACTTGTTAAATCTCATCAAATTAGAGTTACAACATAACATCAAAGCCCATAATCCTTCAGGCGTTTTATTTTTATTGTAATCTTCCCTTAGTTTTATGTAATCATCTTGATTTTCTTTATTAGGACATAACATTTTAGTTTTTTTAATTATATCATCAGATTCAAGTAATCCTTTATGTATTCCTATTAAATCTGATATTATATCATTAGCTAGTACTTTTATATATTTGTCTACAACATTTGTATATATTGACCCACCTCCGCAGAAAAGGTCAATAAAATAATCTTTAGTATAATCCATCTCTGGTATTAATTGATCAAGAAGTTTGTATTTGCTTCCAGTATACGAAAATGGTGTATTTATCATTTGTTGTTAGATTTGTTGTTAGTTTTTGATGATGTGCACTTATTAGTTTTTGATGATGTATTAACATTTAAACTTTTAATTATTAATAATTTACTTCTTCTTTCTTTTTTCAAAAAAGAATCTTTAATTGCTTTTGATGTTTTAACTGATGCGATAATATAAGACTAGTCATTGGATACTATCATTCTATTTTCTTCCAAATATGAATCACTATATATGATAATCCCTTGTAAAGTAAAATATTTATTCAGCATTGTATTTTAGTATTTCTATTATTTTATTATTTCTTTGTTCTTTAATGTTTATAAAATATTTATCAATATCACATTTAAGCCAAATTGAACATTCTTTTTTTATTGTTTTTTGTTTTTCATCAAATGTAGAAACTGTATCATTATTTAAGTGTTCTATTACGTTTTTAATTTTGTTATTTTCTATATAATAATATTTTTCTTTAATATAAAATATTTTATATTTTTCATTAAAAGTATATTTTTCTGATGTAAAATGATTACTCATATTAATATCCTTCACTAAAATCAAAATATCTCCAATTTTATACATTTTAATTTTTAATTAAAAATAAATCAAATTTACTTGCTACTTCTTTTAATCTATTATTAATGTCTTCAACTACATCATCATACTTATCAATAGTATTTTTATTATCCATAAAATACACTTCCCAAAGCCAACCTCTTAGCTCTTGTAAATCACTAAAAGTTTCTATTAATTCTGATGCTTTAATAGGGTCATCTGAATATAATTTTATAAGTAATTCAGAATAAGGCTCTATGCAAACAACTGAACTTATTTCTATATAATTATCTTTTTTATATACTTCTATATCAACTATAGATATTTTTTTATATTTTAATCTAAAATTCATTTTATAATTTTTTATTTTAATATTTTCCATTTATTTATTTTATTTAGTCTAGTTAATTTATTTAAACGTATAATTTTATCAGTATATCTATATTCACAATTATAATCCCAATTAGTATATGCTAAAAAAATTCCCAAGAAATGAATATTTAAGTCAAAACAGGTGTCTTCCTTACGTCCTTTCTTTGCTCCATTTGTACTACAATGAAAAAGTTTCCAGTGTTTTTTGTGATAACTTATTGATATTGATTTGCTACAATATCGTTTCTTACCATTAATTTTTTTATTAAACCAGATTGTCATTTTATGTCATTAGTTTTCTTTGATAATTACTTAAATATTTTTCATTTGTGTGAGGATCACCATATTTGTCAATTGGAATTTTTTGTTATAATCCTTTCCAACTATTTCCAACTGTAAAATTTCTAACTGTTAATAGATTATTTTTGCTTAATGCAGTGAAGAAATCTCTTGAGTGAGCATTATATACAGTTTGTCCTACAAAAACTTGTGCTTGATTTTATAAAATAATTATCCATTTAATTTTATTATTTTTTTCTTTCTAGTAATTTTTTTAAGTAATTCTATCTCATCTAAAAATAATTTATCTGGATTATTTATATCATCACTATAAGTAACAATTTTTTCGTCATTAAGATATATACATTTAAATATATATGGACCGTTATTACCTTGAAGATAATTTATTTCTAGTCTTAAAATATCCTTTGTGTATGTTGTAATATCATACTCAAATAAATCTTTCTTCTTAATTAACAAATGATTATATTTTTTACCAATAATAACAATTTTGTTATTATATTCTATACAGCAATAATTTTCACGCTTTTTTATTCTGTTTGAATTTATGTAAACGCCAAAAGTGTAACCAGAACCATTTAAAATATAAGATTCATAGATATAATATTCTTTATTTTCTATTATAATTGAATATTCATTTTCGATAAATTCAAGTTTAAATTCACTCTTCATATAATTTGTTTAATTTTCTCAATTTGAATTTTCTGATTTTATTTTTATATTTTGGATCATATTTTTCCCAATGAGAATAAAATTTATTTAATAGTATATTTAAATCAATTTTATCTCCATTCTTTTTTTGATGGTAATACATTAATATTATAGATGATATATCATCAGGATGATCTATAAAATAATTATCAATAAACCAGTTTTTCAATTCGCTTTTTTCTTCCCATAATTTAAAATTATTTCTTACCCACATACCTAACCCCATATGTGAAATTGATATTGACTCTTCTTCATTTGTTTTTAGCCAATCTTTTTTTCCAACAATGTCTAAATTGTCAATAATTTTATATGTTTCTTCTAAGTTATTTGGAATTTCAAATTTGATCATTTATACTATAGTTTATTTTTTTGATTTTTTCTCTTCTATAATCTGATAGACTTTGTGTGTGTAGTGTGAGATATTGAGATTCTACAGTAGAACCAATTGGAACAATTGTATAATGAAATGTATATTTTGTTTCTATTGGAGTTTCAATTTTATCAAATACAATATTTTTTTGTTCATCTACGAATACAAAACAATGCACACCAACACCATCATTATGAATTTGATTTGTACGTCCTAATATAACACAATCCTCTTTTAATGAATTATCTATTTCGTATTTAACTCGATTAAGATCATAGATATATTTGTATAAAAAATTTTTAGTTTTAGAATTTGATACATAAAAATTAGGTGGTCCAATTCTGCCTGCCACTGCTATGTAGCTACCTGCTGCTGTGATTCTACTACAAATATTATTTTTTATTTTTTTTGGTTTATCAGAATAGGATTCTTGACTATATTTTTTATCAATTTCTTCTAATATAATATCATAAATATCAATTTTTTTAATATCATTTTTTAAATTTTCTCTGTTTTTGTTACCTAATTCTAAAATAATAGGTATAAATTTACTTCTCATTTCATTGTTTATAATAGATTTAATATGTATAGTTAATTGTTCATCTGTATATATATTATTAGTAATAGTGAAGTTAAATTTGTTAAGATTTATATTTTTACTACACATATTAACAGCAAATGTATTTGGATATATAGATTCATTGATTGCTCCCATTGTTGAACTTGATGGAGTTGTCATATTTGAAAAATTTGTGTCCAGATAACTAATCTGTGGCATTAAACTATTAACTGGAAATATTGTGAACATATCATTCTCTAATTCTGATAAATTAATTTTTTTATTCATTCTGATTTATTATTTTTTTCAATTTAAATTTTCTTAATTTACTAGGATTAAAAAATTTTTGTAAATATTCTGCATATGCTACTATACTCAATAAATATTCTTCTTTATTATAAATAATATTATTTATATACAAAATTGAGTCATTATATTCTTTTTCAGAGAATTTTTCAAAGTTACATTTTTTTAAATGTTCAAAATTTTCAGTATATTTTTCTAATTGATTAATAGTTTCCATGTTATATTTTTTTTGTTCTTTTGCTATTGATAATAAATATTCAGAGTAACTTATAGTATTTTTGTCTCCTATCATTATAATAGTTTTAAAAAAAATAATCATATTATAATATTCTAAATAAGATAAACCATATCTTGTAATAAAAAAATTATCATTCATTATAACTGCATATTTTTCTAATTGTTTACTGATTTTATTATTTTTCATTAATAAGAATTTATTTTTATTTTTTATAGAAAGAAAAAAGCTTTTAGTTTTTTAATATATAAAGAAAAAAGAATTTTAATGGAAAAATTTACACAGATAAAAGATAAGCCAGTTATACCAGATGAAGAAACGTTATTTGATGGTAAATATTTAGATGTGATTCAATATAAGGAGACTGAAATACTAAAAGGGCACGATTGTGTTGCCATATTGCCATATTTCAGGGATGAGGCTACATTTCTTATGAGATTAGAATATCTTCCTGCATATCAATATAAAAATAAAGAAATTCCAAATCTTAGAAATGTGACTAATTATTTGACTGTTATTACTGGAGGAATTGAAGAAAATGAAACACCAGAACAAACAATAAGAAGAGAATTATATGAAGAAGGAGGTATAGTTTTAAATAATTTGTATCAATTTGATGTTGAAGGTCCATTCTTCACTGATAAATATAGTACAACTCAATTATATCTTTGCTTTTTAGAATTACCAGTTAATACTTATCGTCAAATGAAACCACCTACTGATGGCTCTAAAAATGAAAAATTATCTAAATGTATAAGAGTTTCTATATCAGATGTTAATCAAATAGTAAATAATGATTTAGTTACTAAATGTTTAATTACAAAATTATTAAAAAGAATTGAATCATAATGAATCATTTGAAAACATTTGAAAAATTGAATGAAAATGAGCCAGAAGTTGGTGATTATATACTTGCAAAATGGAAAAATGCTGCTGATGATCATCCTGCTAATATTTTTGTAGCAAATAATATAGGTAAATTGATAAAAATTGAAATTGATAAATATGATGTTGTATTTTTTTTAGTAAAATATAATAATATACCAAAAGAGTTAGAATTATATAAATCTATGAATAATAATACTTCTTTTGAATTAAAAAAAGAAGATTTAATAAAATGGAGTAAAAATGAAGAAGATTTAGAAATGATATTACAATCAAACAAATTTAACTTATGATTACAAAATTTAAAATATTTGAAAATGTCAATGAAAATGAGCCAGAAGTAGGTGATTATGTGATTGCATCTTCAAATGATTTTCTTATTGATTTAAATGAATTCACGAAAAATAGAATTGGTAGATTATATAACATATTTAAGCCTTTGTATGTAGATGATTTATCATACACTGTCATATATGATAATATACCAAAAGAGTTAGATTGTTATACATTTAAAGTATATGATGAAGAAGCAATATCATTAGACAAAGAAGATATAAAATATTGGTCTAAAGATAAAGAAGATTTAGAAAAAATATTAATGACAAATAAATTTAACTTATGAAACACATTAAAGAATATAAAATATTTGAAGGAGAATACTACACAGATTATGAATTACAAGAATTTAAAAATAAATTGCCAAAATTTGCAAGATTTATTAGGAGATTCATAATTCAATTTGGTTATGATTGTGTTGATATGAGTGAAGGAGATGATATTCAATTTTCATTTTATGCTAAAAATACTAATAAAGTATTATTTTCTATAATGACTGGAAATGATGAGTATTTTGTATTAGATTCATTTAGAAATAGTAATAATATTATAGTATCAGAAATACCTGAATACTTAAAAACAATAAACGGAATTAGATTTAATAAACAAATATTAAATTCTGATGAATATGAATATTATATCACAGGTGATGTTGATGATGTTATCAATCAAATAGGCAAAGATAAATTAATTATGTTTGCAAGCGCAAAAAAATTTAATGTGTAATGAAGTATTTAAAAACATTTGAAAATATTAAAAAAAGTCTTAATTTAGGAGATTATGTAATATGTGAAGAGATACCATCTAATGGATTAGAAAAAAGAAATTTCAAAGATGTTATTGAATTTGAGAGATACAACATTGGTAAATATGTAAAGAGTATTAATGGAAATGGGAAATTCAAATATGCAATTTATTATGATAATATACCTCAAAAATTTAAAGATAAATTTTTTATGAGAGAAGGTGATATAGATAAATATTGTAGAGTAATGTCTAGAAAAGAAATAATTTTTAATTCAAAAAATAAAGAAGAATTAGAAGCAATAATTAATGCAAATAAATTTAACATATGAAATATTTAAAAACATTTGAAAAAAAATCTAAAAATATTAGTAATGTTGATGATATTAAAAAATTGTTAAGTCATTTAATTGAGATTTTCACATATTATGGTATTGATTATTCAAACTACTATGAAAATAGAAAATATGAAACAGAGTTTCATTCTTCTGGTACAACACTGTTTGAAGTTTCAGTTGATACTGTTCTTGGTAGTCACTTATCTATTCATATATTCAATGGTGATCCATTTTATATCTTTCTGTTGTTTTATTTTAAAAACATTAAAGAGTTAAAAATTGATTTTGAAAGTAACACTAAGATAGTATTTGATATAATAGGAGATGTGGATAATATTATTGAACAAATAACAAATGATGACATTGATTCTAATTTTAAATTACATAATTCAGTAAATAAATTTAACTTATGAAGTATATAAAGAAATATGAAAAAATTGTAGAATATGATGATATAGAAATATCAGAAGGATCATATTGGATTATTTATGGAAGTGTATATGATGCAATATTAATTCTTAAAAAATTCAAAAAGTTATTTCCAAGTGATGAATATGAACTTGATATAAATAGAACAATAAATAGATTATATAAAGATAAAGGAAGAAATATTATTGGAGTGTATTGTTATTTTAGTTCATATGATTTTTCTTATTCATTATTAAAAAATGAAGAAGATAAAATTAGAATATATAATAATTGGCTAAAAGTTGATGTATATGACTTTAAAGGTGAACTAAAACTAGTTAATCATGAATTAGTATTAGATGATTCTGAGAAAATAATGCTTGATAATATAAACAAATTTAATATATGAAATACATTAAAACATTTGAAAAAGTTATTTATCCATTACTATATAAAGAAGGAGATTATGTTTTATTAGACACGGAGAAAATAAATAAAAATAATAAATCTAATAATTATACTGATCAAAATATTAATTATGATAATAGATTTGGAATTATAAACACACAAGAATTTGATGATAGTTTTCCATTTCCGTATTTGGTTAAAACATATGCAGCAGGAGAAGATGAAGAAGGACTAAATACCTCAGATAGTGAAATAGTAAGATTAATGACGCCAGAAGAAATTAAAAATTTCAAAATAAAAATTGATGCAAATAAATTCAATATATGAAATACATTAAAACATTTGAAAATAAAAATAAAGTATTTAAAGTAGGACAATATGTAATTGCTGAAAATATACCATATAAACCAAATCTTAAAAGTTTTTTTAATGATAATATAGGATTAATTATTAAAAAAGAAAAATATACTAATAGTATTAATGTAAAAATCACAGAATACATTGTAAAATACGAAAATATTCCAGATAATATAGAAACATATTTCATGAAAAACTCTATTCATTTTTACTCAGATGATTTAAGGTTGGCAACTGAAGAAGAAATAGAAAAACACGAATTAAATAATATAACAAATAAATTTAATATATAAAAATAAACATGAAATACCTAAAAGAATTTACTGATTATAGTACAAGAGTAAAAAATTGGGATTTTTCTAATACTGATAGAAATTTTGATGATTCATTGGGGCAAAACGAATTTGATACTTCATTTAAATGGGTGGAGCAATTTGGAGGTAGAGAATTGTTATCAAGCAAATCTATAAGGAATGGTACATCATTTTTAAAAGCATTAGAAAATGGTGATATTACTATTGAAGAAATTGATAATGTGACAAAAGGTAAGAATGAACAAGCAGGTGATATACCATTTAGTGAAACATATGTTGCTAAAAATATAGTGATCCCTCACATAGAAGATTATAAAATGAAAGAAAAATAAAACAAATATAACTTATAAATGAAATATTTAAAAACATATGAATCAATAGATAAATTAATAACAATTGAACTTTTTGACTTTTGTAATTTCTTTGGTATGCATAAAGCAGTTCAAAAATTAATTGATTTGAAAGATAATTCTGACTCTGTTGGATTTATTATTTCAGATAATCCACATGAGCATATTTATAAAAAAAAGGACAATATGGAAATGAGAGAGAAAATAACATTTGATGATGAGTTCAATGTTAATGCAGGTGATGAATTTTCAATACGAATAGGAGATTATACTTTTAGCTATGGTTTTTTAAGAGCATTAAATGAACAGAATGAGCCAGGTGTTACTATGAATTTTTATAATGTTGATATCAAAGATGAAAATGTATTATATTATATTAGAACTAAAAAATTTAACATATAATATATGACATAATTAAAAAAATATCAAAAATTGATTTTGAATTAAAATACAATACAAATAAATTTAATATATGAAAAACTTAAAAACATTTGAAGAATATGTTGGTGTTGAATATGTTCCATATAAGCCACAACACAAATCTTATAAGAATGAAGAGAAAAAGAAGAAGAAAAAGAAAAATGGCGGAGGTACTCTTGAGCCAGTTGATGTTATGTCTAATAAAACTAAAGATATGGTATCATTTCAGACAAAATTCTAAATTATGAAATATATAAAGAGATTTGAAAGTAATGATTATATTGTTTATTCATTAAATGATATTGTAATTTGTTCTACAAAACATGACAGATTTCATGACTATACTGGTATAATAACTCAGAATGGTGAATTAGAATATGATAATGAAAAAGAAATTAAATATTGTAGAGAATATAAAGTTATACAAATATATTGGAGTGGAAGAGGTTATAGAAATGTAACAACCAATTTATTATATAATGCATATGTAGATGTTCAAGATATTGAAACTGATGAAATAATAACTATGAAAGACGCAAATATGTTTACATTGAAATCTGAATGGAAAATTCCAGATGAACCAATGATAGGAGATTATGTATTATGTGAAATAAATAGTAATAAATATAGTGATGATAATATTTTTGATGAATATATAAATAATAACATTGGAAGAGTTACTATGCAAAACGAGAAAAATGAATATGTAATTGAATATAGAGATATACCTGAAAAAATGATAGGAGAAATAAATCAGTTTTATAATAATACAAATCCATTTATTAAAGATTTAGGTAAACATAAATTTAAAATTAAAGATATTGAAATGTATTCTAAAAACAAAAAAGAAGTTGAAGAATATTTAAATATTAAAAAATCAACAAAAAAATTCAATTTATAAAAATCTATAATTATTCATAGATTTTTTAATTTTAATAACTTATATTTACGATATTCATTTTTCCATTTATTATAAGATATTTCAATTCCATTTAAATGATATGTTTCAGTGATAGAATTTATACATTTTATTAATAGTATAGATGGCCCAAAATAATTATGTAATGCATTATTTTTATAATATGAAATTTCAGATTTGTTATTTAGTTCATGGATTATTTTAACATATTTATATTTCTTAATAAAATTTTCTATTTTTTTAACATCATCTTTCTTAACTGAAGAAAATTTTAATGAATGATATTCTATATCGTTTTCTATTATTATGGTTGATTTGTGATTATTCATAAATTGAATTTATTCGTGATTAAATCTAATTCATATTTCTCAATTTCATACTTACCTAATTTTCTTTCTATTCTATTATTAGTTACCCATAATGAGAAGTTATCAGGAGTTAAACAATGGTAATAAATATATTCACTATGAACAGGAGGATCAATATATATTATTTTAGTATATCTTGGTTTATTGCCAATAAATCCTTTTGCATATAACTTAACTTAACATAATCATCTATATTATATTTTTGAACTTCGTTATCTTCATTATCTTCATTTTCATTTAATGCTAGGTTGAACTTTTTTATGTATTTCATAAGTTAAATTTTGATGCAGTAGTTTTTAGTTTATCTATAGTTATTATTTTAGAGCACATAGAATTTTCAAATTTTAATTCTTCAACACCATCTAATTCAACAGAAACAAGAGCACTTTCATTAACATACTGAAATTTTAATCCTTTTATTACACCAGAATATTTTATATCAGTCATAAAATCAACTGCTCCATCTGATATAAATTTGCCTATAATTTCATCCCTTAAAAATTTTGAATAGTGTTTATTCGGATTGTATATTGACATATAAAAATCATGATACAATTTTGATATGTTTATTTTTAGTTCATCTTTAGTTTCTACAAAATTTCTTTCTTTTGTTACTATTTTGAATTTCTCATATAGTTCTTTTTCGCTAAGTTCATTGAAATCAGAATGTAAATTGTGATATACTTCATCATCTTCTGGATCTATTGTACCACTTTCAAATCCTGGTACATCTTGTGGTATATCTTCTTCTTTTCTAGGCTCAAACATATCACCATATTCGCCTCTTAAATCATAGTTTTCAAATTTTTTCAAGTATTTCATAATAATATATATAAAAAAAAGTTAGTAAAAATTACTAACTTTTTTATAAATTTGACAACTGTTCTATTTTATCTTTTCTTTCTTGCTGTATTGAAGAAAAAAAATCATAATAATAATATTCAGACATACCTATATAAGAATCAACATATTGATTAGATTGATTTAATCTAAATCTATATAACTGATTATCGCATTCAAGTGATATAAAATCATCTTTTTCAAAAACACTAAAAATGCCTATTATAGTATAATATTCATTCAGTTTAAAACAATTGAAACTTTTTTTACAATGAGCTTTCATTAATTTTTTCCTTTCTTAAAAAACTATTAATACCATAATTTTTATTGATATATTTTGCTGTTATTTAGTATTTAATCCAACTAGACTTAAAAATAAATAGCAACAAAGAATTATCTTAATCTACATATTTGTGAATGTTTGTTGAATCATCAACTTCATTAAAATTATATTTTAAAAATTTTTGACTCATTTCTTTTTCTTTTCATGTCTTTTTGTTTTAGATTGATTAAAATTTATACCACTAATACTTGGTTTTGATATACTAAAATCTAAACTATTTGATGATGTTTTAAAATCTTTTTTTACATTTTCTGTTTTTTTAATTTCATAACTGTTTTCTAACATTTTAATATCATTAATAAAATCAAGTTGACTTTCATTAGGAGTTTCACATCCTTTATCAAACATAATATATTCATCATCAATACTGATATATTTTAAATAATCACTCATATTAAAAATACATTTTGTTGTCTCTCCAAATATCAAATCATTATACTCTGTTATTGTCCAAGATTTTGATTCATAATTTTTAAATATATTAATATCATCTTCATTTTTTATAAATATATTAATCCATTCAACATAATCAATAATCATATCTTTTTGCCTATTACTCATTCCTTTTTTTGAAACAACAAAACTGCTTGATTCAATTTTCATTTATTTACTATTATTTTTTTAATTTGAATGATTTAAACAATTTATGATATATTCCATTCAGATTTTATTTTATCTTTTAATAAGACAACACATTTGTTTTTTGTTAGTTCCATAAACAACAATTCTTCTTCTATTTTTGCTTCTCTCACATATTTCCATTCTGAACATATTTTATATTCTCCTGACTGAGTTCGTCCATGTATGTGTTCACATACTATAGTATATTTTTCTTTATAATTTAATGATAAGCAATAAATATCACCATCATTAACATATAGTTTTCTACCTTTTTTATATACTTTCATTATTTATTTTTTGAACATATATTCTTCAACTATTTCACAAATGATATGTCCAATCATAATATGAGATTCTTGTATTCTTGGAGTATCTTCTGATGGTACATTAATCATCAAATCACACATTCCTTTAAGCTTACCACCATCTTTACCTGTGAATGCAATAGTTATCATTCCTAACTTATTGGCTTCATCACATGCATTTAAAATGTTATTTGAGTTACCTGATGTTGATATTCCTATTAATATATCATTTTCTCTACCCATTCCTTTTATTAATCTTGAGTATATATCATCAAACGAATAGTCGTTTGCAACAGCAGTTAAATATGATGTATTTACATGTAATGCTTCAGCAAATAATGGATCTCTATCTATATAAAATCTACCAGATAATTCTGCCGCTATATGTTGAGCATCAGCAGCACTACCACCATTACCACACAAAAGAACTTTACCTCCATTTTTAAAGCAAGCAATCAATAAATCAGAAACATCTTTAATTATGCTAATTAAAGTATCATCAGAATATATTAGTTCTTTGGCATTTATTGATTCTCTTATTATATCTTTAATTTTTTTCATTTTTTTCATCTCTCTTTATTATCTTCTATCATAAAAATGTTATTTTTCTTTAATAGTCTTTTTAGTAGACTTTTTAGTAGTTGTTTTCTTTTTTACTTCTTTTTTAATAATTCCAATGTCTTTAACTAAAATATACGGTCCTTTAAATGTGTTGCTAGTGTATGCTTTACATTTATCTATTTCTAATTCAATTAAACATTTTTTGCAATAATTTGTATAGTATTCTCTATCAGGTACTAATGCAACAAAAACTTCTTTTGATGTAAATTCATTTAAGCACTCTGAACAAACATGAGCATCTTTTTTCTTTGCCATATGTAATTTTATTTTTTAATTCGCCAAATATAGTAATTAAATTACATATTGACAAATGATTTTATATTTTTTATATATAATAAAACAAGAAACTGAAAATTATATATGAAATATTTAAAAAGATATGAGAGAGTAATAAGTGAAAATGATACTGATTATTATGAGTTGGTTAATAAACTTCATGAATTGATACATGCGGTTCAAGTTAATAACATAAACAAAATTAAAATAATTTTAAGTCGAAATATAAATCTAATTAATCTTTCTGATGGAAATGAAGATAATCCTAAAACACCATTAATAAAATCAATCAATAATAGTATTCGTCTTGATAATGTAACAAAATTATTAATTGATTTAGGAGCAGATGTAAATATACCAGATGGTAAAGATATTACTCCATTATTTTATGCAATAAGTAAAGGTTATGTAGATGTAGTTGAATTATTAATAAATGCTGGAGCAGATGTTAATTATATAATGAAAGACAATTATAAAAAAAGACAATTCAACATTTTTCATAATTCTCCATTATTAAAAGCAATAGATTTATATAATATGTGGTATAATGATAAAGAAAAACGTCATGAAGGAGAATACATTAAAATTATAGAATTGTTAATAAATTCTGGAGCTGATTTAGAATATAAAATCAGAGAGATAACTCCATTATTAGTATCAATATCAACTAAAAGTAAAGACATATCATTTTTGTTAATTGAAGGTGGAGCGAATTTAAATGCAAAAAATAAAGATGGTGTTGATGCTTTTTCCTTATTGTCTAAATTAGATCAGAAATATGTCATTAAAAATTATTCAAAACAATATGAAAATTATTTATTTATTAAAAAAACTGAAAAATTTAATTTATGAAATATATAAAAAAATTTGAAGATAATGACAATGATAATATATTATATCATAAATATGATATAGTAATTAATGAGTGGTATAAAACTTTTGAAATTTTTTTAATTTTAAAAGATGTTTATAACTTAGATGAAGAATTTACTTGTATTTATATTGGCAGTATTTGTAAAATTAATGATATAAATCCATATTATAATATTAGATTTAGTTAATTTGCAGTTAATATAGAAACAAAGATATTAAATTCTGATTATATAAAAATAAATAATAAATATAAAGATTTGATATGTGATGAGATATTTGTTAAAAATGATAAAGCAACAAAACATTATTTAAGTTTAATAGAAATACTTTGCGGTGTTAATTTAAAAGATTTACCAGAGTTGAAGAATCATTATTTGAAAATGTCAACTAGCAAATTTAATTTATAAAAAAACAAAATTATGAAATATTTAGAGAGTTATAAAGAGATAAATCCAGATGATATTAAAGTTGGTGGATCATATGACAAATTACCAGGAGTAATTATTAGTGATAAACTGTATAATAAAATACCGTATATTATTAATTTTTTAAATTCAAAAAAAATAAAATTTCAATTGTTTACTAATAATGTATATTTTTTTATCATATTAAATTCTAGTAGTTATCTTGAATTATTACCATATAATTACAATACTATGGAACATGTAATTCCTCTTTCAGATGACTATAATGATAAAAACACAGATAATCTGTTAAATAAATTACAATTAAATTGGTATGAAAATAGATTCAGAACATATAATAAAGACGTTGAATTTATAGAATTTAAAATTGAAACATCTGATGATATGACAGAATTAAAAGAATATATTGACAACCTTTTAATTAAAAAAATTGCCAATAAATTTAATCTATAAAAAATTATATATATCATTATGAGATACATTAAGACATATGAATATTACACACCTATTAAAATAAATAATGAAAAACCTTTCAAAATTGATGACGATATTGCAGATAAAATTGCATACATACAAGATAGTCTTAATAAACTTAGAAAAAGAGTTCAAAATGAAAAAGATAGAAAAACTCAAGCTGATTTAAATAGAGAGATAAATGATAAAGTCAAAAGGCTTAGTGATTTGACATTTAAACAAACAAAACAAGTTGCATATTTAAAAAATAATCCAATAACAGAAAGTTCTGATATTGTTAATGATACACCAAATCTAATTGAAGTTTTATCATCAAAAAAATTTAAGCCAGAAGATATAGAAAAATATATAGGATTTGATGAAGATGAAGCTATGATATGTATAGAAAAAGAACTCAGATATCCTTATAAATCTGATCCCGCATATGATGAACAAGGAGTAACTATAGTAATAAACTCTAAAATTCTTGAAGATTTATTTAATATTGAGCATAATTCTTTACAATTTGCTTTGCAATTTAATCACTATAATAGTTATGAATATGATGTTGATAGTGATGAATTAAATTACTTGGGTAGTTACACAAAAAAAGAGACAAACGATAAATTAATAAAATTAGCTAAAAAGTTTGGGTTTAAGTTTAAAATAAATCCTAAAGAACACGGAGAAATCGTTGATTTTTTTGAATATTTAGGTTTGAATGATGATATAGAAACATTCAAAAATGAAATGAGTATGGCACACGAACGTGCTGTAGAAGAAGCAGCAAGAGAAACATTGAAAAAAATGCCATTTAATATTGATGACAATAGTAATAGTGATACTGATAGACAAAAATATAATATAGAATTAGTATTTGAATATAAAACTATTATAAATTATATGAAAAAATATAAATTAGATGTAAAAACAATTAAAGAGTTTTTATCAAATATATCAGAATCAGATGAATTGAGTCCTGAATCAATTGAATATGAAGATAGTTATAGTTATATTAATTATGATGATTTATCAAAATCTATTGATGATGTTGTTGATAAATATTTAGAAAATCCTGATGACATATTTAAAGTTTGGATTGAAAAAGACAATTTAAATATGTTCAAAAAATTTGAAAAAAAATATGCATTTTATGACTATACATATGATTTTTGGTTTAATAGCAACAGGCATAGAAATAATTTATTAGTAATGGCTAAATTATATAATGGTAAAATATTAGAATGGTTTAAAACTTATAATTTCCAAAAATATTTAATTGGAGATGATATGGATAATTACAAATTATTAAAAAATGCAGAAATACTAAACACAGAAATTGAAAGTGAATTCAGTTATATTGTAAACGCAGATAAATTTAATATATAAAAATATGAAACACCTAAGATTATTTGAAAATTTTGAAGATGAAGAAGATATTGATATTTCTGAAGAAGAAGATGATGATGACGATGACGATGAAGATTTTGAACATTATACTCATTATAATGAAGGAGATTATGTAAAATTAGACAAAGATGAAAATGAGTGGGATGCTATAGGATTATTTGCTAAGATAATTGAAGTTAACAGTCATAGGTTAGATGAATACGAAAACGAGATGTTTGAACCAAGGTACAAAGTAAATTCAATTGATAAAAAAACTAACTCATTACATGATTTTTGGGTTGGAGAGAGTGAAATTGATTGTAACTTAACACCAGAGGAAATTGAAGAATTTGATTTATTATTGAAAGCAAGTAAATTTAACATATAAAAATGAAACATATAAAATTATTTGAAAATTTTGAAGATGAACATGATATAGATTTAATCGTTGATAATTATATAGAAGCATTAATTTGGACTCAAGAAGGTGTTGGAGAAGATGCTGATGGTAATGATCCAATGGATGGTAAAAATATATCAGATATTAATAAAGAATCAAAAGAAGAAATAAAAAAAGAAGTTGAATGGTTTATTAATTCAGCAGGTGATGTATTTGAAGAACTATCAGATGATCAAATTGGACATGATTTGTGGCTAACAAGAAATGGACATGGATCTGGTTTTTTTGAAAGAATCGAAGAAAAAGAAAATTTAGAAATAATAGAGGAATTGTGTGATATACTAGGAAATGCTGAAGTTTTTGTAAATGACGATGGTGAAATATATCATGAATCTAATGATAGATATAAAACTTTCAATTTAAAAGAGTATCGAAAGGAAAAAGAATTTGATAAAACAGTAAAGAAATTTAATTTATAACATATTTAAAAAACAATATATTATGATAAGCATTAAATCAACAAAAACAAAACCTAAATATAAAATAGGTGATTATGTTAAATTAATTGATGATAATTGGGAGATTGAAAATTTAGTACATATTTTAGATATAAATGATGATATCGAAAATCCAGATTATTATGTAGACGCAATCTATATTAAAACAAAGGAAAGAGTAAAAGTGTGGATTGATGAAGAAGAAATAGACAAGAAAACTAATGCAAAAGAAAAAATAAAATTTAAAAAAATTGAAATACATAAAAAAATATGAAAGTTCTAATTTAAATGAAATTGAAAAACTAGTAAATCATTTAATTATTTTTATACGTGGAGATAATGATAATATTAATTATACATCATATAATGGAGATTATGCATTTTTATATACTATCAGTGGTGTTCAAAATAAATATTTTATGAATGTAAGATTGTCAACTAATAAAGAATATATTTTATTTAATATTGATACTATAATTCAAAATCCAGGGTGGATAAATAAATATATTGAAGAAATATCACAATTTATTAAATTTATAATGGATAAATACACAGAACTTGGTAGAATAAATATTTCAAATGTTGATAATATTATAAATGATGTTACAAAAGAAAAGTATGAAATTTATTTAAATACACTAAAATACAATTTATAAAAAAAAGAGAGAATCTTTGATTCTCTCTTTTGCTATTTAGGTTCATTAAATCGCACGGTTTATCTTTATTTTTGAAAAAGATTATCCTTCACATTATTTTCTGCATAATAAGTAGTAGCTGCAGATATATTTGAATATGCTACTGTTATTCCATCATTTGTTGCATCATAATTAAAAGAATTACTACTACTCATTCCCATTGATTCAGCAACAAAACAAGAATCTTGATTTGCTCCAAGATATATAAATTCAGTATTAAATTCCTCTCTCATTTCTGTTACCATGTTTTTTATTAATTCTCTATGATACACTCTTGATGAATTTTCTTCACCATCTGTTAATATAACAAATAATGTTTTATCACTTCTTTTGCTTTTTTTAGTTGATCCTAAGAGATCTAAATAATTATCAATACATGTACCAAGTGAATCATATAAACTTGTTCCACCATTAGCATAATAAGTATCTTCATTAAGTTCGTCTACATCATTAATATCAACATTATTATATGGCATATAAAAACTTGTATCAAAAAACATCAATGAAAAATTTATTTTATTTCCACTTTCTTTTTGTTCCATTAAGAATTTATTGAATCCTTCTCTTGCTTTCTCTATTATCGAACTCATTGAGCCAGACATATCTAACATACAAACTATATCTATCTTATTCATATATTATATAATTTTTTCTCCACATTTTGGACAAAATTTCCAAGTAGATTTTCTCAAACGATACCCGCAATCTCCACAGTACTCTCTTATCTCATTAATACTCTGTGATTTAGAAGAATAAGGCATAAGTTTATAAGATATTGAGTGAAAAAATGTATCTGAAAACGCCACATTTACATTTTTCAATTTTTGTTCTGACAAATCTCCTTTTTCAATTCTACCAGTTTCAATAGTATTAACACTTAAAGTTGATGTAGGTGTTGAGTTAATATTTAAGCTTGATGTATATGTTGAACTAATACCAAGATTATCTGTGCTGCTAAATGACATATTACCTATGTTATTACAACTTTGTGTATAGATATTATTTATACCACTTAAATCAGAATAGCATCTTGAATTTGAATTGCTGCTATTAAATGTAGAATTTCCAGATAGTGTTATGAATGTAGAATTACCGTAATTATTTTCATATTTAGTTGGTTTAGGTGGAAATTCATATTTCACATTGACTTCATTGCTATTATTACTTCTAAAATATTCTTTATAAAAATTAAAAGTAATTAATCCATTGTTTTCAACAGCTTCAACAGCTTCTTTATTGTTTCCATCAATGTTATAGGTTTCAAATAACATTTTACGTTGCTCATCTAAAAATCTGTCTAAGAATACATCTTGACCAGGATTTAAAATTAAATAAGAATCTCCTTTTTTTACTGAATTGAAAATTATTTCTACCCCTATTTTTTCTTTTAAAGGGTTAAATAATTTAAGTTCAAAGTTATCTCCATCATTCAAGTAAATGATGTTATCCTGATAAACTTTTAATTCGTTACGTTTACTAGTAACTTGAACAGAAGGGTTTCTGTTCAACATTTTGTTGTTTTTCATTGTTTTTTATTTTTTTTATATTTTTAGTTTGCTAATTCATTCATTGCCTTTCAACAATTCCAAAGTCATAATGGCTCTAAACTAACACAACCCAAAAAAATGAACCTTGTCACTTTAAGTGCGACATTATTATATATAATTTTTCTATCACCCCCATAGTATTAAAATATATTAAAATTTAAATTATATTCAATTTTTATTTGTATCTTTGTAGAATAATTTAAAATAATATGTTATGAAAGCAGAAAAAACAGTTTGGTCATATTATTATGATGATTATATTATTAAATCAGATTCAATATATATTGAAAATTTAGGAATATTTAATGGTGATTATAGATATAAAGGTGATGAAACATATTGGTTTTCAGAAAAATATGATGAATTCTATGACAATGAGATAACTATTGATGAAGTTGAAAAATTTAAAAACAATACCAAATGATTAAATTTTTTAAAATTACCAAAAAAACAATACAGGACCATATGATTATGCCAGTTAAATATCATGAGAAAAAGGTTCTTCAAAAACAAGAAGAATATGATGCTATTCAGATAAGATTAAAAAAGTTTGAGAAAGAACAAATTGAACGTAATAAATTAATATCTGAACTTGATGATATTCATATGAGATTAGAGAAAAGTAAAGTTGATAAAATTTCATCTGAAGAATATCATGAAATTTATAAAAAATTATTAGAAATAGAAAAACAAAAATAATTATGAAAAATGTAACATTTTATGTCATTTGCTTTATTATTGGTATTATAATAGGATGTATTCCTAGCTTGTTTAAAATTGAATATATATCATTTAAATGGTGGACAATAATTTTAATATCTGACATTTTATTTGTACAAATTTTAAGTTACATAGATTCAATGATAAAAAATAAAAAGTCAAAATCAAAATGAAAGACTTAAAAAATATCACTCAAGAAGAGGTTGAAACAATATGTGAATTACTTGAAGAACCATATATAAATCATATGGCTGGACTTTGGAATTATGGGCTGGCAGTTCAAATAATTACAACATCAACTGCAAATAATAACAGAGATGATTCTTATGTAACCATTTTTTATGATGGAAAAATTAATTTACATAGAAATAATGGTAATTGGGGTGGTATGAGAGATGAATCAATATGTTCTTTGATTATAACTGACTACTTGAGAAGTGAAGGCTATGAATTCAAGTATGAAATACCTAAAAAATTAGAAAGAAAGTTTAAATTAAATGAATTAAATAAAATATCTAAACTATAACTCACTAATAATATTAATTTAAAAAGACTACAGAAATTTCTGTAGTCTTTTTTTGTATTTTTTGACTTCATTATATTTATATATACATATAAAACATTATATGAAAGTACAAAAAACGTTTACAATAGAAAAAGAAATATCAAAAGAATTTGATAAGATTTCAAAAGAGAAGTCAATTAATAAATCATTATTCATAGAAAATGCTATGAAAGAATTTATTCAAAAAACGATAAATCAAAAATGATTATTGGTGTATATAAAATAACAAATCTAATAAATAATAAATGCTATATTGGATCATCAATAAATGTCAAAGGAAGAATATGTGCGCATAAAAATGATTTAAAAACTAATAAACACCATTCTATTAAATTACAAAGAGCATATGATAAATATGGAATTGAAAATTTTAAATATGAAATTATAGAAGAATGTGAAATAGAAAATATAATAATTAGAGAACAATATTATATTGATTTTTTAGATTGCTGTAAAAACGGATATAATGTATTACCAAATGCTGGTAATAATTTAGGTATGAGACATAGTGATAAGACAAAGGAAATATTAAGGCAGAAAAGTATGGGAAATAAAAGTCATTTTGGTATAAAACAAAGTGATGATACTAAAAAAAGAATATCAGAAAAATTAAAAGGAATACCTTTATCCGAACAGACTAAATTAAAAATGAGTAAATCAAGAAAAGGTAATGTTTCAGAAAAATCAATTATTTATTTAATAAAATTTAATAAATCAAGAATAGGAATTCCGTTATCAGATGAAACAAAAGAAAAAATAAGTATCTCAAAAAAAGGTAAACATCAAAGCAAAGAGACTATTGAAAAAAGAGTAAAAAAGAATACTGGACAGACAAGAACAGATGAAGTTAAATTAAAAATGAGTAAAGCTATGACTGGGATAAAAAAAATACCGATGTCTGAAGAAAATAAATTATTGAGATCTAAAAAAGTTGCTCAAATATCAGAAAGTGGTGAAATAATAAAAGAATTTGATAGTTTAACAAAATGTGCTACTTATTTTGGTACTAAAATTAATAGAATATGGGAAGTGTTATCAGGTAATAAAAAATCATACAAAAAAAATTATTTTAAATATTTATAAACTTATTATTTTTTTATACTATATAAGAAGTGGAAAATTATCCACTAAATATAAAAATAAATAGTTAAATGATTAAATTACAAGGTGTTGTAAAATTTTACAACGAAACTAAAGGTTTTGGATTTATTAAAAATACTGAAACAAACGAAGACGTATTTGTACACGTTAGCGGATTAATTGACAAAATCTATGAAAATGATAATGTTACATATGAAACAACTCAAGGTAAAAAAGGGTTAAATGCTATTCAAGTAGAATTGGCTGATTAAGATATATTCTTAAAGATTTTAAAAAAAGACTCAATTAAATTGAGTCTTTTTTTATATATTGAATTTATCAGCAGTTTGAGATAATAAATAATCTTTATATTTTTCTGGATAATCTTTTATTATTTTTTTCTTAGTTTCTGGTTTCAAATAATCAAAAAATGTAATATTAACTGTTGTGCCTTTATCATTCCAATTAGCATTTGAATCAATTAATAATTTCAAAATATCATAATACACCACTTCGTTCAATTCAATAATTGAGCTATAAAATCCAGCAAGTAATAATGGTGTCCAACCTTGACTTGTATTATCTTGAAAATTTACATCAGCGCCTTTTTCAATTAAAATCTTAACAATATTTATATCAGCATCTTTATTAATAGAATATATCAAAGAAGTATATCCTTTATCATTTATATAATTAACATCAGCACCTTTATTTATTGCGCTTACTACATTTTCTATATCTGAGTCTATACAAGCCTCAATTAATTCTTCGTTTAAATCAATCTGATTGTTTTGTTCAAAATTTTTTAAATATTTCATAAATTAAATTTGTCTGCATTTTTTTTCGTTAAATATATTTCATATTGTTTATGATATTTCTTTAATATATGGGATTTTACTTCTTCATTTTTTGATAAATACCAAAAAAAATCTTTTGAATAATCGACAGAAAAATGATGTTTAATATTCCAATCAGCTCCTGCTTTAATTAATTTTTCCATCATTGATGTGAAATAATCACTGCTTGCACCAGTAAGTCCCATAGATGATAATATCAAAGCTGTTGTTCCATTTTCATCTTGATAATCTAAATTTGCTCCTGATTTTATTAATTCATCAAAAACTTTTTCATATCTATTAATAATAGCAAATTGCAGAGCAGTTTTCTTACTTAATTGGTCTTGTAGATTTAAGTTTATTTGACCAGATTTTATCATATTAATCATTTCATTTTCTCCTCTTATATTTAAATCTTTTTGTCTTACTAGATTTAACAAATCATAAGTATGGTATTGTTTTTCATTGAATTTTAGTTCTTCGTATAATTTAATATGTTTCATAGTTTTATATATTAAAAAATAATTATTATTTTATTGAAATCAAGTTAAAAAAATACCTCACATTTTTTATATATAGTTAAAATTAATTTTTAGTATGAAAATAGAAAAATTCAATGAAAAGTCAGATAGCAGTACGGGAATATACGCGATTGTTAGCATACCTGAGGATAAACGTCAAATTAATTTTAATGATTTGTTGAAAGATGAATATTATATAAAATATAAAAAAGTTCATGAGAATGATGAAAAATCTTTAATTCAATATTCAATTGAGCACTATCTTTTTGAGCAAGGATTATTAAAATTTAGTTATAAATTAGTTGATGAATCTGGTACTGAGGTAAAAATTGAAGAATTAGATAAAAGGATAGAACTTAACAATAACACAAACAAATTTAATATATGAAATATATAAAAACATTTGAATCAAATAAGCAGGAAAAAAAGATTACTCTAATTAATTTAGATGATGATTCAAAAACAATAAAAGTCACTCAAGGTGAACTTGATGATTTAATAGAAGATGATTTTACTATTCTATATGATGATGAAGAAATAGAATATGATTCAAACCATCCAGATGAATGGAGATATGATTCAGATGAAGAAGATGATATAAAAAATGCATTAAAAACATATAGAAGTATGATAAAAATGTATTCATTAGGTAGTAAAAAAATGATAAAAGTCACAAAAGAAGAACTTGATGTGTTAATAGAAGAAGATTTTACAATTCTGTATGATGATGAAGAAATAGGGCATGATCCAAGTCTACCAAATGAATGGAGATATGATGATGATGACGAAGAAGAAATAACTAGATGGTTGGAATTATATAGAATATTAAAAGATCCAGAAAAAGTTAATCAAACAATAAAATTCAACTTATGAAATATATAAAGAGATTTGAATATTTAAATCAAGATGATGCATTATTTTATATGGAAGTAACTCCAGAAGTTGCACTTAGCTATTGTAGTGGTAATCCTCTACCTTCCAATGACCCTATTCCATTAAACTATCAAATATTAGAATATGCATTTGGAATGCCAATTGGCGGTGCAACAGATGAAGAATACGATGAAGTTGCTCAGGAGAATTGCGATTGGTATGATGGAACATTACAATCAATAAAAGATGGCATCAATACTGTCAACTCTTTTGATTTTGCAAGTGAAGGACCAGATTTTGTATTGGGCATAAATTATGAAGGAAACTTAGAAGATGAATCAGCAGAATTTGGTGATCTTTATATTTTTTTTAAAGATTACAGAAAGATTGAACTGATTTTTGTTTATGATTGTAAAAAGGAGAAATATTATAGTCCACACATATTCAAAAATCTTTATCGTACTCCTGGATTATACAATAATATAGATAAATTTAACTTATGAAATATATAAAAAAATTTGAAAAATTTGAAAATATTCTAAAAATAGGAGATTATGTTTTGGCTATATCAAAGGCTAATGATGTGATTTTCACCAGTTATATTAACAATTCAATCGGTGAAGTAATTAAAATTACTCCTGTATATTCTAAAAATGAAGGAAATAAATATAAAGTATACGATGATATTGATATTAGATATTATGGTGTACCAAAAAGTGAAATTGATTTGTTTACAAAAGAAAAAAAGCATAACTCATATAAAATAAAATTTCCTTCGTATATGATTTATAAATTTTCAGAAAATAAAGAAGAATTAGAAATTGAAATAAACGCAAATAAATTTAACTTATGAAATATATAAAAAAATTCGAACAGAATATAGATTTACCAGAAAGAGGTGATTATGTATTAATGAATAGTTATGGAATATCTGAAGTTGAATATTTTGTAACTCATAATTATGGAGTATATCTTAATGCTTATATTGATAAATTGACTAAAGATCCAAAAATTAGAGTTAGATATGAAAATATACCAGGCAACATAGCTTTGTTTTTTCATGATGACACAATAACATTTGATATGGAGTTATTAGTTGCTTATGGTAAAACAATAGAAGAGTTAGAAATGAAATTAAAAGCAAATAAGTTTAACTTATGAAATATATTAAAAAATTTGAATTGAATACAAATATACCTGAGATTGGTGATTATATATTGACAGTATATGACATAAAAAATGATAGAAATACTTCTATTAATCAGTTAAAAAAATTCATAGATAATACCATAGGAATAGTAGTAGATGACTTAGAATTTGGTGTACATAATAATTATGTTCGTGTAAAATATGAAAACATTCCTGAAAATATAAAGAATTTTTTTATAGATGATAGAAAGAGATTTAATATTGTTAGCATAGTTGATTATGATAAAGATTTAGAAACATTAAAATATAAAATTGAAGCAAATAAATTTAACATATGAAATATATAAGGAAGTTTGAAGAAAAAAATAGTGAACCAAAGGAAGGAGATTATGTATTAATGAATTCTACAATGATGAATCCTAATCTAAATGAATTTATTGATAATGAAGTTGGTAAAATCGTAAAAATTGATGATAAACGTGGTTTCATATCAGTAGAAGTTGAATATGAAAATATTCCTATGGAAATTGCAAGCTTATTTGGATATAATGATTATAAAAATCATGAAAATACAGGAATAAAAGTTTTTTTAATGAGTAGTATAATTGAATTTTCTGATAACAAAACAGATTTAGAATATAAAATAAACGCAAGAAAATTTAACTTATGAAACATATAAAAAAATTTGAAATATATAAACAGTGGGATAATGAAAATAGATATTGGGAAGTGACATTGTTACGTCCATATTTTATTTTATCATTAAGAAAAATCGGAGTTCCAAATGATTTAATTGCGGAATGGGATGAACAGTACTTAAATGAAGATCATATTGTATACGTATATAAAGAAGAAATTAAAAATTATGATAGTTTGATTGATGACTATGATATTATAACTGAATGGAGATTGCAGCTAGATAAAGATGACAGAGATAAATATATATTTGGAGGTAGAATTAAACTTAGAGAATTTGAAATAGATGCAGATAAATTTAACTTATGAGATACATAAAAACTTTTGAAAGTTCTTTAAATCAAGAAGAAAAAGAAACATTACTAAATAATACTGCTTATTATTTAGAAGAAGTTATACCAAAAATAGAAGGATTTTAAGAATGCGTATGGTCAGCCACTGATTGGATTGATTATGATGTTGATAACGATGTTGAATTTACATTTTATTTTGATACTATGTATTTTGAAGATGAGGAAGATTTTGAAAAATTTGAAGAGTTCTTAACTGAAAACAATTTAGATAATGATATAAAAGAGAGTTATTATGACATAAAAGATAATTTTATTAATAAAAGAATGTTAAGCATGTCAATAAAAATACCAATAAAAAAGGTGATTGAATTAGGAGAGTTATATAATTCTATGCATAAATTTAACATATAAAAACCAAAATAAAAAATTAATATATAATTATAACCATATCAATATTTTATCATTTTTTTATTTAAAAATGAAGATAAAATTAATATAGAGTTATAATTATGAAAGTTAAAATAAACGATTTAAATCAAATCACGAAAGAAATAGCATTAGATAAACTTTCTGAATCAAACACATTAGATTTAGATCAAATCGATGAATATCTTGATATTTTATCTGCTTTGAAGGACGGAATGATTGTTTTTAATATATCAACAACTGCAGGAGATTATATATTATTTATAACTGCGAATCAATCTAAAAATTTAATATAATTCATGAAATACTTAAAAACTTTTGAGAAACAAAAAGAAAAGGAAAAAGAAGATATTATATTATATAAAAATGAGGATTTTACAATTACAGTAAATGATAAAGGTAATATGACTTATTTTAATGATTATATGTCAAAATCTCCAATTTATGGTATAATGTTTGAAATAAAAAACAAATCTAAATATTTAAATGATACTGAATTACGAGATATTAAAATAACAGAATCAGAAAAATACTTTGCTATATTATCATTAGATCCAAAATATGAAAGTAATAGGGTTAAATATCATTCCTCTATTATAAATAACTTCTTGATAAGAAATGGAAATAAAATAGAACTATCAGATATTTCAGATAAAGCTTACACAGCATTGAATGAAAGATATTTTCCTATGATAGAAGATATTATAAAAAAATCTGAAACAATTGGTGATTTAATTGATTATTTTAAAGTTTTATATGATGAAATAACAGAGAATTTACCTACCTATTTGGCTACATCAAAATTTAACATATAAAAAACTCATCAATTAAATTGATGAGTTTTTATTTATTTCCATTTTTTAATAAATTCTTTTTCATTTTTTCTAAATAAAAGATCAAATCTATATCCATCACAAGTAAGAATTTTGTCCACAGAATATTTGAATTTAACTTTACCATAATGTTCATTATACTCAAACATTTTCTTACCGCAAATTTTAAATATTTTCTTACGCTTTCTTGGTAATCTCTTTCTAACCATTTCCCAACGAGAAGGATTTGGATTTTTTGGTTTTGTGTATGAATGTTTTTTACAATAATAATTGTCTTTATAATCAGTGCTATATGATGTTGGTTTACCACATTTACAGCAAGTTGTTAGTGGTTCAAATACAGTAGCTGAATATGAGCATTTTTTACAATATGCATATCCATCTGTTCTATCTCTACGTTCCATTTCATGTTCACACACTGAAATTTTTTGAAATTTTTGCCAAGCATTTTCTTCAGCTTCTTCAATTGTATTTCCTTCTCCTCTGATAAAACAATCTGGTTGTTTTGGAAATGCTTCAAAGAATGCTGTTTCATAACATTCTTTATTTGAAAGTTCATCAGATAATGCATCTAAAGTATTACCAGAAAAGATTTTATCTAAACTACCTGATGGTAAAACAACTCCATGTTCTCCTCCTTGACAAAAACAATTCCATTCATACTTAGAATCATATCCTTCTTTTTTGCCTGATATTTGTACTTTCATGATTTATTCACTTATTTCGTTTAACTGTTTTAACTTTTTTTTTCTTATTTCTTTTTCAGTATAAAAATAATTATTTATATTTGATATGAATATTTCTTCAAAATCATAAAAATAATATTCATTAATAAATATAAATCCGTTATTATTCTCATTTTTGCCATAATACATTTTTCCTACTATAAAATTATCATTGTATGCTTTTTTACATAAATATTTCATTTAATTTTTTCAATTTAAGTTTTCTGTTTTCTCCAATATTAATAAAATAATCTTTTAATTTTGGTTCTAAATTTCCAGACACAACAAATTTGGTATTACAAACAAAAATATATTCATATGCTAAATATTTATTTTTCAATCTAATATTGCTTAGATTATATTTATTAAGATGAATAATATTATCACTATGATAATATTCTCCTGATTTAATATAACTAGAATAAGTTTTTATACATTTTAATCTCATATGTAATCTACTGTAATTTTTTCAATTTTATTTTTCGTATTTCTTTTTCAGTATAAAAATAATCTTTTAATTTTGGTTCTGCAATTCCATCAATTACAAATTTATATCCTTTTAGATTAATATATTTAAAAAAAGAACCTGATAATAAATAATCAGAATGAATAATATCATCACAACTGCAATAATTTCCAACATTAATGTTTCTATATGTTTTTTTACATAAATATCTCATATAATAATTTTAAGTAAAAACAAAGATACAATAAATTATTTAATATTACACAATATTTCTAATTTTATTTTTCGTATTTCTTTTTCACTATAAAAATAATCATTTATTTTTGGAGAACAATATAGATTATTATCATCTGTTAAAAAAAGTAAACTATTTATTTGAATCATTTTAGAATTAGTTAAAATAACACAATCATAAAATTTTCCAATAATAATATCTTTTGAATATGTTTTTTTGCATAGATATTTCATTTGCACTTATTCATTATTGTTAATATTTCATCTTTGTCATTGATAGTATATTTTTTTAAATCATTCATTATATTTAAAGAGAATGAATCTTCAAATAATACTACATCACTTTTAAAATATTTAAAAAAATTCAAATAATCACCTGAATTTGATATATTTTTAAGTGAATCTTTTGATATAAATCTTTTGTTGAATCCCATAATTTTTTATTTTTAATTTATATGATTATTAATTTGGTATGTTTTATATTTAAGAATATTTAACCACAAAATAATGATATTAATTGACATATATTTTTGTATATCAGATTTTTGTTGTACTTTTGTGTATCATTAATTAAAACACAAACAACATGAAATTAATTGGATTTGCAAATAAATTTTATACTCTGTGGAGTTATTCAGAAGAAGAGTTATATACTACAGTTAATAATCAACCATATAAATATGGAGTCAAACAGATATATTCTTATATTAAGAATATTTCTTTTGATTTAGATAAAGTAAAAGAACTTTATCCTAATGTGAAAATTGATGATGATTTGAAAGGTAAAAGTGCAAGTTGGTCAACTGAACCAAAAATTCAATATCCTGCTGAATGTTTTCATTTTGGTAAATATGAAGGAAGTTTCATAAGTGAGTGTACAGATAAATCTTATCTGATTTGGTACTTTGAAAATGGTGTTTATGATGAGCGTCGTACAATAACAACAAACAGATTAATTGAATTAGGATGTTATTTTTATAATGATATATTATTTCAATCTATTGAATTACTTAACCAGTATACTGATCATATCAAAAAGCAAGCTGAGATTTCAAAGATGATTATAGAAACATATGAAAAATATAAAATATCTGGTATTTTTTCATATAATTTTTATAATTCATTAAGTAGTGAAGGAAATTATAGAGATAATTCTTTTGAATTTAGATTTAATGAATTTTCTCAACAGTGTTATGCTGGATATGATTATGGCTTGCCTTTAATGAATGGAAAATCTAAAAGAATTAAAAATAAAGTTCTTGAAATGGAAGTAATTACTGAAGAAGATAAAACTTTTGGTAATAAATATCTAAGAGTTTTAAGCATCAAATCTATAAAAAATATTTAATATGATCAAAGAAGAATTAATACAGGTATTTGAAGATACTAAACTACACAGTGAAGGTATATTGAAATCTGAAACAACATATCATTCATTTGATGACAGATTAATGTCAGATGTTAGTATTCCTTGTAGTCAAAACATACAGGTTATTAATTCTGATAGTGTATCTGCTATTACAGAATATAGCAAATTAGGGAAAACTTGTGTTCTTAATATGGCATCATTTAAACGTCCAGGTGGTGGAGTTGCAAAAGGCTCAAAAGCACAAGAAGAATGCTTATTTAGGTGCTCAAATTTGACTCATCTTATTAATACTGATAACTATCCATTAGGAGATGATAAAGCTTTATATACAAAGGATGCAGTATTTTTTAAGGATGTATATTATAACTATATGGATGAGGTTAAATCTGATGTCATAACAATTGCAGCACTAAATCTTAAAAATATTGAGGTTAATAGTAATTTTGATACAATATCGAAAGATAACATATCATCAATAAATTCTGATGGAGCAAAAATATCAAGGCATGATTATGAAGAATTAACAAAGGAAAAAATAAGATTAATGTTATCACTTGCAATTAAAAATGATGTTGATATTATTGTATTAGGTTCATTCGGTTGTGGTGTTTTCCAAAATGTTCCTGAAACAATGGCTAAAATGTTTAAAAAATTATTAGTAAATGAAGGATATTCTAAATATTTTGAGAAAGTAATATTTGCAATCATCAATGATAAAAACTCAGTTGGTAATAATTATGAGATTTTCAAAAATGTTTTTAGTGATTATAATTTAATATATTAAAAATGAAAAATAAGTTAAACATATTACAAACAAGAAAATTGAGTGATATTGTAAGCAATTTATATAAAGATGGTGAATTAGAAAAAATTCTACCTGAATTATGTAAATTACATACTACTACTAATGGTCATAAAAATAATTTTTATCATACATTAGGAGTACTTAACAACGTGATTGAATATGATAATGATAACTTAAAAATGAAGATTGTCGCTTTATTACACGACATTGGAAAGATTTCTGTTAGAACAAAAAACAATGAAGGAAATTGGACATTTCATGATCATGAAAATGTAGGTGCAAAAATGATACATAAAATTTTAAAAAGATTCAATATAACTAATAAGAAAACTGTTGATTATATTTACAGAATGGTAAAGTATCATGGTAGGGTAAAGATGCACAGGGATGTAACAGAATCAGCTATAAGAAGGTTAGATGTAGAAGTTGGACATGATATAGTATTAGAGTTAATAGAGTTCTGTAAGTGTGACATAACAACTAAATATGATGATAAGCGTCAACGTATTGTTTCAGGATTAGATGAAATAAAGAATAGAATATTAGAGGTTCGTGAGAAAGACAAAGAATCTAAATGGCGTTCTCCAATCACAGGTATTATAATAATGAAAATGTTAGAAATTACTACTGGTAGAATGGTTGGAGACATAAAGAAAGTAACTGATGAAAAAATAAAATCAGGTGAATGGACTGAAGAAGATGCTATTAAATATATTAATACATTTAGAAAATAATATGTAGTGTAATTAACACACTTGATACCCAAAAAAGGAAAACAATTATACTCAAGAGATACTGTAAAATCAGTCATATTCAGAAAAAGATAATACTTAGGTATTATCTTTTTTGTTTTATAACTCATTATATTAATATATAAATAAAAAATAAAAAATGCAAAGAGTATTAGTAACAGGAGGTTCTGGATTTGTAGGAACTAATCTTATTAAATATTTAAATAAAAATTATAAAGGTATTGAAATATCATCATTAGACAATTACTTCACAGGTAAAGAAGAAAATCATGTAGATGATGTTACATATTACAATGGTAATACATGGGATGCTCCTGAAATATTAAAAAATAAGAAATTTGATACAGTTTTTCATTTTGGAGAATACTCTAGAATTGTAAAATCATTTGATGATATTAAATATGTCGAAAAAACAATTTTATATGGCACACCAATAATAATGGAATTGTGTAGAGAATGGAATGCAAAATTAATATATTCTGCTTCATCTTCTAAATTTGGAAATAATGGTGAAAATGAAAATTTAGCTCCTTATTCATGGATGAAAGCAAAGATTGTTGAACTTATAAAAAATTACAATAAATGGTATAATTTACAATATGAAATTTGCTATTTTTTTAACGTGTATGGTGAAGGTCAAATAATGACAGGAGATTATGCTACTGTAATAGGCATATTTGAGCATCAATACTCAGAAGGTAACAAATGTACAGTTGTTGAGCCAGGTACTCAGAGCAGAGACTTTACCCACATTGAGGACATTGTTAGAGGTGTAGTATTATCATCTTTTACAAATATGAATCATGAATGGTATTTACGTTCTGGAATAAATACTAGCATTATAGATGTTGCTAAAATGTTTGGAGAATTTGAATTTGTGTCTAAAAGAAGAGGAGAAAGATATAATTCAGAAGAATTTGAAACTGATACAGAAAGAGAATTAAATTGGGTACCAGAACACAAATTAGATGATTGGATTAAATCAATAAAAAACAAAAAGAGAGATTAAAAATCTCTCATTTTTTTATAATGCTCCTGATGTCCTCATATCATCTTCTAATTTTAAAACTCTTTCTTCAAGAGCTTCTTTTTTATCTTTCCACATGTAAGCTACGTTATTGTAGAATTCTAACCTCCATAATCTATTTGAATATTTCCATTCTGAATGACGTTTTAATCTGTCAATTAATGAATAATATTCAGGACTATAAGTTTGTGAGACGTTTTGAGTTGAGTCGTTTCTCATGATTATTATTTAGTTACTCTTACAATAGTAAATTTTTCAGAAAAATCACCATTATCATGCTTTGTTTTTTCAACTTGAAATTCTCCTTTATTTAAAGAATTTAAGTATTTAGAAAAATTTGATTCTTCTCCTTTTGAATTTTTTCCTGAATAACCTATACAGTTAAATTCTTTTATTTCTTCTTCTGTGAGAAAATTTAATTTATCATAAAAAGATGATAAATATCCACTATTTGTTACTATGTTATGAATTTCTATAGCCATAATATTAATTAATTTCACATATTTGTAATTCTGAATTAACTTTTTCAACGAAAATTAATATTTTTTCTACAACTTTTTCTATTGATTTGACTGTACATTTTCTGAATTTAGAATTTAATCTATCTCTACTTGATGAATTTTTTTGATGTAAAGAACATTCAAATACTTCTACTTCACCAGATTGTTCAATACAAAATCTCAAATAGTTTGAATTTTGAATATAGCCATAATGCCAATTTTCTTTTTTATCAAAAGATAAAGTCAACATAATAGTATCTTTACCAATGCTAGCCTTTGATACATCAAGATACTCTACTTTGCCAGTTAGTTCATTACGTAAAAATTCAATTGCATCTACTCTTAATAAATTTTCAATATTGAAGATTCTCATATATTTATAACTTTAAATGATTAATTTATAATACAAAAGTACAAATAATTAGTCACATATGGAAAAAACATAAAAAGTTTTAATATTTTTTATACTATTCTTCTATTATATTACCTAATTTATCTAACTTAGTCTTTCTTACATACTGAACACATTCATCATAATATTTTTTACAATCTCTATTATAAAAAGTTTCTACATTCTGCCGTCCTTTCTCATTTGCTTCTTTAACAACATCTTTTAAGCATTCTTCACAACAGTATGACCACAATGTACTCATTCTAGTATCATCACCAAGAAAAACTGAAAATTCTTGTTTATGAGTTTTGCAGTTGTTACATAATATTGAACTTGTTCCTGAATATCCTACTATAACATGACTAAATAGTTTATAATATTCATTTTTATCTGGTTTTTTCATATTATAATATAAATCCAAATTTGATACCAATTCCTGTGCTATTAGTATAAAATACACTAGTAATCAATGTATTTTCATAAATATATCCTATCTCTGCTCCTCCACTAAATAATTGTTTATTACTTACTAATTTAATATCATTTTGAGGTGTTGCACACATACCAGCTAACCCCATAATATAAAAATTAGAATCAAAAACATAACCTATTCCATAATTAAAATAATCTGGTAGTCTATCATCAACTGGTAATGATATGCTTAAACATTGATAAATTGATTTTTCAGAAATATATCCAAAATCTACACCAACTGATTTGCTAGAGTATGATAATTTTGTGATTAACTTAGTCTGATCATTTTGTGAAAACATTGAAATTGATATAAATAACAATACAATGATTAATTTAAAGTTTTTCATAATTTATTTAATTTATTTAATTTTTTCCTTCTCAAAAATTGCTCAATTTTCATATCAAGAAGTTGTTTACTAACAAAATAACTACCTCTTCCTGCGGTATAATCACACTGATCAAGCCATAATTCAAATGATATTCCGTCATCTTCAATATTTTCATGAATAATACTAGAATATTTTCCAAATTGACCAGATTTATTTAAAATTTCAGTAGCCAATTCTAAATATTGTTCTGTAATAGAATCAGCTTTAATTATTAATTTTGATCTTTTTTCAAATGTTTCGTCGTAGTTCATTGAATTTCATCTTTTAACCAATTTAAAAAATCTTCTTCATTTGAAAAAGACAAAATAGAATCTTCATCATATGGAAATTCACACATAACACTTGAACCAGATGTATTTTTTTCTATTTTTATATTATCTGATGTGAAAATAATTTTGACTTGAGTAGTTTCTCCTTCTTCATAATCAGTCCAACCATAAGTTGCTTCAATAATATTATCAAAAGTTACATCATAATCTAATATTGGTCCAGTTTCACTACCATTACTATAATGTTCAGAATTTATTTTTTCTTCTTTATCAAATAAAGCAATAGCATTTAACATTACATCTGTTACATTCATAATATTTATATTATTAGAGATTATTAGAATGCAAAGATACTAAATATAATTCGAATAAAAAAATATTATTTGTTTTTTTAAATTTTATTTTTAATGATTATATTTAATATATATAGTCATATGAAATACTTAAAAACATTTGAATCATTATTATATAGTGATTATAAGGCTGGAGATTACGTACTACTTGATTTAATTAAAATAAAATCTAATAACAAAGATAATGATTATGAAATGGATGAAGTTGATGAATATGGCAATTCTATACCAATTGATGAATTTGCATTAATAAAGGATAAGACTGTTGAATTAAATAATGGACTTTATTTATATAGTGTAACTTTTTATAATTATAATAATGAAAAAAATGATTCTTATGGTGTTGAGTCAGATGAAATAATAAGAAAGCTAAATACAAATGAGATAGAAGAGTTCAACAGAAAAAAAGAAGCATTGAAATACAACATATGAAATATTTAAAAAAATTTGAAAATAGATTAACTAACGTATTTAAATCTAAAGATGTAGATATGTGGGATGAATATATAGAAACTGAGTTAGAAACCGAATATGGATATAATAAACTCATTGGGGCTGTACATGCTGGAAATCTTAAAAGATTTGAATATTTATTACCAATATATAAAAATAAAATAAATAATATTTATGATGGAAAGAATGTATTAATTGAGGTTATAATACGAGATATTGATTTATATGAAAAAAAGAAAATGATTGAATTATTATTGGATAATGGAGTTAATTATAAGCTCGAGTTTGGAGGTGATACATTTTATGATTTGATTACTAATGATAAATTAAAAAAATGGTTTGACGATAAATATCCAGATATAGTAAAAGAGCTTAATTTATATAAAAATACAAATAAATATAATTTATGAAATATATAAAAACATTTGAAAAATTAGATAGAAAAATAAAAAAAGGAGATTATGCTATAATCGATTTTAAAACAACTAATCCTGGAGTTACAGAATTTTTTCAAAATAATATTAGTAAAATTATCGAAGTAAGAGGAATATGGATTAAATTTGGTTATAAATATGTACCAGAAGAAATCAAGGAATATTTTTATAAATCTAGAGTATATTATATATATCAAATAGAGTTAAACTTAGAAGATGTTTACTCTTATGCTATCTCAAAAGAAAAATTAGAATTAGAATTATCAACAAAAAAATTCAACATATGAAATATATAAAAACATTTGAATTATCAACTTTTTATGATGAAAAAGATATATTTTGGTATATCCATAATATTAATTTACCTAAAATTAAAGAATTAGTATCTGAAATACCTAATATTAATCTTAATATTAAAGATAGTACTGGTGAAACACCTTTGCTTCAGTCAGTTAGGTTTAGTTTATATAACGTGTTTAAATTTTTGATAGAATCAGGAGCAGATGTAAATTGTACATGTACTAATGGAGTCACTCCATTGATGATAGCAGCAAGAAATAAAAAAGAAGAATTTGTTCAAGATTTAATAGATGCTCACGCAGATTTGAATATTAAAAATGATGACGGCGAAACTGCATTAATTATGATTTCTAGCTACACAGATAAAAAGGCTTTTAAAATAATTGAAAACTTAATTGAAAGTGGTGCAGATTGGAATATATCTGATAATTATAATAATACTTTTTTGATGCATTTACAACCTGCATATATGAAAAAAATAATAGAAAAATATCCAGATAAATATGAAGAATTTATTAAAGAATATAATTTTAAAAATGATATAAAAAAATTCAATTTATGAAATATATAAAAAAATTTGAAAGTGAAATATCAGATGATGAGAAAGCTATTTTGGATAGTCAAAAAGCGGAAGATAATTATCTTAGACAAAGATATAAAGATATGAAGAAATATTTATTTTTTAAAGATAGAACGGGTAATATAGATAATGGAACATATTTTATATTAGAAAAAGATAGAATGGAAGCAGTATATGATCACACTAACCTTTTTATTGTGACTAACAAATTATATACATATAATTTGAACACAGATAAATTGAAAAATGAAAAAAGAAAAGATAAGCATTACAATTTAAATAAATATAAACTTGGTTATATAATGACAGATTCAGATAATTTACAGGATTTATTAGATTATATACCTGCTCTAAAACACACAAATAAATTTAATCTATGAAACACATTAAAACGTTTGAAAATGCATTCACTGACATATTTAAAAAAAGGAAGAAATTACCTCACGAAGTTATTAATTTTGGTGATGTATTAACTAAATTTATAGAGAAAAATATTGATATGGAATGGGATGTTTATTCAAATACATATGAAAGTAGTAATAAAAAATATTATGATGTTGTAAGAATTTTTATTGACCCACATGATATAGATGATGCTGCTGAAGTTTTGGAATTGCATTATAATTATGATAGAAATTCTATTTTATATTGTTACCATCCAATAATGAATTTTATGGAAGATATTAAAGACTATTTAGGAAATATTGTAAAGAATAGTTCTATTGAAGATGTTTCATCTGCTGGAGATAATAGATATTGGATACCACTAGATAAATTACCTGAAATAATAAATAAAATAAATAGCTCTGATTTTGATTATTATAAGTCGACAAAAAAATTTAACATATGAAATATATAAAAAAATTTGAACGTAAAAAGAATGAATTTTATACAATTAAAAATGAATTAATTAATGCTGTATATCATGGTAATTATTCTAAAACTAAAAAATTATTAGATTCTGGCTTTGATGTTAATAGTAATATAGATGGAAGAAATTCTGCATTATTATATGCTTCTTATAAAGGAGAATGGAATATTTTATTTCTAATATTAAAATATAATCCTGATTGGTACATAAAAGATATTTCAAAATATGATTTTATTGACTATATAAATGATCATATAGATGGAGATAAAGTAATAGAAAAAATAACAAAAAAATATCCTGTTAAATACAATGAGTATTTAATGATAAAAAAATCAGAAAAATTTAATTTATAAATATGAAAGTAGAAAAATTTAATGAGCATAATTTTACAACATTTGATGATGATATTGTATATGCAGGTAAATCTAAATACCCAGTAGGCACCAAAATTAAATTTAAAGATGATGGTGAGTATTTAACTGGTACTTTGACACATCCATTTGGTTATGGTGATGTTGGTGTATTCTTAGATGAAAAAGGTAAATATAAATATGATAGGGTATCACTAAAAAACAATGAATATACAGTAATTGATGATGATGTTGATAAATTCATTAAAGATCACAATTTCAAAAAAGATATAAAAAAATTCAATTTATAAGTGAAATAGCTTATAACTTATGTTTATAAGTGAAATAGCTTATAACGAAAAAATCCTATCTAATTTTTCAATTAGATAGGATTTTTTTTAATATTGCTTGAGAATACAGCATTATAGAGAAGAACTTTAGAAACTATTATTTTTTTCTCACTAACATTTGAATTAGTATTCTTCTAATACAATCTAAGAAATAATTAAACTTCTTTTGTTGTTAGATAGTTCGGTAAAATGATAAAAAATAATTAAATTCATTAAATTTTAATTAATATTTTACTTTTTTTTCTTCATTCATAGAGGATCTAATGGATTTACTCTCCTGAAGCGTTAATTTGGGTGAACTCAACCCTATTTTAATATTTTTTTATTAAAAATAAATAAATGAAAAAAAACACTACTTAATATTGAATTAAGTAGTGTTTTTATTTGTAATAGGCTGAGAAATATACCTTATACAGAAGAATCTTAAAAAGTTATTATTGTTTCTACTTTCTTTCCACTAATATTGGTTTCCCTAACATTAGTAATTCTCAATGACAGTCAATTAGATTAACTAATCCTTTTGTTGTTAATTACTCTCTCAGTACTTATTACCTATCTAGGTTGCCACCCAAACTCAATCTTGCTACAGATTTAAGGAATTTTTCTGAAAATCATGTCAAACTTGGGGTTCTTCACGGCTACGACGATTTTCATCTCATAACTAGTAGTCACCTTTCATCAACAACAGTCGAACACTTTTCCTTTATTTGTTTTATTTTAATTGTGCATTAAATTTGCAATTTAAAGTTTGTTTTGTGGATAATGAAAGTAGTGGTTCGACAACCAGCGTCTCCATCTTTTGAACGGAAATATACTAAACTACTCTCTGAGATATCCCTATCTCCATATTTTAAGTCAACTAAGATACTCTCATAGCACTTGGTAATGCTAAGGTAACCTTAATAACAGCACCACCTGTACATTGTATTACAATCTAATATTACCTTTCGGTTTTAAGCTAACTCTCATAATGGACAACGCAATTATACAACTGGAAATCGTATTTCTTGCAATAATCCTTCAGGTTATTCTTATTGATGTTCCCATCTCACTTAGACTACCCACATAGCCTTTGCATTAAACCACTTTCTCTACAGTGTTACCCTCGATAATTAAGGTTTAATGATATCCTGATTGTCTGCTCAAACACTAAATAATGTATTAATAACAAATTAACTAACTATTAACTATTCATATTAATGAGTATGTGAAGAATCTTACCGAAGCAAAATCAATTACACACAAAAAAATGTGTCAAATTAATAATTGTTGTATCTGTTGATTAATAAATAATTTAATGTCGCAAATATATAGAAACAACTACATATTCACTTTATCCTACTTTCGTAGTTTATTTAATGACTACAGACAGCCAAATATTTTCAATTTTTACAAAGAACGCTTTTAATAAAAAACAAACATTTAGATTGTAGTAAAAATTTATACTATCACTTCTTAACTAAAAGAAGTTAGTTCTAATAAAAGGAATTAACCTTTTAAACTTGTAAATTAACCATTTTCATAGTTATATATACTAATCAATCTAAATGTGTTGTTTCTTGTTGTTTCAAGTACGTTTACTTGAAAAATGACACAAATCTATTTCAGTCCATTTTTTTCTTTTCAGAACTTTTTTCAGTGGAACAATAAACATTTGGTATGTTCATTATATTTACTGTTATAATATAAATCCTTAAATTTGTATTACATTTGCAACATTTACTTCTGTAATATTAATCGTACACTTTTGCAAGCTTCAAGTTGGCTTTTGCCTTTGATTATTTTTATTACTTTTTCAATTTCATTAATATCTAAGTGTGTTTAGTTGCACTATCTCCTTTTGCAAGCTTCAAGGTGGTTTCTGTACCATTAGATTTTTCATTGCTTTTACTATCTAAGTGTGTTTAATTGCACTATCTCCTTTTGCAAGCTTCAAGGTGGTTTCTATACCATTAGATTTTCAGTTTCATTTACAATTTAGTTTATTTCTACATGTGTTCATTTATAGTTATACACCTATTGCAAGCTTCAAGGTGATTTCTGTATCAACATTTTTCATTGTATTTGAAATATATAAGTGTGTTCATTTGCACTATCTCCTTTTGCAAGCTTCAAGGTGGTTTCTATACCATTATATTTCTCATTGTATAAGCAAGATAATTAATATGTAAGTGTGTTCATTTGCACTATCTCCTTTTGCAAGCTTCAAGGTGGTATTTTATACCATTACATTTTTCATTGCTTCAATCTGAAATTTGATTTGTTTCATTATTGTAGTTCAAAATTACAAAAAGTTTTTTGTTTTACCAAATATTTAATGTTAAAGTTTTGAACTTTTTCAAGTACTCTTACTTGAATGAGTATTAAAAAACCAAGTCATTTATAAGTTCTGTTAGCTTCTCAGCTTAGAAAAATAAACTTTCATTTGTCATATTTATTCTTGTAACTTTACAAATCTGCGAAATGTATTATTATCAATCTAAGTGTGTTCATTTGCACTATCTCCTTTTGCAAGCTTCAAGGTGGTATTTTATACCATTAGATTATCTATTAAATCTGATATATGTTTTGCTTTTTTATTGTAGTTCAAAATTACAAAAAGTTTTTTGTTTTACCAAATATTTAATGTTAAAGTTTGAACTATTTTTTCAAGTACTCCTACTTGTTTTTGTTATGAATAATAATCAAGGAACTTACTTCTTCTGACAAGTCAGTGTTTCAGTGTTAAAATTAATATTCATAGTGAAGATAGATGGAGTTGAACCCAGTGTCAGTAACACTTGCCTTCTGCACAATTCGAATCGTGCTGCACCCTGTGTGCTTATCTTCATCATTTTTATAATTTAATCAATAGTCAGTCCTTGTAGAGAAATAATAGCAGTCAGTCACTGATCATCTGACATTAGGTTCACACATCATCAAAAATTAATTTGATAGGTAATTTCCACGGTGTAGTTACTATTTACATTTATAACAAGATAAGTTCTACAGTTCTCATATCTATTTCAATGGACTTTTCATCTTTGATAATTTTCATTATCATTAACTCACCACTATTAGCATCAAATTCATCTGGTTCATATATATTTTGTTACAAACATATACACTCTGATTTCAGATATTGCTGATATTTCTTGTTTAAATCTGATTTTTTGATTTAAATTATTGTAGTACAAATATACAAAAAGTTTTTTGTTTTACCAAATATTTTTTGATATTTTTTCTACATTTTTTACTCAAGTACGTTTACAAGAGTTTTAAAAAATCAAATCATTTTTCAGTTCTTTTTATCTTCACAGATTAGAAATAACATTTTTTCATTTGTTATATTTACTTCTGTAACATTAAATTTATGTATTTTCAGTTTCACTATAATCTTGTTCAAGATTAAGGGTGGTTTCCTTACTACTAAATTGTGATTACTTTAATCTAAGTGTGTTCATTTGCACTATCATTCTCTTGCAAGCTTTGAGAGGTTTTTATACCATTAGATTTTTTTCAATCTGAAATTTGATTTGTTTTTATTGTAGTTCAAAATTACAAAAAGTTTTTTGTTTTACCAAATATTTAATGTTAAAGTTTTGAACTTTTTTTCAATTGAAATTTAATTTTTGTGATTATATTTCTTTTGATATTGTAGTGCAAAATTACAAAAAGTTTTTTGTTTTACCAAATATTTAATGTTAAAGTTTTGAACTTTTTCAAGTACTCTTACTTGAAGTTTTTTGTTTTTTATTGTAGTACAAAATTAATAAAAGTTTTTGATACTACCAAATATTTAATGTTAAAGTTTCAGTTTTAATATACGCATTCATATCCATCTGAATTCTCAAGTGTTTCAATAATTTCCAATAAAAAATCATTAAAGTTTTTACTTGTATAATCTTTTGAAAAGAAATAATGATATTTTTCTAAAATCTCATCTCCTCTATTATAAAACAATTTTAATTTTGTTGCAGTATCTAATGCATCATCTTTTGACATTTCATGAGCCATATCTGCATAGTGCTCATTTTGACAATATTCATTATCTTGAAATTTCGCACCAATTTCTCTACATAAAGTTTCAATTAGATGTTCTCTATTTATGCTTGTTATAAACTTAATACCACTTTTTGTAATAATAGTTTTACTCATATATTTATGTTTTTAAACTGAATTACAAAATTACAAAAAGATTTTCATACTACCAAACATTCACAAGTTAATTTTTCAATTATTTTTAAAATCTTCCAATGTTTTGTAATAACTACACATATTTTCAATTGAATAGAAAACTAATATATTATTTTTTATTGCAAATTCAACTTCCTTATCTGCACCACTTGATTCTCCTGGTAATCTCAATATACAATCACATACTGGAATCCACTCAAAATCAATTTTAAGCCAATCTTCATATGGTCTAGGATGAGCCATATGCTGAAAATGTGAATATAATGGTGTAAATGGCACAAAACCTTTATTCATTAATTCATCTGCTGTGTCCATTTGTATTTTAACATTAACAGCAACATCACCTTTTGTATATGGTGAAGCTATATAAACTTTAATCATATTTTTATTTTATTTTTTAATATATATATGATATAATGAAAAATATAAAAAGTTTTGATAAATACAATGAAGATGTACTAACTGATGGTTTTACTCCTGAGAATGCAAGGTATAATGCAGGTATAAAAGCAAATAGAATAATATATCAACTTAAAAATTTATTATTACCTGTTGGTAAATTAACTGAGCAAGTTGTCACAAGGTCAATTGAATCAATAAATTCATTAAATAGAATTATTAATGATGAAATTATTGAAGATGATGCTATGATAACTCAATTAAAAAAATCAGATACTTCAAATACAATATTTGATGTTATAAAAAATATTGAAGTTAATCAAAATGGTATAAATAGATCTACAAATAAATACTCAGCTACAATAAATACTTTGTGGTTAGGAGGAAAAAAATATGATTTAATAGTAAAGCCATTATCATTTTGGTTGAATATGGCAAAAAAAGACAGAGAAACAGAAAATAAAATATCCAATCAACTATGTGGTTGGATAAATAGTAATATAAATTTAACTATTGAATCATTAAATAAAATAACACACAAATGAGCAAACCAATTAAAATAATAGGTATAATATTATTTAGTTTTATACTTATTTTTATAGCATATGAAATATTCATACCAACTAAAGATTATCCTTTTAGTAAAATTGAAATTGTTAATTATCATCATCTATATAACTTAACAAATAGAACTTATCTAGATACAATTGTAGAATCAGGATTACAATCACTTAAAATTGATACTGTTACTGTTGTTATTAAAAATATTGATAAATCATCAATAGTAATTAATGGCGAAGATATTGATTTGAAAGCATATATAGTAGTTAATAACGATACATATTATATATTTATTGGTGACTATAGTAGAAATGAAAGTATTACAATATTATCTCATGAATTAATTCATTTAAGACAATATTATGACAAAATGTTATTAATTAGTAGAACAGGAGTTTATTTATGGCTTGGTGATGTTATAGATATATCAAATATGGATTATAATCAAAGACCTTGGGAAATAGAAGCATTTGATAATCAATCAGATAATGCAAATGCAATGAAATATATTTTATATAAATTATAAGTTGAATTTTTTTGATGCATTAATTATATTATAAAACTCTTCTGTTGTAAATTTATTTGGAAAAAAGTATTTACTATCTCCGTCATCTTTATCACAAATAATATATCCTTTTTTATCTCTAAGTGTTATTATATCTCCATCACCTATTTTATAAACATTATTATAAGATCTCTTACCATTATATTCTGAATATTTTAAAATAGAATCAATAATATATATCTCACCATATTTCAAATAATTACTCTGAAGTCCAATATATATAATTTCATCACCTATTTTTAAATCATTTAAGTAATCAGGATTATCATGTTGTACTTCATATATTTTAAAATTTGTTATCATATATTAAATTTATTAGTTTGTGTTAAAAATTCTAATTTTGATTTATCATCAGATATATGAATCAATTCTTCTAATGAAAAAGACATGGCATTTTTATATTTTTTGCTATAATCTATTTCGCTATGATAAATTTGATATGATTCTAAATAATCAGGAATATAATCAAATTGAACTATAAATCTATCCCAACGATATTTAATATCAATAATTTCTATTATCTGTCCTATATTACTTAATGTAAAACTATTTAGTTCAGTAAAATCAATACTTTCACATATAACATAATCTCCAATAGATGGTAGTATTGATGATTTTTTATTTTTTTCATATATTTTAAAATCTGTTATCATACATTAAAATTGTTGGATTTATTAATTAATTTCAGTCTATCTTCTAATATTTTTCTAACTGATGAGTATTTGTATACATCTTTTTTATCTATCCAAAAACCATCTTCATGATAATAATCTTTAAAATCAATTTTATATTGTGATTTACTTTTATTTATTATTTTAAAAATATTATTGCTTATTTTGGTTTTATATTGAATATCATAATTTATTCCTTTAAGAACAGGTATAACATAATAATCAACAGGTATTTCTATCTGGTTATTAACAAATTCATATTTTTTTATATATTTCATAATTATATTTTATAATTTATATTTTTGATATACTATATATTAAAAATAAAAATAACAATCTTATTTTTTTATATATAATATAAACAATAAAACAGCACAATTATATATGTTAAAATATGATGATTATAATAAATTGAATGAGGCTTTCTTTCATCGTAGTAAAGATGAGTTAGAAAATCTCATACATTCATTTAAAAGCTTGATTATAAATCTAAAACAATCAATAGATAAAAAATATACATTAGATTTCTATAAAACTCAAATCAAAGAGGATTTAGAATCATATAAAATAAATATATTGAATAATTACAATAAAAATACAATTAGTAAATTTAAAGATTTGTTTAAAGAATTTTTAAATAATGTAGATAATGACATAATTAAGCATATGAAATTAGGTAAATTTGCTAATGATATATTAAAGATATATTCTATTAATAATTCTTTTGATATTAACATAAAGAATGTAAATAGTGTGTTTAAAGCTTATCTTGATAATGTTGATAGATATATAGACAACACATATGATTTTTTCTACAATAAGATTGAGACTGATAAATCATATGAACCATATAATAAAATTGATATTAAAATAAATAAAGTCCCTATTGATGAATATCAAAAAACAAAATACAAATATCAAATTGAGTTATTAAAATTACAAGAATGGATTACATACAACAATAAAAAAGTATTGATTATATTTGAAGGTAGGGATGCTGCAGGAAAAGGTTCAGCGATTAGAAATATCACAAGATTTCTAGATCCAAAGCATTTTAGAGTACAGACATTTGGTATACCTACAGAAGAAGAGAGTAATAATTGGTTTGATAGATATGAAAAATCTTTACCTAAAAATGGAGAAATTGTTTTTTTTGATAGATCTTGGTATACAAGAGGTTATGTTGAACCAGTGATGAAATATTCAACTGAAGATAAATATAATAAATTTATGAAAGAAGTCAATAACTTTGAAGATAAATTAATAGATGATGACATCATACTTATAAAAATATGGTTCTCCATATCTCAAGATGTACAAAAAATGAGATTTGAATTAAGAAAATCTAATCCATTGAAATACTGGAAGTTTAGTAAGAATGATGAGCAAACATTAGACAAATGGGATGAATTTACTAAATATATAAATGAGATTTTCAAAAAAACAAATACTAAAGATTCTCCTTGGATAATAATAGATGCTGATGATGAAAATTATTCAAGATTAGAATCTTTCAATAGTATAATAAAATCAATAGAAAAAGATAAATCAAACATCAAAGAGGGTGGAATAAAAGTAATATTTGAAGATTTAGATGGACCATTAATTCCATATGATAAAAATTCAGATACCGACTATCATAAATTTTTTAATGATCCAGAAAAATGGAGTAAGACTGCTATGAGCAATTTAAACAATATTATTGAAAAGACAGAAGCAAAAGTAGTATTATCTTCTTCATATAGAGATGATAAACCATTAAGCGAAATAGAAAAGATGATGAAAACTGCTGGATTTAAATATAAAATATATGACGTTGTTCCAAATGACAAATCTAAAAAACGTGGATCTGATATAAAAGATTGGTTAAAGAATAATAAATCAGTTAGTAATTTTATTATTATTGACGATAATAAGCATGACTTATATGAAGTATTTAGCAAAAAACACATTGTTAAAACTACTCATGAATTAGGAATAACAGATGATATTAAAGATGAAGCTATTGATAAATTAAATACTAAATGATATTATGAAATATTTAAAAAAATATGAAATGTTAAACAAATTAGACACATCAGATAATCCTATATTTATAGAATTTATGATTAATTTCATAACATCTTTAGATTATGACTTAACCACAAATTACAATAAAAAATACTCTAGAAATGAGATATTTTTTTATAACAAAGATATAAATTCTGAGGGTTTAAAATTTTGTATTGAAATAACAAATGATGAATTAATTTTTAAAAAATACCATAATAATTTTAAGATTATTGAAGAATATTTAGAAACTATCAATGGATTAAATTTAATAAATATTGATCATCACATATACAACTTTAAGATATCAGGAAATACTCTAGATATCGAAGAACAGATAACAAAAAAGAATTTTGATATGTTTAGAGAAGCAAATAAATTTAATTTATGAAATATTTAAAAAAGTTTGAATCTAAAGAAGTAGATTTATTTAATGCTATTGTAAATGACAACACAAAAAGAGTTGAATATTTAATTAGACTTAATGCTGATATAAACATTCAAGATGCTGAAGGTAGAACTCCATTATTTTATGCAGCAAATCATGATTTTATGAGTATTGTTAATATACTTATTGAAGCAGGAGCGGATTGGAATATTATTAACAACAAAGGATATGATTTTACATATTTATTAAGTGATAAACAATTTGATTATATTATGAAAAAATATCCTGATGAATATAAAGAATATTTAATGAAAAAAACAGCAAACAAATTTAACTTATGAACCATTTAAAAATATATGATAATTATAAAGATAAAATGAATTCAAAGAACAAATTCAATAATATGATAAATGAGTATATACCAGGATATTACATGATATATAAATCTAATACTTATCATTGGAAGCAACATAGATACAATGAATATATAGTATTATGTAGAATTATAAATCCAGAAGTTTTTGATGAAGTGGATCTAAGATTAAACATAGATATTCTATCTTATTTTTGTGAATTAGAACAACATGAATTAAGGGAAGATGAAAAAATAAAGACTGGAAAACAAATAATAAATCCAAATCATTCAACGTTTGAAAGATTATTTTTGTCATCGTCATTAAAAACATCTCAAGATAAATTTGAAGAATTGAAAGAAACTACATATTATCAATGGGAATTAAATAAAGTCACAGATAAATTTAACTTATGAAAACATTCAATCAATACAATGAATCTATAAAAAATAAACATTTTCCTATATATTTTAGAAGATATTATGAATCAGGTAGATATAAAATATCAGATATATATTACGACATTGAACAAGCAAATAAATATAGTATTGAATATGTTCTATTTAATAATACCACTAAAGGAGATGAGTTCTTTTACTTATATTTATTTCCATGTAATGAAAATGAATCTAAAATTATTAGTTCTGAGTTAATAGGTATGTTTAATCTATCAAGTATATTTAATGAAGACTTAACAACAGAAGAAAATATAGAATTAATAAAAACATCAAAAAATGCGAATATTATAAATTTAGAAGATGTAAATTTAATAATAAATTCAAATAAATTTAATATATGAAAACATTTATACAGTTCAATGAAACTGAAAATTATGGAGAACCAATGTACAGTAATACAAATAGAATAACTCTTAACCTTTATTCTTATAATGACGAAGAAAATGATTTTCCTCTTTTAGAACGAGATATCAAAAAATTAGAAGAAAATAATATTTATTATATTATAATTAGTACAACAGACAATTATATTAACTCTACACAATTTCAAACAATGTTTAAAATTTATGCATTACCAAAAAATAAAGAACAGAGAGATATAACTTATTATAATATGAATTTTTCTTATAATACTAAAATTAACATAGAATACAATGGTGAAAATTTAGATGAAGTTTTAGATGCAATTAAAAAAAGAAATAAAAATTTTTCAATCATAAATAAAGAAGACTTATATGTTATTATAAATTCAAATAAATTTAATATATGAAAACATATCAACAATTTAATGAAATGAGCAATGTTGGATGTACTATATTTTTCAAAGTATATTTTAAATTTGAAAATGTGTATAAACAAATTGAGATATTAGATGAAAATAGAATAGATTATGATATATCTTATCATAATAAATTCATTAAAATAGATGCTTATGCTTATTCTATAAGTGAGTATAATTTTCTTATATCAATTGAATTCAAAATAAATAAAAAATCACAAGAACTAATAAATCCAAATATGTCACTTGATAAAATTAGAAGTATTGTAAAATCAGACAAAGGTTGGACGCCAACAAGTAAAGAAGAATTACCATACATTAATGATATAAATAAATTCAACTTATGAAATATATAAAAAGATTTGAAAGTATAATAACAGAATTGAATTACTCAAGTAAAGGATTAACTTCTTTACCTGAGTTGCCTGATACATTAAAGAATTTGGGATGTCATCATAATAAATTAAGATATCTACCAGAATTACCAACTACATTAGAAGAATTGTTTTGTGGCGATAATGAGTTAAAAAAATTGCCAACTTTACCAAACACAATAACAAATTTAATGATTCATCATAATGATTTGACAGAATTGCCAGATCTACCAGATTCATTGATAAATTTTTCATGTGGGCATAATAATTTAACTGAAATACCAAAATTACCAAATAATTTAGTATATTTTTTATGTGATAATAATAATTTATCTGAATTACCAGAAATGCCAGAAACTGTAACTCAATTTAGTTGTAAGTATAATAATTTACCATATGAAGATTTGAATGGATATTGGGATTGGTTTTATGATAGAAATCCAGAAAGAAAACAAGCAAAAAAATTCAACTTATGAGATATTTAAAAAAATTTGAAAAATATAATGCATCTTTAGATTTAAATTATATTTTAGAAGATGATGTATATAGTGATTCAGATGCAATAAAATTATTAAAAAAAGTGAAATATGCTATTGACAATGATTGTGTTATTGATAATATTAATATACATTGGATGGAAAGAACTCCTTTAATTACATGCGCTGTTTTAGACTGTCATATAAAAACCCAGTCTAAATATAGAAATATATTTGAGCAAATAGCAAAAGAACTAATTAATTCAGGAGCTAATATAAATCATATAGATAAAGATAACAGAAGTGCTTTAATATGGGCTACAGATAGAGGACATTTTGATGTAATGGAACTATTAATTGAAAATGGCGCAGATTGGAATATTATGGATGTATTCCATCATGAATTTCATGAATATTTGAGTGATGAACATTTTGAAAAAATTATTCATAAATATCCAGAACAATATGAATTGTATAACATGAAAAACAACACGAACAAATTCAATTTATGAAACATATAAAAACATATACTCAGAAAGAATTGGATGATAATTTGTTGAAATATTCAGCAAAACAGGCATCTTTGCAAAAAGTAAGAGAATTGATAACAGATGGAGCTAACGTTAATTGTTTTGATCGTATCAGATATAACACGCCATTAATTAACGCATCACAACAACTAAATTATAGTACAATTAAATTGTTAATAGAAAATGGTGCTGATATAAATTTAGTAAATAAAAACAATAAAAATTGTATATTTTATATTGTTAATCAAAACACATATACTTATACTAAATATAAAAATAAAATTAATAATATAATTGATTTATTAATTTCATCTGGAATAAATTTAAACAATAAAAATAAAAGTGATGTTGATATTTTTGATAATATTCAAGAATCAAATCCTTTTATTCTTCAATATATAATAGATAATTATCCAGAAGAATACAAAGAATATTTAATGAAAAAAACTGCAAACAAATTTAACTTATGAAATATATTAAAGCATATGAAACAGTTGAAGTCTGGAACGATAATAAAAGGATAAAAACATATGATTCATCAGAATACGAATTAAGTGATTATGTGATTTTGAATAAGCTTTATTTTCCAGATATAAGTGATAATTACACATATCTTATAGGTAAAATAATAGACATTTCAGAAAATAATAATATGTTTTATTGGGTTATTAAATTACCAGATAAAAAAGTAGTATGGACTGGAGATTATGAAATACATAAAACTATAACAAAAGAAGAATATGAAACGCTAGAAATAAAAAATTCATCAGATAAATATAATATATAAGAATATGATAAGTAAATATAATGACTTCATTTTAGAAAATAAATATGAAGATGAACGTGAAGATGTCACAGGTAAAGTTAACAGAAGTAAAAAGTTATCGAAAGAAATGAAGGAAAAAATATTACCTTTGATTATTCCTGGTAATACAAAATACAAAAATGGTAGAATTTTTGATTTACATATACCTAAAATCGAAGGTAAATCATTTAAATTAGTAAGCTTAGGTGCAGATAAAAATGGATTTTTTGTATTTACTCATAGAGCAAGATGTAAATCTAAACCAAATATTGAAGATATTCCAAATAAAGATATTGAATTTATTGAAACAACAGGATAATAAAATAATATATAGAATATGAAAATTAAAAAATTTAAAGAATTAAATGAAGCTGATACTAATCAGATACCAGGTACATCATTAGATAAATATTATTCTTATTATAAAAGATGGTGTGATGAAAATGGATTTGAATATAATTTTAAAGATATATCAGAAGATGAAATTATTGAGATAGCAAAAAAATACGCTGATGATAATAATTTACCGAATATGACATATTACAGAAATGATTAATATATTTAACAATAAAAAAATGAATTATTTATTATAATTCATTTTTTTTGATTATATTCGTAGATAAAAATAAATAGATAAAATGACAAAAATATTAGATATTATAAATAAATTATTCTTATTTTTTGCTTTGCTTTGGTTAGCCTTATCATTGTGTGTAATAATTATATTATCATTAATTAAAACTTTTTTGAGAATAACATATAAATCAATTAAGAATAAAATCAAAAGAAAAAATGAAAAAAAAATTACTATGGTTGGATGATTCTCGTAATCCATTAGAAAATGATTGGTTAGTTTTTAGTCCAATTGGAAAAGATGTAGAAGTGAGTTGGGTTATGACTCAAACTGAATTTGAAGATTGTATTATGATTAATGGATTACCTGATGCAATATGTTTTGATCATGACTTGGGTACAGGTAATGGTGATGGATATGAGTGTGCCAAATGGTTATGTAGATACTGTGACAACAAAAAATTAAAACTACCTTTATATGCTATGCAATCAGCTAATACAGTAGGAAGAGAAAATATTGATTGCTATTTAAAAAATTATATGAAACACTGCTATTAATATTATGAAAAACGAAAAAGAAAAAGAAATAAAGGATTTTGAAAAATGGAGAATAAAAGAAGAATTAACTCTTCAAATTTTGATTGGATTAAATAAATCAATTGAAGATTTTAAATCTACTACAATTGAAGGATATAAACCAACAAATAAAGATATAAATTCTGTTCTAAGTACAATTTTAAGCAAAAGGTTAAATAAATAAAAAAAGAGTTATGATTTAAATCATAACTCTTTTATTTTTATTTCTGAAATGATGGTTTCAGCCACATTTTTGTGTGTTTAAAAATATAATCTCTTAATTCTGGAAATTCATTCAGCATCAAAATTGTTTTTAATGTATCATACTTAAAACACTTTGTAAGTTCATCTTGAATTCTTTCATTAGAAACTACTTTCATTTTTGATTCATAATCATAATTTTTGATAGCGATTTCAATATCATCAGTCATTCTGAATCCTTTTGTGATACAAAAACGGACGCATCTCAAAATCCGTAGGCTGTCCTCATCAAATGTAAGTTCACATGGTCTTGGAGTTCTAAGAATTCCCATTTTTAAATCTTTCACACCATCAAACAAGTCAATCAAAGTACCATTCTCATCAACAGCCATAGCATTTAATGTGAAATCACGTCTTATTAAATCATCTTCTAGTGTACCAAGTTCTAAAATTGGACGTCTTGTACCTTCATAATAGCCAATTTCCTTTCTTGCCATTACAAAATCTGCTGTCAATCCTTCATGCTTATGTCCTTTTGGAAATTTTGCTTTGATAGTAAAACATCTTGGTGTTGAATTGTATATAGTGTAACCATTTTTACGTAGCCATAACTCCATATCCATAAATCCAGATTCAACTGATTGATTCATATCATCTAATACAAAAGTAAAGTCAATGTCTTTACAATCAACTCCTAAAATACGGTCACGAACCGCTCCTCCCACTTCATAAATTTTTGGCATATTTTTATTTTTATTTAATTCTCACAAAGATATGGAGAATAATTGATACTAGCAAATCTTTAAGTTAAAAAATCAATCTATAGGTAATCCACCAAAAGTCTTTTGAGCCCATACAGCTAATGAGTGTCTTTCGGAATCTGTGTAATTATTAACATGGTTGTGGTAGTAATTATAAGTTTTAACTTCCTCAGCATATCTTCTATCTTCTATTTCCGATTTTAAAGTACTGTTAACTTCTATACCTTTTATATTATTGTGATTGAGTAACGTTTCTAGTATTGAAGTTTTAATATCTTCTAACTTGTAATCCTTAATTACAGAACCTATTACAATAGGTAACCTCTTTGTATTATCCAATACTGAATTGAGTGTGTTTGGATCAGTAAACTTTAAATATACATAAGCCCCATACATATCAATATCTAAGTTATACATGTCAAATAGTATTACGTTCTTGGAACAATAATTACCATGACAAAGAAGAGAATGTAAACTAATATGATTCTCATGAAGACAATACCTATCATCTAGTGATAACTCTTTTAATACTTTCTCAAAATATTCAGGAGTAGTTTTCTTATCTTGAACTGCCTGATGGACAATTCCTGCATTAGGGTGATATTTGTAATCTCTCATGATTTTTATTTTTTATATTTTTTAAACCACATACTGTAAATCGAATATATATACACACTTAGAAGAAACAAAATAAACACACCTAGTATAATACAAATACTAGTAAAATCTACATTATGATTATTTATATTTGAATTATAAATTATCATAATAACTTTAATTGACATTGAAATAAGATACATATACATAGCTGATACTGCTATTGTACCGAAAATTTTAAAAAATTTAATGTTCATATCTTTTTTTATTTATATGTTTATCTTCTATTTTATCAGCGAATTCATTAATATCTTCTGATAATGCTATTAATAAGAAGCCTATTAATATAACACAAGTAAAAATACCAATGAAGCCTATTAATAAAGCTAATAATCTCAATAATGTTATTATGAATCTCATATTATTTTTTTTTATTTTTTTAATATCTTATATGAAAAAATTAATATTATAATAATTAAAAAAAGAGTGATAATTGTTCCTATTCCAAAAAAAATATAATTCTCTATACATTTATTTAATGAATAATAATTAACATCATATAGATAATGTGTCATTTTAATTCCATCAATTATATAATATAACATGTATCCGTATCCAATCAATAACAAAAAATTAAAAACTATATTAAAAATTTTTTTCACCATAATATTATTTATAGTTTAAATACATAACCTTCTGGAAACTTCTTTCTACATTCTGAACCAACTCCCATAACCCATGCATTATCATAAGTTTCTTTATCATCTGCTTTATACATTCCACCACCAAATATTGAATTGATGAAATATTTTGGCTCTTTTAATATTCTACCGCAACATGGACAATGATCCATATTCATACTATCTGCTTTATCAGCATTAGAATAATATAAATCAAGATTCTCAATTGTAGGAATACTAATAATATCTTCAGGTTCTTTATTCATATAGTTGATTATTTATAATTACAATACAAAGGTATATAAAAAGCCTTGAATAAAAAATATTCAAGACTTTATTTAATATATTTTAATACTAATTAGAAAAAATTGGAAGCGTCAACATATTTGAATCCACATCTTTTAGCGAATGTTTTATCACTTGTCAAATCTCCAACCATTGTACATTGTGATGAGTCAAGTTTATATTTTTCAATAAAATCTACACCTAATCCTACACCTGGTTTTCTACAATAACAAATTATTGGAGGTACTGAATGTCCACAATATTTATAATCAATATTAACTCCTAACATTTCATTTGTTTTTTCAAAACAAGCTATTGCAGTTTCATGAGTTAATAAGCCTTTTGCTATACCGCTTTGATTTGAAACCCCTAGTAGTATATAACCTTGTTTCTGTAATTCTAAAAGTTTTTCTGTTCTACCAGGAATAATTTCTATATCATTCACATCAGTAGGGAAATGTCCTCCACTTTTAGTTACTCTTAAAGTACCGTCATAATCAAATAAAATAGCTTTATTTGTATATTCTGATGGTTTACGTTTAAAATCAATTTTTTCTATATCATCAATTCCTTCTGATAGTTCTGGTGCTTCAAAATGTTTATTAATTTTATAAAGTGCTGCAACAGGAAACATATGTGGATCATTAACTTTAGAATAATCACTTAAATTTGTAAACAACCTACCTTGAGTTTTTATCATTCTGGTAACAGCATTGAACATACAATCTTCAATTTTTGTTGTGAAATAAAGACACAATACATAGTAGCCATATTTTTTTGCTAATGCAATAGCATCAGCCCTAGATAACTTAGTAGAATATGTACCATCTAAGATAATATCTACTCCATCTATCATCAAGTTTTCAAGTTTTTTGTTGAGTGAACTTAATGTACCACCTTCAATATCTCTTGAAAGTAATGTACACTTATAATCAACCCATTTTTCAACAATACTTGATTTTCCTGCTGCTGGTAATCCACAAGTTATAACTAATTTTTTATCTTTTATCATTTTTTGATATTTTTTTTATAAAATCACAATATTCTAACCACATCACACTTGAAACATCAGTAGAATATCCTATATCCTTATATGACTTTATAAATAATTCTTCAGTTATTTTGTCAGAAATTTCGTTTTTATATATAATATTAGTTGTTAATCTATCAAGATGCTCCCTGGCATATGATAATATTCTTTGTTTTACGAATTTACTTTTTTGTTCTTGTAATTCTTCTTCTGTTTCTAAAATTTCAGTCTTAGTTGTTTTTGAAGTATGGCCTTCATATGTTTTCATGTCACCTCCCCAGTGTTCAATCAACATTTTACCAAATGCACCCATATTTATTACTATTTAATATCTATAATTATTCCATTTATCATTTTCATCTACAATTTTTCCATTGTTATCATAATAATAGTTATTAATAATTACATAAGTAGATAATCCTAATGATACTATAAGTATAATAATAAATAACCAAATTTGCTGTGTTCCACTTAAATCTACATCAATATAATCAAAATCTTTAAATTGCTTTCTTTGCCAGTATTTTGGTATATTGCTTTCTGTCCAATTTGCTAATTCTTCTAGATTTAATTTATCTTTACCATTATAGTAACTTCTAAAATTAACTTCAAATGTTGGTTTATCACTCCATGAGAATGCATCTACCCACTGTAGTTTTTTTGATACTGAGTCCATACCAAAACATAATATGAGTTCATTCTTATTACCACCTAACCAATAGCTTTGTTGTTCTTTTACTATTGAACGAGATTTATTATAATAAAACATTAAAAATACTCTTATCTGATTTCTTGGACCATAATAGCCATTGATATATTGCCAAGATTTCAATTCTTTTAATGTTGGTTTATAACCTAAAAAAGGAGATTGCTCAGTTGTACTGCTTCCTGAAAACATACCACTATCACCATCATTATTTGAATATAATTTTGGATAATCATATAATCCATCTATTTTTGCATCCTCTTTAGAAATTTTTGAAAATCCAAATATAGAATATGAACTATTTATTTTATTCGTGTATGTATGTTCAGTTGTTATTGTTTTTGAACTATAAATATTATTGTCCCATTTGATATTATACATATTACCATCATGATTATAAAAATCTCTGTTCATATCTACAAATATTTTTTGAGCATTCCAAGATTTCAACAATCTATAATATTCATTTTTTGAGATTTCTTGCTCTTTACCATTTGATAATACTTGTGACCAATGTTCAGGATGATCGTCTCTATGAGAACAATCATATGATTCACTGTGAGATTTACCATTACCATCATCTACTGTTCTTGAACAAGTTTCTGTAATCCATTCATCCCAAAATTCATAATAATGTGCCTCAGTAACATAGTTACCAAAATACTCAGTTGCTTGTGTCTTACTATGAATCATTATAGTACTAATAAGTAAAGTTAGTAATATAGATGGTACAATAACAATGAGATATTCCCACCAAACAACTTTTGTTCTGAAAAAAATAAAAATTAAGATAGCAATTAAAATTGGAATGAAATAAATGAATGTTGTCATAATTTTAAAATTTTAGTTTTTAAATTAAATATATTTATTTTTATGTTCTGAATAATATTTTTTCAATTCTTCAAAAGATTTCATATCTTTGTGAATAACACATCTTTTATAAGATTGTAATTCTGATAAAGAAAAATCGGAGAATTCATTATTTGGTATAAATTCATATTCATTATTCTCATTTAATTTCAAATACTTCTCTAAATATTCATCTCCATCCATAAACCAATGATCAACAGATGATGAAAAACTAACACTTGAAATATTATATTTTTCTTTTTCTTCTCCATCAAATACAATTTTACAGAAATCGTACCAGTCAATCAAAGGATTACCAGTATCAAATCTCATTTCTTTCTTATCACCATAATATAGAATAAGAGCCACATATGATGATTGTAATGAATCATCATAATCTACAGTTAAAAATCCAGAGTTATCCATATTGATTGAGTTTTAAATTGTGTACAAAGATAATAAAAAAAAGTCACTTATATACAAATAAGTGACTTTTTTTAAATAAATTTAATTTTTATTATAGAGAAATCTCATTATCATCTACTCGAGTCTTCATTACTTCTTTTGTTACTGAGCAAGAAATTGGAACATATACAAATTGTTTAGAATTTTCTTTTGTTACAAACCATTTTGCTGGTATTTGAGTTATATATGTATCATAATCACGTTTCATATCAATCATTCTTTTTTGCTGATTAGCGAAGTTTGTACGTTGAATTTCAATACTATTCATTAAAGTTACATAGAGAGTATTATCAAATTTAGGATTAGATTCTTGAATCCATTTCATTAATGTACCATCACCTTTTGAATAACGTCCACCAATCATATCAGTATAAATTTTATCAAAATTGTCTGCATATGCTGCAGGAACTTTTGCTTGATCTTTAAGAATTGTCCACATTTCATTATGAACTGCTTCAATGTTACCGTTCTGCGCTCCACAAGCTTTGTACTTTTGAATTGCATTGTTATTTACTGATACATAAGTAAAAAATACTGAAATTGCTAACAGTGCAACAATTCCTACAACAGTGAGAATAATAATTTTTTTCATTTTTTTAAAAAATTTTTAATTGTTTTTATTAATATTTATTTGCATTTAGAATTAAAAAGTTCTGATATAATTATTTTATTTTACATTTTATTGTTTTTAAATTATATGCAAAGATAATTATAATTATTTATATAAAAAATTATATTTACAATATTTAACAAAAAATGTTATAATATTTATTTTATAAATCCAAGTAGTTCTATTAAAAATTCATCTTTACCTTTAATTAATTGAATTGTAGATTCTTTTGCAAAATTTCCTTCATATCCTACGTTATTACGTCCAAAATTTTCATTTTCAATTAATAATGGTAGAATTTCTATTTTAGTTCCAATCCAGAATTCTTTAGTAATTTCAATTTCATTAAGATATTCTTTAGTTGGAAATTCAGTAGTAGGAATCAACATCTTTCTCAAACTTCTCATTTTAGAATCCCATGATATATCTGCTTTATTATATGTTATTTTTTTCCATTCATTATTACATTCATTACATTTATTAATTTCAACTGTATCTATACTACCACTAATTGATGAAGAAGATATGAAATTAGGTAAATTTGTTGATGATGATGAAGCTTCAATATTACCTTTCAATTGACATATTTTATCAACCACTTTATTGGATTTACATTTTGGACATGTTTCATTTTCGTGCTTGACTCTTTTATTTTCTTGAATTTCATAATTTGTTTTTTCTTCAAATATTTTATCATTTAAACGCTCACTTTCTATTAAATAAAGTGCATGTAATCTATCATCTTCAAGTTTTTTAGAAATCTCTTCCTGTTTAACTATATCAGATTTAATTCTATCACGTTCTTTACGTGCACTACTTTTTAAAAAATTCCACATAGTATTTAATTTTTAGGTTATTTTTATACATCAAATCCATTTATATGAGTATTATTAATCAAGAAATCATCAATTTTTTTCATATTTTTAAGTGGATAAATTACAACATCATATTCAACTCCAACCACGTTATTCTTTTTTCCTATTTTATATCTTTTATATTGTATTTCAAGTCCTGACATTTCTTTTTCTAAATCTTCTATTGAATAATCAGTAGATAAAAAATGAACAACATATAATTTAGAATGATGAAAAGTATCAAATATTTTCTCAAACTTAAATAATACAATCATAACTATTAGCACAACTAATAGAACGAATAGAGCTAATGAATAATGTTGATATCCTATGCACATACCTATTGCTGATGCCATCCAAATGATAGCGGCAGAAGTTATACCACGAACATTTCCTCCTTCTTTAAAAACAACCCCAGCACCAATGAAGCCAATTCCTGTTACAATATTTGAAGCTATTCTATCGCCACTAATCAAATTAACTGATAGTATAGTAAACAAGCATGAACTAACGCAAATCAATATCATTGTTTTGAAACCTGCAGGTTTACCATGAAATCCTCTTTCTATTCCTAATATAGATCCAGCAGCTAATGATGCTAATATTTGTATTATATTTTCGTATTCTGGTAGCATATTTTATTTTTTTTCTAAAAAATTACAACATTTTTCTTTAGCATCTTTAATATTACCTTCTCTTGAACTAAAATATCCTACTGTTGGTATAGCAAAACCGACATATCTTTTACAAAGAGCAGAATGAAAACAAACCGCACCACAATAGTACATTTTGTTTTCTTTCTTTATATCCTTTTTTTTATTACCAAACAACATTTCAAATAAGTTCATATTTTATTGAATTGAATAATACTTTTATGATTTAGGCGTACATATTTTATTTTCTACTTCTTTTCTTGATTGAATTGCTTTATAAATAAAATCTGTATTTATAAAATCTGTATTGAACACATCAAATACTTTTTTATAATAGTCTGATAATAATAATTTATTGTTTTTTTCTTCAGTCTTTTGCATATCATTTTTAATTATGATGCAAAACTACTATTTTTTTTACTGTGTTCCAAAAAATAAAATACTATTTATATTTTTTTCACAACTTAATTATATTTATTAATGTTTTTTTCAGATATATAATCATAAACATGTCCAATATTTTTCAATTTATATAGCCAATCATATCCATCAAAGTACATTTTTTCTATTATGACATTCTTTTTATCATAATTGAATTTAACTTCATTACTATATTTTGGATAAGTTTTTGGTTTTTCAGGTTTGATAATTTCGAAATGGGATTTGATTATTTCATCTGTGACATCATTTGTTTTATATAATTTTTTTATTTTACCTCCTAAAATTTCATAAGGAATTTTACATTTCGCATAAAGCTCATTTATATCAAATTTTTCTCCTACAAAAACAGTTTTCCACAAACGTTTATTCCAACCAATGCTATTAGGAGCATCGCTATAACAATTAAACTTTGAGTCAATCATTCCTTCAAAATCTTCTGCCCAAAGTTTACTTTTTAATGCATAATCATAAACTATCGCAACTTCTCTGAAATGTTCAGCAAATTTCTCAATAAAATATATCTTATAATCTACAACTTTGAATTCCATAATTTTACTTTTTTAAATATTGTCCACAAAAATACAACAATTATTTCAATTGAAGAATTTAATTAAGTTTTTTTAATATATAAAGTATGAAATATATAAAGAAATTTGAAAATACTGAAGATAAACCAAAAGTTGGTGATTATGTATTGATATCAATTGATAATGATGAAGAAAATGATTTTTACTCTAATAATCCAGGACAAATTATTAAATTTTTTACTCTACAAAAATATAGGTTTACAGTTATGATATCATATGGTAAAAACATTCCTGATAACATGAAAAATATATTATTACTTAATAAAAGATGTGGTTATTATAAAATTTTTGACTATGAAGATATCTTCATATTTTCTAAAAATAAAGAAGATTTAAAACTAAAAATAGCATCAAATAAATTTAACTTATGAAATATATAAAATCATTTGAAAAAATAAATAATACAATTCATTATAAAATTCCAGCATATCCGTTAGAAGTATATTTTATTGCAATAACTAAAATTGGTATGACACAAGATGAAATATCTCATTGGATTAATAATAAATACGCTCAATATTGGAATAACTCACATTTTAAATTTATATATTTAAATAACACATACAATGATTATACTAAAAAATATCAATGGAGTTGGACAAATAACATAAATAAAGCAAATGAGACTGTAATAGAAATAACTGTTGAAGATTATGAAATTGATGCAAACAAATTTAACATATGAAATACATTAAGAAATTTGAAATGATTGAAGATAGCCCAAAAGTTGGAGATTATGTCTTAATGAATATTAGTTATGATAAAAATTCAGATTTTTATCTTAATTATCCAGGTAAAATAATTAAATTTTTTACAATAGGAAAATATCGTCAAGGTGTAAATATATCATATGGAGATAATATTCCTGATAATATGACAGAAATATTAGGGTATACAAAAAAACATGGATATTATAAAAATTTTCAATATAAAGAGATATATGCATTTTCAAAAAATAAAGAAGATTTAAAAATTAAAATAAGCGCAAATAAATTCAATATATGAAATACTTGAAAAAATTTGAAGATAATATAAATGAGCCTGAAGTTGGAGATTATGTATCTATAATAGGTAAAAAATTTATTAATCATTTAAGAAGATACTATGATGATAAAGATATTGTTAATTTGAAAAAATATCTTCTTAATTTTCCTGGAAAAATTCATAGTACCTTTAATGATAAAAGAATAGGTGTGACATATGGTTTTGATGTTCCAGAAGATGTAAAAAAATTTTTACAATATGATAAACCTTATGGAGGTTACAATAAAATATTTAATTATGAAGATATAAATGCATTTGGAAAAACAATAGAAGAATTAAAATATAAAATAGAACTTAAAAATAACATTAACAAATTTAATATATGAAATACATAAAATCATTCAAAAATAAAAATTTAGAATATGAGGTAGGAGATTGTGTTAAAATAAAAATAATTCCTGATTATGTAAGTCATATAGAAAGAATTGAAGATAATTTATTTGTAAAAATAATAGAAATGAATTTTTTGACGAATCATAATAATAGTGATATTGATAATATATTTATTGTGTTTGAAACATTAATCACTAAACAAAAAATATCTGGTAATATATATTTCATTTCTAAAAAAATGACTGAATCAGAAATAGATTATTGTAAGATTAAATCAGAAACAAATAAATTCAACTTATGAAATACTTAAAAAAATTTGAAGATATTGAAAATACTCCAGAAATTGGTGATTACATTATTCCAAATGTAGAAACATTGAATCATCTTATTGACAATAAAATTAATAATCATGTATATCAAATAATAGGAACAAAAGAAAGAAATATGGGTGGTTTTTTATATATCATTAAAGTAAAATTGAATGATAATCAATTAGATGACTGGTATTTATCCAATTATGAAATAATGCATTTATCAAAAAACAAAGAAGATTTAGAAGTATTATTACAATCAAATAAATTTAACATATGAAATATATAAAAACATTTGAAAGAATTAATTATTATATACCAGAAAAAGGTGATTATGTTATTTGTGGTGGTAATAATACATGGGATAGTAAATTCGCAAAATTTATATCAAACAACATTGGAGTATTAATAAATCATTTACCTAATCAATATAGAATAGATTATGATTATATTGATCCATATTCAATATATTTAACAAATAGAAAAGATATATTATATTGGTCAAGTGATAAGAAAGAATTAGAAGAAATTCTACAAGCAAACAAATTTAATTTATGAAACACATTAAAACATTTGAAAATAATTATGAATATGCAGAAGTTGGAGATTATGTTATTATTAATGTGAATAATCTAAAATTCAGCAATGATAATATAGGTAATATTTACAAGAAAATGTTAACTGATAATGTATATAAAATAATTGACAGTAAAATAGTATCAGGAAACAGACAAATATATCTAATTGATTTATATGACGATGAACATATTAACGGATATTATATTGATAGTAAGAATGTATTAGCATTTGATAAAGATAAAGAATTTGTTAAATGTAAAAATGATATAAACAAATATAATTTATAAAATATTTAATTTTTCTAACTTCCTCTTTCTTTGAATTGATTTATAATCAAAATGCTCAATTATTTCTTCTTCAGTTAATAAGGCTAAATTACAATTACGATTAGAATAAATATATATTTCTGATTCTACTGTATAACATTTATATTCAAGGCAATAATGTGCATATTTATATTTATTACCTTTTATAAATGTGTGATTTTGAAAACCTAAATCATATTTTGTCCAATCATCTAATGATATTAGAATATCTCCTACACTTAAATCAAGCTTATTCATATCTATTAATTTTATATCAAACAAAGATACAAAATATTTTTGGTTAAATAACATTTTAATAATAAACTTTCATATAATTTTTGATACAATAAAATAAACTATGAAAGAATTAGAATTAAAAAAATTAGTACATTCAACTATAGACAACACTATCAAGTATATTTTTTATACTGAAGATAAATTGATAGTTGAATTTTCTTATATCAATAAGAATGATGGTAAAAATATTATTTGCTGTCCAGTTTCAACATTTTGTAATATAGGCTGCAAATTTTGTCACACAGCAGAATATATTGGTAAAATTAAAAATAGAAACCTAACATCATTAGAGATTTCAAATGGAGTTGATTATATTTATAATGATTTGAAACTATCTGAAAACCCAAAAACTTTATTGATAAGCTCCATGGGTATTGGTGAAATTGTAACCAATGTTGATGAAGTTGTAGAATCAATGATAAATATTCAAAATACTTATCTTAAAGATATATATGTTAGATTTGCATTTGCAACATCTTTACCTGAATCTCACAAAATCGAGTTTTTCAAATTGACAAATAAAATTGCAGAGAATAATTTACCTGTTAAGTTGCATCTATCATTACATTATACAACAGATGAATTAAGAAGTCAATGGATGCCAATGTCAATGAAAATTGAACCAACTATTGCAGCAGTTGATTACTATAAAGCAACTACAGGAAATGATGTTGAAATACATTATGCACTAATAGAGAATGTTAATGATAAATCAGAAGATGCTATGAGATTAAGCAATCTTATTAAAGGTAAAGGTTATAATGTTAAATTTTTATTCTATAACAAGAAAGATAATATAGACGCTGAACCATCTAACATTTCTAAAATTAGAAACTTTGTTGATATATTTAGTCTTGTAGGAATAAAACATGAATACTATGTACCTCCTGGACTCACAATTGGAGCATCTTGTGGTCAACTATCTATAAATGAGTATATTAAAATAAAAAAATAATAATTAAATAATAATTAAATGAATAATAGAAACTTCATATTACATATAAAAGAAGATAAATACAAAAAATTATTAATTGATTATATTTTTAAATATCGTCAATTCGAAAACTTATATCTTATAATATTAAAAGAGAATAAGGATGATTTTAATTTTTTATCTAATTATAAAGTAATGAGAGCTATTCTTGCGGAAACTACTGGAGGTAAAGATAAAAATGAAGTTGATTTTATTAGATATAAATATAAAGAAAATGATAAAATGAATGAATTAATTATTTTATCAAAAAGTCTTAAAATACATAATATTTCAGATTTGATTAAAAGAGTAAAATCAAATTATAAATCTTTTTTCACTAAAATAAGAAATAAAGTTAAAGCCAACGTTCCATGTACAAAAAAGTTATCACTATTGACTAAATATTCCATTCTAGTTGATAAAATTGCATTTTCAATAAAGAAAAAGGATAAAATTGGAATCAACTTGAGTAATAAAATGTTTTATATTGATTTTAAGCATAAAATATTACCAGATAATATACAAAGTCTTAAAGTCGTTTACTCAAATAAAGAAGTTTATTTACATTTTAATTACTTGACTGAAGATATATTAAACACAAATAATTCATTAATAAAAGAAGCAGGAATAGATGTAGGTATTAATAATTTATTAGCTATATTTATTGATGATAAAACATCTAAATCAATAATTGTTGACGGAAATATTTTTAAAACTTATAATTCAAAATTCAACAGGTTCTTGTCTAAACTTAATGAATCAATTTCTAAAGAAGTCATAGAATTTAAACTCAGTAATACTGGTACTAAATATGCAGTTAAGTGGACTAAAAGAGGAATAGAATTACGTAAATATAAGACATTTATTTATGAAAAAAGAAATCGTTATTTTTATGATCAATTTCATAAAGTTAGTAAACGTGTGGTTGAATTATTGAAATTAAATTCTGTAAACAATCTAACAATTTCATACAATCTAGCTAGATTAAAATATAATGGTGATTGTAAATTAAATAAAAAAGTAAAACAAAATTTCATACAAATTCCTTTCATAAAACTACTAAATTACATTCAATATAAAAGTAATGAAGTTGGAATTCAAGTAGATATAATTGATGAATCTTACACATCAAAGTGCTCATGTATTAGTGATAATGTGAATGATCCGTTAGATAAAGAACTAAATGGTGTTCGTTCTAAAAGAGATTTATTTACTGATAAACTAATAAATAAAACAATGAATGCTGATTTGAACGGTGCTGTCAATCATATAAAAAAATCAAACAAAAATAATAATTTTTCTTGGTTGGAAAATTATATGTTTAAACTGTGTAATCCAGTTAAAATTAAATGCGACTACGATTTCTTTAAATATTTAAAGAATAGTGTGCTCTGGCAAGGAATTTCATCAAAAGAAGTTCAAACGTCACTTCATGTACAAAATTGTACAAGTTTAAGTTGACGAATTTGATTACTGCTGTATATGTTAAGTAATTTTAATAAAATTAAAGATGATGAATTTCATGAATTAAGAAGACAATATATTGAAAAGTTCAAAATTATTAGAAGATTATATAAATAATAAATGTGATGGAAAAATTTAAAATTGGAGATAATGTAATTAAAAATAAAGAAATCTGGATAAGTAATGATTTTGATGGTTGGGGTAGAGGAATTGGAATTGGTATTGTTATGGAACCTCCATTTGAGATGAATGACAATGAAGTTGATATTAGATGGAACGGTGGTAGATGTTTTGAATTTACAGAAGAATTAATAAATATTAGTATAGAAAATGAATGAGTAATCACGCATTAAGTATAAAAAAACAAAAGATTGAATGAGTAATCATTCAATCTTTTTTTATAAATTATTACAGGTATTTATTTATAAAATGGCATACTTCAGTTCTTTTTTGGATCCCTCTGTAACTTAGACCTATTAATTTTTTTAGTCCTGCGACGAACTTGCTATCGTTTTTCAATGGCATCGTAGTTCCACTTCGTCTTACAAATATAATATCATAAAATCACCAAGACAGTATGGTATCGCTTGTTGTAATTTCAACAAAATGAATAACATAACTTTACAATAATAATACTTTAATAATTTATATTTATTAATTAAAGCTAAAGTTAAAAAATAAAAAATTTAAAATATCATCACATTTCCTTATAGAATTAATGAACTCTAATCTATTTTGATATAATGCTTCTAAACCAATTGAAATACCATCAAACTCTTCTAATTTATACTTAGTCCTTGGTACATTAAAATAATCATAACCACCAAAAATTTTATGAGTTATCATAGATATATTAGCAAGACAAAAGTGTGTTCTCAAATCAGGTTGTAAGTAAGTATTGTTAATCTCACTCACTTCCTTTAATGCATATTCTATAAGCTTCCTTTCAACAATATTACGAACAATACCATTAAACTCTATTTGGTGAGTATCAATTGTTAATTCTTCTTCTGGTGGATAAACTGCTACTGACATAATTATAGTGTTTTTTAATTGTTTGACTTAATTGAATACAAAGATACCACATATAATTAATATATGTGGTATCTTAAAAGTTAAATAATATTATTAATAACTAATATGTATTAAAACGCTATTTCTTACTATGGCTTTTTTAAGAATATCTATAAATTCTGCATGTTCTTCATCAGTCCAATGCTTATTTTCTTTCATTAAACTTTTTATGTTTATAATATCGCTCTCTTTCATATTTACAATACAATCATTGAGTTCATTATTTTTATAGAAAGATTCTTTATCATCTTTTATAATTCCATACTCTCCAATCAAATAAGATAGAAGAACCCAATTATTTCTAAGATAGTAAATCTCTGTTACTAATTTCTCAAAGTCTTCAAATATGATTGAATCTTTTTTTTGTTCATCACTATATTCTACATCTTCATATATAACTGGAGTAACTTCCTTATATGAATCCTTTGTTTTATAAAATGTTATATCAAGTCCCATAATTATGTTGTTTTTTCTTTGTGTCTAATCATCAATCCAGTACCACTTGGAGAATTTAAGCAATAATATATTTCCAGATTATGAGTAACTAAATATCTAATTAATCCATTATATTCTTCTGCTGATACTTCTTTTGATTTTTGTGCTCTCAATTCTGTACCATCAATAAATCCTTTTGAATACCCTAACTTTCTACCATTCTCAAATGATTCAGTATCATTTTTGTATTTTAAAAGAGTAATTTTAATTCTCATCTCGCATATCATATTAAAGATATAATCAAAAAATTTTTTCATTTGATATTTTATTTAATTTACGTTTTCTATATTCTGATAATGTTATAAATTCATGATATTCAGTTATAAAAACAACATCTTTAAATTCAAGAAATTCAAAAGCAGTTTCATTATTACCAATACAAATAATATGTAATGGTTTAAAAAGTGGAAAATCATTATTCATAACTTTATTATTAGTACAAATTACTATATCACCTATTTTCATAATCCTATTGTCCAATCAATTGGTCCTTCTTCAATATAAACACTTTCATACTTTGTTTGAAGTTCATCAAAAATGCTACTAATTAGTTCATATTCAGAAACTGTTAAATATCTCTCAATTCTCATATTATCTGTTCCAGATATTTCAAGATTATATAATTTTTTTTCGGTTTCCATTATATTTTTGGTTTTAAATTTTTAACTTTTTTTCTTCTTAAATATTTTTCAATAACATCAACACCAATTGTATCTAAAAATTTATCATCAATTAAAGCCTTAGGATTCATATAGTATTCCCATCCGTCAGCCCACTCATGTAAATTAAAGTCATGATGAAGATCCATAAAAATTTTACTTTTAGTAAATATAACATAGATTCTATTATTAAGTATTCCTAAAAATATCATTTCTTCTCCTAAATAAGAACCATCATCTCCATGTGATCTTTCTGTTCTAACTATGCTATCTCCTTTTTTGAATTTTAAAATTGAACTCATTTATTTGTTTAAAATTTTGTTGTCCATTTTGGATTAGGTAAATAATTAACCTCTTCATATTTTTTTAATAGTTTATAAAGTGGTTCCCAATCTGAATCTGGAAAAAACGCTGCCTTATCATCCAGGATCACGTTGAAATACATCTTCTTATCATAGAATCCGAAATTTCCATTATTAGATGATATGTTTGGATTTTCATTTATATTATCAAAATGTATAAAATTATTATCAAACTCTTTTATATAATTACTAATTTCATTTTGATATGATGATGTCCACATTATTATATGAATATCATTTCTATTAGTTAATATTTGAAGTACTTCTTTTGCGAAAGGATAGAACTCAATAGTTTTATCATTCAAGTTATAACTTGGTTTAATTACAGTTGAATGCAAATCTATAACCCAATAAGTTGTATACCATTCTTTTTTAAAAGAATTGGTAAACACCTTATCAATGTATTTAGTCATGGATGTCGTTAATAATTCTTCAAACATATTTTACTTATTATCTATATCAAATTCCTTTTTCAACTCAAGATATCGTTCTAATCTATTTTGTTTCAACCTTTCGTCTGTTTTCACCTTTTCAATCATTCTTTGATTATATTGCTCATCAGTTTCTTCTATCATTCTACTAATTTCGACATCGAAATATCCATCATGTTCATATTTTGTTGTACACTCAGGTTCTATATATTCACAAATGATTATATCATCATCCTGAAATTGTATATGTTTCAATTCTTTCCAAGTAATATTATTATCAGAAGTTTTAGAAAAAATTATTTTTTTAATTTTCTTTTTCATATTATTAGTCGAATGGTTCTATAATTTTCTTAATATATTTAACTGGTATATCAACTTCACAACACAAATGATTTCTATTAGATGACATATCTTGGTTTGAGAAGTTATCATCATAAAAAGTTATACCATCTTTAATTAATTCTTGTGTATCAAGTGCAACTATAAATGAATCATCATAATACCTAAACATATCGCCAGTTGTATGTTTAATAGGATACGAAAAGAACAACATTCCTGTATCAACAATTGATTTGTGTTGTGGTTGGTTAATTTTTAGTCCTTCTTTTTCAATATTTTCTATTCTATCTTCAGTAGTTACATGGTATAAAACATCATATTTGCTAATATCATGCTGATTAAACTCTTTTTCATACGTTTCACCTGTAAAAGGTGATGTGAATTGTTTTTTCATATTATTTAATTAAAGTACAATTATTACATTTTTCAATTAATTCTACTGTGTGAATTTCACTATTTTCAACAGAATAATAAAAAAATGTCCAGTTTTTCATTGCATATCCTATATTGAATGGCTCTGTAGTACCAAAATCCTTTATACATGAAGGAATGAATAAATATTTTAATTTATTTTTAAATTCTTCTCGACTTGTTACTATTTCAGTAGTATTCATATTATTTCATCATTGTTTTTGCTTCAACTAATTCTTTAATTATTTGTTCCATTTGAATGATGTTGTTACTGTGTAGTCCTGGTATTTTTTTATAAACATCATTAATTAAATTATCAAAATTTTCTGATTGATATATGAAATTATGAGTTGGAAACCATTTTTTGAGTACATCTTCTAATACATCACAACTTTCATCACCATCAAATGGTTCTTCCAATCCTAAAATAATATTATTTTTATCATCAATAGCAATAACATTATCAGATATTGGTTGAAGTGTACCCCAATTATTATAATATGACATAAATCTTAATTCATATCTTTCATTGAAAATTCTTTGACTTTCAAATTTAAATGGTAATCCAAGTGAACAATCATAAAACTCATCAGATGAATTATTTAGGAAATCTATAATTTAATTTCCATTAATTTTATCTAAATTAATCATTATCTTCAATATAATAATCCAAATCTAAACCATTTTTATCACAATAATCTTCAAATTCTACTGAGTAATCAGTACCATATTTTTCAATTAATTCATTACAATTGTCTGGCATACCATCGCAAACACCAAAATAGCATACTTCTCCATCATATTTATCTGATGATACATATAAATTTCCACAAGGAACATTATTTTCTTTTGAGAATTTTTCAAAGAAATGTAAAACAATATTTATTGCCTCTTTACTATTTTTAATATGTTCTTTATAGAAAATATCAAGAGTGTCTATAATCATATAAAAATCTTTTGATTTTTCACTTGTAATAACTGGGTAATCTTTAAAATCTTTCATTATTTTATTTTATTTTATTTTGTTTAATTGTTCTAATTTCTTTTTTCTTACATAATCCTCAATATCTTTCAGTTTCATATCACCAAGAACATTCCAACCATATTGCATAAATAAAAATTCTAGTTGTTTTGCTGTCCAATCTCCTGGATTATTCTTAATATTTTCAGAAAAAATTTAATATTCATGATTTATTTTTTTATTTCAATGCAACCATGTCTTGTTCCTTTATAACCAATCATAATTTCTAAGAATGGTGTAATCTGTAAAGAATAAATGCTTGATTTATTACTAAATTTAGTTATGCTCACTCCGATTACAAATGGAATTATTCTATAAAATTTTGTATTAATAATACCTTTATAAGTTTTCATTTTTATTTATTTTCATTTTTATATTCATTTAAAAATTCTTCAATATATTTTAATTCTATACTTTCAAGAACACTATATATTGGATTATCATTTTCTTTACTAATTAAAGATTCATCTAAACATTCCAATTTCTTAATTCTTAAAAAAGATTCAATATTTTTAATACTCATACCTTTAAGTGATTTATTGATTATATCTATTTTAAACCTAAGGTTAGATAACTTACTTTGTATTTCTACACAATCATCATTGGCTATGCTCCAATATAAATTACCGCCCATCATATCTCGAATTTCAATGGCTTTATCCAAATTTTTCTGTCCTTCTTCTACTTTATCAAAGTTCAATAGTTCACTGAAATTATGCATATTTTAATAGTGTAAATTTTTAAATTCTAATTTTATACCATTCAATTTTTCAGAAATAAATTTATCTTTATTCCATAAAATTAAAAACTTCTTCCACTTTTTAGATAAATTATTATATTGTGTTTTTGTTAAATGTTTATTATGATCATCATAATTCATAATATTAAACCAATGTTTATTTATGACAATATTCATTTCTACTGATTTTTCAATAATAAATTCAGCATAAAGTTCTTCTACATTATCAAAATTTACATCCCAAACACTTTCAATATAGCTATAATAATCTGAATATCTACTTGTTATACAAATCATATTAAAATATTTTAATTAGTGATATAAATTATTTTGATGTATGTATTTATCAACATCTAATGGTACAAAGATACTAATATCTTCTGAATTGGCAACATTATTTCTTATTTTTGTTGATGATAATGATGATATTTTAAAATCTTTAAGAAAAACAGTATCTTTATTTATAATTACATTATCACTAAGTAATTCAGATTTTTTATATTCAAAACATTTTTCATTTGTTTCATTATCAAAATCTCTTGGTAAAACTAAAAAAGGATAGTTTTTACATATAACTTTAAAATTTTTCCATTTATCTATATCTAGCCAAATATCTAATCCCATTATCATATAATAATTAGTATCTGGATTAGAATTACTTAGTGAAGTTAATGCATTAATTGTATATGATGGCAAAGGTAAATACTGTTCAACGGTATTGACACTAATATTATCATAGTCTTCTACAGCTAATTTACACATATTACATCTATCCAAATAATCAGCCAAGTCATATTTGAAAGGATTTTGTGGTGATACTACTAATTGTACTTCGTCAATATAATTTAGCTTATATATATACTCAGCTATCTTAACGTGTGTATTATGGCAAGGATTGTAGCTACCAAAAAAAAGTGCAACATTTTTCATTTGAATATGTTATTGAGTTTTACTGAAATTTCATTATTTGTTGATACATAAAATTTATGTAAATCAACTAAATCATCAACAAAAATTTCCAAATCTGATTTGGTTGATAATTTTTTTTCTTTATTCTTACTATATACTAAAGAAATATTATTAGAGCTAAAACTCATCAATCCAATATTTTCATGTTCATTTTTACAATCATCATCATATTTTCCACCACAAAATATAATATTCGATGCAAACCAATTTAATGGATAATCTTCTCTATATTTCTCAGTGGAGTCTTTTAATGTCAAAGTAATATTAAAACTACTAACAATTGAATTATTGAGTATATTTTTAATATCATCTAATACTAAAGTGTTAAATTTAACACAATCATAATCTCTAACTATATTTTCTCCATTTATACTAAAATGATATGTTGATTTATCATCAGAAAAAATATTATGCATTAACAATTCTTCAAAAATTAGTATAATGAAATTTTTTATTTCTTCCATGATATATTTTTATATTCACCTAAATAGTTATCAAATGCTGTCATCCAAGCATATACATCTTCTTCATATGATGTATCTGGATCATAATAATCCAATTTGACTTTCATTGACATATCATCAGAAAAAATCAAATCATATTTAGCATTCCAGCTCAAGTCAGAATTTACAATTTCATGAGCTTCTATGTTTAAATCTATTAATTCACCTATTTTCATATTGTTTATTTTAATTCAATTCTTATTTTATAATAACAATTTTCTAACCCAGCATTTTTCAGTGCGTTGTAAACTTTCATTGCTTCTTCTTCATGATTATATGAAGTAAAAACTTCAATTGCCACTTTAGCCTTACCTTCTAATTCTCCTCCTCTTATCCAAAGTTCACGTGGATTATTATTTAACACATTCAAATTATCATTCTTGTCGATGTAAAAACTTTCTGAATTTGCCATGATTATTTAATTTTTTTTATTGACAATATAATAAATACTATACCGCCTGAAAAAATCACAAAAGAAAAAATAAATGATATTATCGCTAAATCTAATACACTAAAAGGTGATTTACCAACTAATGATAAAAGAAAAAAGAATAACCATGTTGTTAATATGGTATATTTCATTTCCAGCATAACTGAAAAATATAGTTTTAAAAATTTTTTCATGTTATTTAAGTTTTTTATAATTGTTATACGAAAAAATATTAATAATCAATAGTATAGGAAGAATAATTCCAGCAGCAATAAGAATAGAAGATTGTCCTTTGTCACAAATATACAAAATAAAAATAGCAGACCAAATGAATACAGTTGATATAGAAATTCCAATTATGTCAGTTTTCATTTATTTATAATTTACATTTTTAGTTTTTTTATTATATTTAGGTCTTGAATATTTATTCTTTTTTGCATCAGTAATCCAATATTGAAGAAAATGAAATAATCTTTCATTGTCAGATATTCCGCCATAATTAGCCAGTTGAAACCTAACTTCTCTACAAATATCTTCTGCAGATTTGTTTCTGCGTTGTTCACGTTTATTTACAATTGATTTCATATTGAACATTTTAATGTTATTAAATACAAAAGTAATAAATAAATATTACATTAAAACTAAATTATAATTTATTAACAGAAAATTATAGATTATTATACCATTTAATATTTTCAACTAACTGTTTCCAGGCATCATCTATTTCATAGCATGATACCTCATTATCTAATTTATCGCACAATTTTTCGTATTCACTATAATATTGTATTACTAAAATATCTTTATCATTAATTACGTCCCATTTTTTACAAACAGGCATAAATAAATCCCATTTAGCATTAAAAAGTAGTGGATTATCTTCTCCATTATTATTTTCCAATGAATTTGCGATATTATCTAAATGTAATAATGCATCATCATAACCGTTACCCCATTCAGATTCTGATATAATATATAATTCTTTTTCTATATCATATGATATACCAATGAATTTTGAAATCAGTTTATTTCCTTCAATAATGTTTTTTTTCATAATTTAGTCTATTTCTTCAATAGTTATTTTAACTTTTTTACCTATAAATTTATCAAAATCTTTATGCTCTAAGTTTTCATCCCAAGAGCACAATTTTATAAACATACCATTATCAGCATTTTCATCCAAATCGATATGAAAACATTTGTAATGCATATCATCTTCAGTGTCCATCTCTTTTTCATTTAATTTATAATCAAAAGATACAAATGATTTTTCTTCTGTTGGTTTTTTTAATTCTTCCATTATTTATTTAATTTGTAAATTATTTCAATTTTATTGTAATCATCAATAATATAAAAATATCTATCATTTTTATATTCATAAATTGATAATGTATAAATATCATCTGTATAGAAGCTATCTAGACTTATATTATTACTATAATTTTCAAGTTTCTCATTTAAATAATAATAGACAGTAGTATTATTTAATGCTAAAGTTATTTTTCTATTATCTTTGTCAATATACAATTGTCCATTTATCTTTTGCCAAGGTTGCCAATTATATAGAGAATAACAATTTTCATATTTAACATTATTGACTCTTACTTTAACACTATCAATAATATATTTGTTGATAGGATATATATTTAAAAATATACCTGATACAAATATGAAAATTGTTATTATTCTTTTCATTTCTATAATTTATTTAACATTATCAATTGAATCTTCTTCTGTTTCATTATAAGATTCATTAATATCAACATCAGGTGTCAATACAGTTGATTCAGTTACTTCAGTTTCAGGAATTTCATGTTCTACATATGAATTGATTCCAATTTCATTTACCCCCACACAATACGTTGCTTTTTTCATTTTATTTAATTTATTTGTTTTTTCTTTTTAATATAAATAATACTATTTTTAATTTCTAATGCGTTTGATAAAGATGCAATAAAAAACAAAAAAGGTAATATAAGCATAAGCCACAATGATTGAATCTTATTATTATCATTCAATAAAAAAATAAGAACATCATAAATTATACTCCAATAAATCATTTTTTTCCAATTATTACATTTTTTCCATATTTCAAAATATGACAAATTTAAATAATTTTGACATAAGAGTTCATCTGTCAACTCTTTTTCCTTTTCTTTAATTGAATACAATTGATCTTGTAATTCTTCCTTTGTTAATTTGCTTTCCATTTTATTTTAATCTTTTTAATTTTTCAACCTCAGTATCTCTTATATAAATTCCGTTGACTTTTTTACCCAACATGAAATCAGAGAATTTTAATCCAGAATAACATTGCACAAGTCCGTCAAATTTAGCATCAAATGGATTAGTGAAATGTTTATCACAATGATATGTAAAATCATGATTATCTTTTCCCCTTACTTTTGATATTTGATATCCACAAAATTTTTTAAAACTTCCATTTTTAAAATCCATTGAACAGTAGCTAGTACAAATATAAATATTAAAGTTGTCATATAGCCATTTAATTATTGATTCAACTTCTAAATAACTTTCCAGTCCTTTTGGTTCATATCCTAAAATCTTGTATCTTTTTATTAATGTTTCATATTTCATTATTCTATATTTTTAATGTTGGTTTGTTTGACTTTTTCTTCTTTATTTAATATTGAATAACAAAAAACACAAGTCCAATATGTCAATAATGCTATGTTAAATAATAAAAATTTAATTTTAATCTCAACACCTAATACATAATAAGATATCATATCTATTAATAGATATGTTATTACTAACATCAATAAATAATAGAATAATAACTTCATTTTTTTGACTATTTTCATTTTAGATACAATTTTAATAATGATTCACAAATATCTTTCCAGTTAATTGTTTTATCATTAAATATGCACATGACTTTTGTTTCATCATTAATAAATTCCATGGCATCATCATCATCATCAAGATGCCAAATAAATTCTGGATTATCTAAAAAAAATTTATATTTATCTTTCATATTAAGAAAATGAATATTGTTTTTATCAATGCCCAATTTATTTACAACTTCAAATAAATATTTATTATTATATGCACATTTAGTAGTATCTTCAAATCTATCAGTAACAATATGAACTTCTATTCCTTTTTCGATTAAAGATTTAGCATATTCCTGAATATCAGTTTTTGATAATGTACTATCGAAATCAAATGAAACTTTTAGTTTTTTAGTTTGACTGTTCATCAGTTTGATTATTAAAATTATCTTCAGTCTTGTCTTTGTCAGTTTTTATTAATGCGATTAAAATATATGGATATAATGTAACATTTATAAACATTAAGAATAAGATTCTGATTAATAATAAATCAACATTAAAATATTTCGACAATCCAGAGCAAACTCCACACACCATGCCATTTTTAGTATCTAAATAAAATTTTTCTTTCATACTATTTTTTTGATATTATTTAATTTTTTTTTTCTATATTCAGTATTAGTTATAAAACAATCCTCTGAATATGTAAACTCTGGATGTTCCTCAATATAAATATCATATCTTGTAAATCCTACTATATGATAATCTTTTAGAGTATAAACTCTATCTACATACAATCTTGGTTTAGGATCATATGCACCTCTTTTATTCAATATACAAACAATCTTATCACCTGGTTTCATAGGATTAGTAAGATATTTTATATTTTTCTAAAATTGGAATAGAATCAGGACGATTAATAGCTAACAAAGCTATATCATATTCTGTCTCGTGTTCACCATCTGTTAAATAACATCTATATGTGTCATGAACGTCATCAACTTTAAGAATTAGATTGGCATCCACTTTTTCTGAATGTCCCCACATGTTTCCTAAGTTAACTTTACATGATACAGAATAAACAGTTTTATATTTACTTTTAGTAAATAATTTTTTAAAAAAATTCATAATTGTATAGTTTTTTAATTAATTAGATATTTTTTATAAAATTTATATTTAATTTAAGATTTCATATTTAGCATCTACATTATATGTAAAATCAGAAGGAGTATCCCACCAATGTTCAGTTTTAAATGGATATATCCGAATTTGTTGTTTTTCTATCCATTGAGGTCTGTTATATATAATTTCTTCTGTATATAACCAAACAGTTTTTGAAATATCTGTAATTGTTCTTGTCTTTTTATTTGTGGAAACTTCAAAATTAACATTCTCTATATCATTAACAAGTTTTACCATTGTTGGTGAATTGCCATGCACAACATTAAAATCTTTACTTAATAATTCTGATAATGATTCTCCAGGTAAATCGCATTTTGAACATCTCAAATATTTATCAGATAAATCTAATATTGCTTCAATTTCTGTTAAATATTCACCTTCTACTGTCAATTTCCATGTTTGTAGTCTATATTTCATATTCTTAATTTTCATATTAATAATAAATCCATAATATAATGTACAAATATACAACTATATTATGGATTAACCAAATAAAAAATCTAATATTTTAATATTATTTCAAAGATTCAAAAAAATCTTTATCTTGATCGCAAACTTCCCATTTATTACATTTAGGACCGTCATAATCTACAAATCTAGTTATCTTAGATTTTGTGTTTTTATCTAATAAGCATATTCCTGCAGATGCATAATAATTTTTAAAATTTTTACATGTACAGCAACAATCTAACATAAATGTTCTCTCAAGAATAGCATCTTCTTCTGTGTATTCTTCTATTTTTTGATTTTCTATATCAAAAAAACTACTAAAATCTAATTCTTCTGTTTTCATAATTTAAAATTTATTATTCAGCATAATAACCGCCGTGTCTACCTATTTTCAAATATAAATATCCTAAAATTCTTAAATATCTATAACCTTGTAATGTATATACAATTCTAACATCTGTATAGTCAGCAAATATAAATTTAAATAAAGTATTGTTTTTTTTGAGTATGAGTTTTCATATTTTTAATTTTGTAGGAAGAATGACTGGATTCGAACCAGTAATAATTTATAATTTTTTACAAATGCTTTTTTGGCTACTAGTTTACCGATTAACTTACATTCTTCTATTTGGTGGAATTATGGGAGTCGAACCCAAGTTTAATCAATTTAAAATTGACGCTTTAATGGCTATAAAATCCGTTATTCCATTTTTTTAAGTATTTTAAATATTTTTGGTATATTAATATTTTAACTGTAGTTAAGGCGGGACTCGAACCCGCATGAGAAATTAATCTCTGAGATACCTCATTAATAGGATTTTAATCCTAAACGTCTAACCATTTCGTCACCTAACTATCTCCACCTGAGTCTACGATGAATGGATGTAACCGATGTTTTATTTACTTTGAAAAAACAACTTAATCATCTTACTGAATAAAAAAAGTCACCTAAAAATGGGGAATTGGTTATTCCTAATCCATTTAGCACTAACTAAACCATAGTACAATCTGTATCATTTTTATACGTAAATGATAAATCGTTAAGTGTCTCTTGCTTAATTAATTGAAAATTAAATTAATAATATTCAATCATAAACTATATATAAATATTTTAAATTTGCAATTTGCAAATTGCAAATATAATTTATAGTTCTTTGTTAATCAATTATTTAAGCTCTCTTTTTCTATTAAAAATTCGACAATATCGTTTGTTAAATATGCTGTTGATTCTAGAGTATCTCCTGCATCAGAATGCTTCTTTCCTATTAAGTATGCATTTTGTAGCATTTCATTATTTGGTACATTAAAATAATCCATTTCATTTTTGAATCCTAACATATAGAATTCTAATAATCTTTCATTTTTCATAATTTATTAATTTTATCAAGTTTTTCTTTTCTTAATTCTTTTTTATCATAATATAAAAATGTGTATATTAATTCGTTATTATCATTAAATGATTGTTTAAATTCTTTAATTTCAATATCATTATTGTAATTTAACCATTTGGTTATATCAGATTCAAAATCTCTCAAATCATATGAATCTCTCACATGGTTTTTAAATATTTTAATTTTCATATGATTAAATATTTAAAATATAACAAAAATCAGGTAGAGCATCAATATAAGTAATGGATGTATTATCTTTTTTTGATTCATTATGAGCTATCTTATCTAAGTGAGTATGGCCACAAATTTGATGATAATTTTTTAATGATTTAGTCCATGTTTCAGTTTTATCAGCCCACAATGGACCGCCAACCTGGAAACGACCGTTTCTTATATATCCACAATCAACTAAACAACTCAATTCAAATTCTTGTGCTAAATTTAATTTTTCTGCTATTGTACCTTCAAAATCTGATATTTTTTTAAATTCTCTCAAAAATTTATCATACCATCCACGGTGAATACCAGCATGAGTCCAAATATAATTTTCATATTGATATGACATTTGAAATAATTTTAAATTGATGTGGAATATATCATACAAATCGAAATGCATATCTGCTCTATAACCAGTACAATATCCTAATATTTTCATTTGGGGTGGGCGTATTGCATATTGGTAATCGTGATTACCTAATAATAAAACAACTTTATCTGGATATTGTTTTTTAAATTCAATTATATCTAATAAATTATTTAATATTGTAATATTACTTAGATTATATTCATCTACATAATCTCCAACAAATATAATTTTATCATATTCTGATATATCTTTAACGAATTTCTTCCATGAATCAAAACCATGAATATCACCTATACTTAAAATTTTCATTTGATAATAAAATTTGAAATGTCCCTACTAATAATATTACATGCTACAACAATAGCATCTTCATCTATATCGAATTCACTTATTTCAATTGAGTCTAATACGTCATCGACATTTTTAGTATCTTCAACATCAATAATCAATTTAAAAACACAATCAATTTCTATCCTTTTCATTATATTAATATGAAATTTTCATTTAAATATTCTTCTGAATGAGAACCTAATGATGTTTCAATTTCATTCACATCAAATATAATATAATTATTCATTGCAACTGATTCACTTATCATACCATATTCTCCTCGATGAGATATTATTAAAACATTCTCATCTCCATAGATATCTTTTCCAGCTTTTAATGTATCTTCGTGTGTTTTATTGAATGATTCAACTGCATTATTGATTTCATCAATAATTGCAAAATCTCCTACCCATTGAAACACCAATATATCTTCTAATCTTCTATATCTTTTCATGTTATTGTAATTTCTTTTATTGTTACTTTGATTTTATCATTGATAACATTCATTCTTTCAGATAATGAAATATCGTGTTCCATAGAATGTTCTAAATGATCTATATTCCTATAACCATTACAATCTAAATCAACTTCAAGTCCAAATTCTTTAAGAGCTTTTACAATTGCTAATGTAACTGTAGATTTGCCTATAGCTGTTGCTCCTTCAACTTTAATAGTAATATTATTTTTGTTCATTATTTTTGTTTTTATTTTGTGTTGTTTTTTTTTCTAAATATAAAAAATATTTTAAATATGCTAAAAAAAAGACTGATATGATTACAATTTGTAATTTAATATCAAAAGGATAAGACATTAGATATCCTAAAACTCCAAATGATATAATAAGTATAAATAATTTAAAATATGTTGTTTTTTTCATTTTAATTTTCATTTTTCATAATACAAATTTTTAAAATCTATTCTAAATTTATATTCAGATGCATTTTTATCAACTGTAATATATTTAAGTTTAAAATTATTAACTATTGGACTTAATAATTCAGAACCAATTAAAAAATATTCAGTATCTTCACTGATAGTATCTTTATCAAGAGTACTATCATTATAAGTTTGAACGAATAAAACATAGTTATTTTTAACTCCTATAACTTTTTTATTTATTTTAATCTCTTGTTTAAATGGATCATTTTTATAAATATTATAACTCCATGTTTGACCAACTTCAATTTTTTGTTTAATAGTAGGTGTCATTAAAGTTACATAATCTTCTTTTTCTGATTCTTGACTAATCATAGTTCCAAATTGAAAAGACATAAATGAAACGAACGCTATACCTACAACAATTAGAGCGTGTTTAAAAGATGATAATCTCCTAGATTGCTTGTAATCATAATAATCATTTTCTTCCATAATAAAATTTAAATTATTTTTTGTTTAATATAACATTTCACAAAGATACAATAAAATATTGATATATTGTTTATATAGTAATATTTTTTTTATGTTTAACTTTAAAATCTAATATTTGATAAGCCATATTTTTTTAATATGGTATAAAAACTTGTCCAGGTTACAAAATATTGATTCTTATTGTGATGAGATTCGTAAATGATGCAAATTTCAGTGTCTCCTTCTAATATTGGCTTAGAAATACTGATACATGGTTTAGAACTACTATAAGGAATTACAAAAATTTCAGTTGGTGATTTTTCAATAAATAATTTTTTTATTTCATGAAATGTCAATTCAATTTCAATTTGTTTTGTTATTGTTTCAATTCTTATTAATCTATTATCTGTCATTTTTTATATAATTTTTAAGGAAGTGATAAACTAAATGGCGAATATACATAAACATTAGCATCTATTGATATTATTCCACCGTGTTTAGTTTTAAAATAGTCAAATATAGCCATCTCAGCTTCAAAGAATGAATCATAATGATAATTAAAATTTATCAACATATGTACACTCACATCACTTGCTATCACCCAACCAATAAAATTCTTCTTATATACTACAAAATATGTTTTATTATGTTGATATGTATGAACTTGTTTAATTATTTTAAATTTATCCATATGTTTAATATTTAGGAAATGCATGATTTTTATCTAACCAATAAATTGAGCCACACCACAATTTAGTCCAAAAATAGTCATGATTAAATATTGATAAAAACATAAAAATGATTGCGAATGGAAATAATACTAAACCGATAATACAATAATTAATTGTAATAAATATCATTTTTAATATACTTAAAATTATCAGCAATAAAATTTTAATTATCAGCAATAAAATTTTAATTATTTTCATGTTTATTTGTTATTTTCATTAATTTCATCTAATTTTTCTTTTCTTAAATTCATTGGATCAATAGTAAGCAATTTATCTAATTCTGATAGAACTTTATTTACTTCTTCAGATGAATCAAAATCAATAATCAATTCACAGATACCATCTTTAGATTTCCTTTCAACTATAATATTCCAAAAATTTAATCTATCGCAAGGATAATATGCAAATATGCTATTTAAATTTAATCTATAAATACCAATTTTAATACACTTTTTTATTTTACATTTCATCTTTATTTAACTCAATAAGTTTCTCTTTTCTTTTGTAGTTATTAATATTTAAAACAAACAAAGAATCTAATTCATCTATTGTTATTTTCAAATCTAATTCGTTTTCAAAAGATATATCAAATTCGTCTATATTATCCAGTAACAGACGTTCAATAACAAGATTTTTATTATTATAAGTATAGTAGCCAAATATACTATCAATTTTTATTCTTCTACCTCCAATTATTATTTTATCTTTATCTATTACCATAAATCTTCTGATGTTAATTCACTACCTAATAACTTATTTTTTAATTGCCCATTTGATTTAACTAATTCTAATGCTTCTTCTCTTGTTAGAAATCTATTTTTTGTAGTTAGAAATCCCTGTACTGTTAACTCACCATATTTTTCAAATGGATAAATTCTATTTGTTTGTTCAAATATAGAAGGATGACGATTACCGCTATATACAATTCCTTTATTTATATTATATGGTTTATATAAATAATCAATTCCGTCATCAATCCAATTTGCTGCACACACAACATATTCTATCTCACCATTATTAAGGTGGACTTCTAATCTTTCTTTGTCTATCATTTACAATTCATGGTTTTGTTCCAACTTTTTATTACAACATCTCTCAATGTATCAAGAGTAAAATCATCATATACTAATTCCTCAGAATTTTGTCTCATTTCTAATCCACAAGTGTTACATTTAACATAAGCATAACCACAATTATTTAATCCTGTATGACTACAATTAACTTCAGCATTACCTCCACAAACACATTTACTAACACCACTTTCAGAAAATGATGGATTCCACCTATCTATTAATTTCTTATAAAAGAATAATAATTCATAATCACCAATATTAACAAAGTCTAAATCACTAGCATCTTTACAAATATTTCCATATGAAAAATCTTTAAATTCATCACCTGTAAAATTATTAGTTTCTTCTCTAATATTTTCTATCTCTCTTAGTATAAAAGTTCTATTCATCTATTTTTATTTTTAATTATAATTTGGATAGATTATTGATTCAAATTTATCAGTTAATCTTTCTTTAATATTATCAATAGCTTCTTCTAGCGTAATAACATTAATACCAATACTTGAAATATGAGTTTTAAAATGTTCATCATATTGTTCATCAGACATTTTTTTAAAAAAATTGCATGATTTGCGATTTTTAATATAATATTCTTCAATCTTTATATCATAAAGTTTAGTTGCTTCATCTTTATCTGAAAAAACTTCAATTATTTCAGATACGCATAAATCATATACTACCCAAGTGTCAATTAATTTCATAACATTTTTATTTTAGCCAATAATTAGTTTTATTTGTTCCTTTTACATTCATCATTTGTAAGAATTCTTTTGGAAATTCTGTACCCCATGCAAATCCAACATCACAATGAGTATCTTCAGAAAAATCTGTTATTATATTTGATGTAGAAAAAATTAGAGGATCTTCCCTTCTTGCTAATGCTTGCTGAACTTCAAGCTTCAATGTTTTAATTTGTTCTGCTTGCTGTATAGCCATTTGCTGTTGACGAATTTGTTCTTTTGATATTTTTTCAAGTTCAGATTGTATTCTACCAATATTTTGTTCGATTCCTTTTACTTGTTCTTTGAGTATCTTTGTTGAATTTTCAAGTGCATCTACTCTATTACCAAGATTTACCATTGTTTCATACATACTTCTAAATAATGGTAAATTCATACCAACATTCATACTAACCATTGATAATGAATTTGGAAAATATACATCGTAATATTTTTGACTCTTTACGTGTTTTTCAAAATCATAAAAACCAATAGGACATAATATATAAAAGTTTCTTTCTGAGTTAGCATTTTTGTAGTTATTAATAGCAGACTCAATATCTTTTGATGCCCTTTTTGGGTCACAAGTCAGAATGGAATTTTTTGCTAATTCTAATGGAATAATCATAAATCCAAAAGTCTCTGCAATTTGAACAATAGAACTAAGATTCGAATTTAATCTTGAGTTAAGGTACTGATTGTAATTTTTGTCTATTTGAATTTCAACTTGATCATATCTGTCGCCTGAAGAAGTTCTTTCTTTTTTTATCAAGTTGTATTTTATTAAGTTTTCAGGAATCTTAACATTATATGATTTCAAACTGCCTAATATATTATTATATTCAGTAACTTTTTCGTTGATTGAATATCCTAACTGTTTAAAAATTTCCCTTTTAGTAGAAAAATTAGTTTTGGTTTCATCATAATAGGAATTAGATCTAATAATATTGGCTTTTTCTAACACTTTTAATGTTAACATAAATTCTTTTAAATCAGAGTCTATTAATTTTAGCTTATCAATTAATAATTGACTCTTTTCAGTGCTTTTTGCTGCACCTGATACATTTTTTGTTGGAGTGACATTTAATAAATTCATAATAATAATTTTTAATTACACAAAAATTGAAATAATTTTTAATTTCAAACACAAAGATAATAAAAAAAATCAATTACACAAATTAATTGTTCATATATTATTCAATTTATTTAGTTTTTTCTTTCTTAAATATAAATTATAATTACCATTATGATTTAACATATTAATATAATCTTTTAATGTCAATTCAGATAACTCAGAAATATATTTATTTAGTTTTACTTTATAATCTCTAAGACTAACTAAAAAATCTTTATCAAAAAAATAAAACATCAATAATATTAAATCAAAAAAATCAGAAATTTCTTCATTTTTTATTCGTAGTAAGTCATCTTTTAATTTTAATGACAAATCATATAAAGAAATAAATTTATAATCATTTTTTTGATATTCAATTATAGTATTTAATAATTGATAAAAAATACGGGAATATCTTTCATCAATAGCCTGAATATCTACTAAAAAAAGAAATCTATTACGATATAACATATCATTATATTTCTTAGTATCAAGTTTTTTGATTTCAATCATTAATTTTTTTTGATAATTGTATTAACTTCTCTTTTCTAATTTCTATCTTCGCTTTTGAATAATATTCTAAATAGTTATCGTGTTCTAACAGGAAATCAAAAAATGTATGATTTACACCACGATAAGGTGTATCTTCATCTTGACCACAATATAAATCATATGCTTTATGATCTAATTCAGTAATAATATAATCATTATAATTAATCATTTGATTCTGTTATTTTATTTAACTTATCTATTCTTAATTTAGTTTTTAAATTAAATGCAACAGCATGAGCATACTTTGAGTGACAATCATCTATTGATTTCATAATATAAATATATTCATCATAATCTTCTTCATTGGTTATTTCAAATTCTTCATTTAGTTTAATTTTTTCAAAATAACGTAATTCTGATTCAAAATAATTTATTTCTGATAGTATATTTTTTTCATTTATCATAATTTTATATTTTACCTTGAACAAAAAACTCAAGTATAAATACAAGTTTAGACTCAAATTCTTTATCTTCTTCAATCTCTTTCAACATTTTATAATAATATGATGTGTCTAATGTATTATCATCAGGCTCACCACTTCTTAAAAACATCTGATAATGTTCATTAACATAGTTGTCAATATTTCCATATTTATTTATCTCAACTATAGATTCTTTTATCTTATTGATAATTTCTTTTGATTCGCTATATCTCATTTTTGTAACTTTTTTATTTTTTTATCATATAATATAACATGGAAATATTAGATATTAAATTTAGAATGGAAGGCTTAGAAAAAAAACTATCGAATTTATATCCATATGAATTCGAGATTGATGGCGTATCTGTGGCTTCATATGAAGGCTTTATACAGTCATTAAGAACTCCAGACATACAAATTAAAGAGAGTATATGGAAACTATCAGGGTTTGAAGCATGGTCAGCTGGTCAATGTTTAGATTGGATAGATACTCAAGAATTATATTGGATATCTACACCAATCAATAGACAATCTGAAGAATATGATGAACTAATAAAACGATCATATGATTGTTTATTTGAACAAAATGAATCTTTCAGAAACAGTTTAAAAGAATCAATACCTTATAAATTAGATCACACTATTGGTAAATCTGGCAAAACTAACACATTAATGACAAAAAGTGAATTCTTAATCCAATTAAATAGATTAAGATCCAAATTGACAGAAAAGAAGTTTTTTAATTTACTTGACTTGTTCTGATTTATAATAATTTCTAAATCTCATCAATGTTTCACAAACCCAAGATTCAACTTCTTTTGCTTTCCATCCATGTTTAAGCTGAAGTATTGCTAATTTAAGTACTCCTCTTTCATATCTGGTTGATGCACCTCCTTTGTACATATAGATAAGACTTGCTACTTTCTCTGCTTCTGATACGTTTGTGCCATCACGTACAATAACTTTTCTACAGTTAACTGACTTATTTGTATCTGCTTCGGCTTTAACATTACTTGAATGTCTATCTCTTAAAATTTCACAAGAAATAACCTTTAAATTCTTATCATAATAAACTGCTGTGTAATCCATGTTTTTTTGTTTAATTATTTAAATTTTGGTGGCTTTGGTATATTATATCCACCTTTATCTAGAAATGTGCTAATTGCCATATATATGAATAATATGGTAAATGGAACACAAATACATAATACTAATATATCATCCATGATTTAATTGTTTATAGTTTTTATTCATTAATTTATAATAAGTTAAATATCCAATGAGCCAATATAGACTTAAATCATGACTATCAATATACACATCATGTTCTAAATTTTCTTTATCATTATCAATAATTCTATAAAAAGGATTATCTACATCATTAACTATAATAACATCACATTTGTCATTACTATAATTATAATCATCAATTTTATTGAAGTCATTCTCTTCTAAAAAATCTGTAATTGGTCTGTAAATCATTTCTTTAGTTAATACCATATTATCGTATTGTATCACCAACGTTATGAGTTTTTCCTATAATATTAGCCAAATTTGAATCATATTTATAATACTTAATTGTTTTTTCTGAATCTTTAACTACGATTGAATATGATGTATCAGGTACACTACCGCTCTTATCTATTGATAAATGAATTGTTTTATAACAACTGGTGGTTTTAACTTATTTAATGAATAATCAGCATACATATCATAATTATCAAACACTTTACCATCATAATTTATTTTTTCATTACAACTAAATAATAAAACACACAATCCACATAAAATTAACTTTTTCATATTTTTAAATTTTTAAATTAAAACCAAGACCTATGGGATTCGTGAATTGATTCAAATCCAGAATCTGATTCATGTATGTACCAATCAACATCATCTGGTATTTCAACAATTTTTAAATTTTTTGGCTTCAGTTCTTCAACTGCTGCAACTAAATTAATATCATTCCTTAATATTTTTTCAATATCAAAATAATTATCATCATCAAATAACATTTTATCAGAAATTATTGTTTTTCCTAAATCATTCAATGACACATGAAAATAATTATCAGAAGAATCAACTCTTTCAAATTTAACATTTTCATCACTAATTGAATAATAACCTAATTCTCGTATATAAAAAAATGGCTTACTCATACTTGAGAGTTCAAAGTATCTTGTTATTATTTCTGATGATATTGAATAAACACAACTGTTACAACCATCTACTATTACTATTTTCATATTTTTTCTAATTTTTCTAATTTAATTTTTCTAATAACATTATCAATGATTTCTATTCCTACATCAGAAATTTTAAAAGTGAGATGCCATGATTCTTCATCTTCACAAATTAGATTATATTTTGTTAGTTCATGAATTAAATAAAGTGTACCACCAACATTTCTGGCTTTGAAAGAATCAAGAGTCATTGTTTGATTTGAACTATTTTCAAACTCCTCTATAGTTTCATATCGGGTGTCTCGATACTCTACATATTTTTCATTATTAATTTTCATTAATAAATCAAAAGCCTCATCACTAATTTTAAATTTTAATTCTACCATTGTAAATTACTTATATTAAACACATTACAAAAAAGATGCAAGATCATGATATATATTATAAATATATTAAATATTCTCCCGCAATCTTTTGATTATTAATCACTTAACAAGTATTCGTTGTTTATAACTTTAAAGCTTATTGATGAATCCAGTGATTTGAATACACTTCCCTCCCGTTTTGATGTTGTATTTAATACAGAATTTCCTTCTACATGTTTTAACAATTCATCAATAGTATCAGGTAATTTATATTCATTACAAATTAAAGGAACAGTGTCACCGTCTAATACATAATTTATTATATAAACAAAAGATGTATAATCTTCTAGTCTATATTCATCTATATTAAATACTCTAAAATATTTAATAGTTTTGTAATTTAATTTGTATCTATTTTCTTCAATTCCTGATCCTATCAATTCTCCTTGAACTGCTATATTTTTACCGTATGCTCTTAATTTTTCTTCAATTTTATTCTCAATTGCAAATTTCCACATTAAATTATCTGGATTTCTTTTGTATTCCCAATTTCTACCACAAACACCAAATACACCATCACGTAAATACATAGTAGTAGATTGTCCGTCAAGTTTTTCTGTTTCATAAAAAAGAATATCTTCATTTTTCCATTCTTCAAAATCATCTGATAAATTTTGTATGCGTTCTTCATTCGTTTTTGAAATAAAGGATGGAATAGGACCAACTACATCCGCTTTCATTTCATCAGGAATTGGTACTTCATATTTTACAATACCTAATAGTTCAGTTAAATCAAATCCTTCTTCTAATATAAATTCTTTCATTTTTATATATTTTTTAGTATATTATCAATTAATATGTTTTTATTTTTATTTATTCTGAATGATGTATAATTTTCTATATTTATTTCTCTTAAATATTTTCTCAATTCATATTCAGTTTTATCTAATAATATTGAAATTTCATTTAAATATTTATTTTCTTTCATATATTTTAGAAATAATTTTTTTTCATCATTAGTTAAAGGAGGTTTATAATTTGGATTTTTTTCATTTTTCCAATTATCAGAATGCTTTTGTTTTAATTCATTTGTTTTTTCCTCACTAAAAATATCTTCATACTTTTTACCTAATCTAGCTCTGGATATTTTTTCACATGATTCTTTTTTGTGATGTTTACCTAAAAGTGGATGGTTATTATCTTTCCAATATTGTGTTGGTGGTTTATGTCCAATTCTTTTTAATGTATTACTTAATTTAGTTCTAACTTCTTCACATTTATCACCAAATCTTTCATTAAAAGACATACCTGTGTATTTTTCAGATAATTTTTTTGATACATCTTCATATACCCTTTTTTTAATTTCATCTGCTCTTTCTTTACCGTATTTTTCAACCCACCAATCATATGGAGATTTATGATAATACACTCCAGTATTACCTCCATCACCTCCTATTGTCATATTATATCCTATTTTAGGATTTGTTGAATTATAATAATCTATATAATATATCTCTATTGAATTTGCATCTATATTATTATCACATGTGCATATTTCTTCAATCTTAAAATTATCATAACCATGGTGATTCATTGAATCATATAATCTTCTATTTATTTTATTTTGTGCATTTAATTTGTGCTTATTAAATCTTTTTTCAATTGTATAAGATGTCTTACCTATATAAATTTTATTATTTATAATATTTCTTATAATGTAAATTTTGTATTCTATCTTCATAAATATATAGTTTTTATTCTATATATAGATTTTATGAAGTCGGTTTTTATAATATTAGTTTTTGTATATTATTTTCAATTATGATTTTACCATTAGTTAAACTTTCAATTATTGATAATGGCATTATTAACCCACATGAAATTTGCTTACGTAATCTTACAGTTCTCAGACGAAATCCTTCTTGTTCATCATTTTTTATATATGAACTACCTCTTAGGAATTCAAAATCTTCTTTGATTGGTAAAAGTGAATCAATTTCAAAGTATACTACTTTATCTCCTACTTTAAATTCGTCTTTTTTAACTACTACTTTCCAACCTTTTATGCGTGCGACTTCAATTCTATCTGCGCCTTTTATTGGAGAAAGTTCTTTAATTACTTGAATTGTTGCTAATTTTCTATCTATATTCATAATATTTAAATTGAATCTGTTTCACTTGTTGATATAACTTCTTCTCCTAAAAAAATACTTACTTTAACACCATAAGAATCAGATTTACAATAACCTCTTTCATGTGGTACTAATTCTACTTCTATTGTCAAATTTTCTTTCAAAAATTCTATTAATTCTTCTTTATTCATTTTCTATCTTTCTTGTGTTTTGCCGCATTTTACACATTTTCTCTCTTCACATTCAGGATATCCACCAATTGAATACCAGCCAGCTTTTGCATATAATGTTTTAGGATTAGGATCATTAGTCCATTTATGATCACATAATGAAGGACTCTTACTTAATTCAATAAAAAATTTATTAATTTTTTTTATTATGTTCATAATATTCATAATATTTATTTAACTTGAGATATAAAATAAAATGCACCATCTATTCTATATTTTAGTTTAGTACCATATTTTTCTTCATATGCAGTCATATATCTTTCAACTTCTTCTAAATTAGAAGTAAGATAATAAACTTCTTCGAATGGTTTTGGATAGTTTTCACCCATAAAATTATGATACCATCCTTCAATACACATGTGCATATGTGCAGTTTTAAATTCTTCACTATCAAATGGATCGTTTGTCATTATTTTTCTTTATTTAACTCAATGAATGATTTAATAGTATTTCGGTTGATATAAACTGATTTTGGTACAATTTTTTTTAAATCTGCATCATTGCTGAGTATCGCCTTTCGAACTTCTGTGGCTGATACCCCATCTTCAACCGTGCCTCTTGCTAATAGAACAAGAGATACATTATTTTTAAACATAAATCCTGGAAACCATTTAGTGATAATTTCAAATCCATCAGAATAATACATAGTGAAACAACTATCTTTAATTTGATCTACAATTTTAGTATAGAGATAAAATCCCCATTCTATTGAATTATCACTTTCAGTGGTTAAATCATCTAATGGTATAATTTTACATTTATCAATCAAATTAGCTTCTTTTAATGCATCTTTTAGCATTTCAATTCTAATACTTACTGGAATTGGATTTCTTGAATCAACTTTATTTGCACTTCCAACTAATAATACGACAGATTCATTTTCATCACATGCTTTTTTAATTAATGCCATATGTCCATTGTGTACTGGCTGAATTCTTGCTAAAATAACTCCGAATTTATTCATAATTTTTTATTTTAATGATTATATATTTTTAATTTCTTCTTTTTTTTTGAATTTTCTAATATGATTTTTTTAATTAAATATTGATTTTCCTAATCCAACTAAACAAACAAATATACCTCCAAATATAATATAAAATAATAATGATATCCAATCTCTGAAAATCCATAGACTATCATTAAAAATAAAAGCAAACAGAATATAAATCATTAATGACATTATTACCTCTGCATACTTTATGAATGTTTCCATATATTATTTAATTTATTTAATTTTTCTTTTCTTATTTTTGATAATTTATCTAAATGAATATATCCAAAATTAAAATTTGGAAACTCACGTAAAGTAACTACTCCACTGTAATAATTAACAAAATTTATCGTGAAAATACTATTTTTATTTTCAGTCATATCTTTATGATGTTCATAAAATGTATCACTAAATATAACTTTGTCTCCTCTTTTCATTTTAAACTTTATTGCAAACTCCTCTTAATATAATTCTATTTTTATATAAACCATCATTTATAATATACCATTCATTGTTATCATAAAATTCACCAAATCCGGTATAATAAACTTCGCCATCATCTTTGGTGATAATTCTCACATTTAATTTTTCTTTTGGTATTTTATGAAACCAAAAATTTTGTCTTCCAGTAACTCTACGATCAACAATAATTTCAAATGGTTGTTGTTCGTATTTCTTTATAATTTCTTGCGCTTCAATATATTGTTCGTCTGTTATCATATTAATAATTTCTACTTTTTATAAAATCAAATACAATATCTAATTCTGTAGAATATAAAAGTCTATGAAAACGTTCTCCTTTTGTTGTCCCGATATATTCATTAAACCATTCTACAAATCTATCTTCTGTTATAGTTAATGAACCACCATATAAATCTGATTTAATTATACCGTCTCCACCAAAAGAAATCCATCTAACTCTTTTTTCAAGATAGAAATCTATATTAACGTTTTCATCTGTTAATTTTAATGTAGATTCATCTGAATTTATTTCGATTATGAATTTTCCTACAATTAATTTCAAATCATGTTTTGTTATTATCTGCTTCATTAATTTATTATTTAATTATTTAATTATTTAATTATACAAAGATATATAATATAAACTATAATAGTATTAAAGTATTAAAAAAATTATTATTTTTTAACTTTGAATATATTTATAAGTTTTTCTTTTCTCATAGTAGACAACAATTTGAATCTACTAGGATGATAAAAATATCCAATATCTTCTATACGAATTTTATCATTATAAACATCACTATAATTGATTGTATAAATTTTATCTAATGATAATTTGTTTTTACCATGTAAAAGTGTATTGTTAATGCACATTACTTTATCTCCTGATTTGAGCATGATTCTAATTGTTTTATCTTAAGTTTTCTATATTCTTTTATTGATATAAATCTTTCAGCATTATATTCATAATAATATATATTTTCTAATGAAACCCAATCATAATCATTATCACTACTACCACTATTTTGTATTTCATAATTTTTATTTAATGATAATATGGTAGTAGATGATAAATGTGAATTATTAATACAAACTACTCTGTCTCCTGATTTGAACATAATTCTAATTGTTTGAGTTTTTCTTTTCTCATTAATGCTTCTATATCCTTACCTGTTTTAATGTTATAAATATATTTTAAAGTTTTTAAATCAGGTATTAAGGTGTATCTATTTTTGTGATACTCACATTTTCTGTCAATAAAAAATACATTTATGCTAAACTCAATTACTATTGAATAAGTATAATCAATGATATATTCATTATCAGAATACAGTGTTGTTGATTTAAGATTGAGATTTTTTATGTAATCTATTAGTCTTGTATCTGACATATTTTTTCTAATTTTTGTTTTCTATATTCTTTTATAGTTAAAAAATAATTAGCATTGTAACCATATCTTTCTCCTTCAATTACAATTAAATCATATGAATAAATTGACTCAAGTTTTGAACAGACTGATCCTACAAGATAAAAACTCTCTGTTAAATTAAATTTTTTTCTGATTTTTTCGTTAATACAAATTACTTTATCTCCTCTTTTGAACATATTTCTTTTAATTTTTCTTTTCTGTAATATTTTCTGTAATATTTTAAAATAAGGTTACCAGATAATCTAATATCATCTCCATCTCCATCATAATATGGAGAAATAAAAACGTCATTATCACCGATATAATAATTAACTAAATATCTTATAGGAACTGTATAATTACAATTTAGATAATTTAATTTAGAAATCATTTTTCTGCTAATTATAATATTCACACCATGATCACCAAATTTTTCAGATAATTTTTCAGATAATAATTTATAAAAATTTTCAGTATTTATAATTGTATCATTAAATATTTCAACTTTAAATTTTACTATTTTCATAAGAAGAATTATTTAGTTGCTCTATTTTCAACTTTCTTTTAAATTGTTTATAATTTATATTATTGTCTGATAAATAAAAATCATTTTTATCTAATTCATTAACTACGTAGATATAGCATTCACATAGTATTCCGATATAAGGTTTAGATAATTTTAAAGATTTCATTTTAAAATCAACACCAAACAGTAGAAAACTAATACAATCTACACTCACATAAATATGAGGCTTTTTTTTATATATCATTATATAATTATTCACATGATTTTTTATGATGTTATATATTCTTTCATCATCTATTTTTTCATTATCAAGAGTCATTGTATAATCTATGTTATGATATTCTGTCATAATTTTGATAATTTGTTTATTTTTATTTTTCTGATGTATTTTATCTTATAGTTATCACTATCAATGATTTTATGAAATTCTTTTAGTGTCATATTTTCTATGTCATTTATATCTTGATTGATATAAAAATACCATCCACCTAATTCTGTTCTACTAGTATCAGTAACACTTATAACGTAATTAAAAATTGTAATAAAATCGTATATTTCATACTCATTTAATGTTTTTACTTCTACTTTCATTACGTTAACTAAAGCTCGTATAGAACTAAAATAAACATCCCTATTTTTATAATAAATTAATTTATTAAGTAGTATATCAAATTTTTTACTATTGTCATAAATACAATGTGAACTAAATATATTGTTTTTATATGAAGTGAATGATTTAAAATTAGTAGTAGGATTTATTTTTATCATTTTGTTATATTCGATAATTTTCTTTTTCTTATGAATTTCAGGTAATCATAGACTTTAATGTTATAGCTCATCATAGTGTATTTATTGTTTGATATTAAATAAGTTATCATAATTGTTATAATTTCTTTTTTTGGACTTATCCAAAAATTCACATAATCCATCTGATAATCTAAATTGTGTGTGAAAATTTCGTCATGATTTAATACGTAAATAATCATGTCTTTATTTGATATGTTCATGTTTTTTTAACATTTTTATTTTTATCCTTCTTGTTTCTCTGATATAATCTATTATTTTTATATTTGTTGTTATGTCTGTTGCTAATTCTGAATCACAAAAAATTAGATATGTGATATTTATACATAATGTTTCTCTAATTACTTTATATTTAATTCTATGTATGATATATTCATCATTTTTATAAAACATTTCAATGTTATTTATTATATAAATTAATAATTCAAATTTATTTATTTTCATTTAATTTATTTAATTTAATTTTTCTTATAAATTTATAATAATCAGTTAATAATAATTCAGTATCTAAAAATCTAAGATTTATATTTTTATGATGATAATATAATCTAACTCTCATTCTATCATCATATGATGATAGAATGAAATACATATAAATTTTATTTTCATTGCTTTTTTGTTTCACAAAAAAATCAAAAAATATCAATAATGATTTATCATCATTTGTGTATAAACTCATATTTTTGATAAATTTTCAATTTTTGTTTTTCTTATAAATTTATCATATTCTGAAAAATCTATTGTTATATCTGTAAATAACACTTCTTTGTGTATATTAATATTACAATAAATTATCCTTGATGATATTTTTTTTGTGGATTCTTCTGATATCTTATATGATACTAAATTGTATTTGTCATTATCTAATTTTATTTTTTTGTCAATAAAATTGAATAGAGTCGTGCGTTTTCTTACCCAAGCATTCATATTTTTAATAATTTTTCTATTTTTTCTTTTCTATAATCTTTCAATGATAAAAATTGATCAATATAATAGTCATAATTGTCATATTCTAATATTCTAACTATAGTAGATGTCATGCCTCTTCCTGGTATGACTCTTCCTAAAATATCTAAATTATAAATATGTTTTATTGTCAATTTAATGTTGTATGGTAAGATAGGAGAATTCCATATCTGTTTATTATAATATACTTTGTCTCCTTCTTTAAGCATCTTTCATAGATTTTTCAAATTTTTCAATTTTTCTTTTCGACACAATTTTAAATAATCTTCAGATAAAATGAATTGTTCTGGATAATAATCATCAACTATAGCTTCTTCTATTCTAATTATAGTGGTAATACCTCCTATTACAATATTGTTACGAGTATCATATACTCTTCCTATTGTTAATTCTGTATTGAATGGTAAATCAATATTATACCATCTACGTTTAATAAAATAAACTTTATCTCCTGTATTAAGCATTTGTCATTATTTTTTCCATTTTTTTCTTTCTAATAAATTTTCTTAATCCTGATGTTATATTATCTTGATTATTTTCAATTATATAAAATAAATCTGATAGATTCATTCCATTAATAGCATATATTTCATTATTTATAGATATAGGAGATGCGTCATCAATGATTTTAAGCATTCTTAGAATATCTGTAAAATCCTTTGATGTTTTCAAATTATAGTTTGTGCAATTGTGTATTTCTTTGACAAATGATAATAATCCTCCGATGAAAATGTTGTTATTTTTATGATATATTACAACACCACACATTTCATTGAAAATTAATTGTGTATTAGAATCTGTGCTATTTTTAAATGAGTTATTATCAGTATCAACATTACTATAAGAACCATTAAGAGAGCAATTTATCAACATTACTTATAATTTTTAAATTAATTTACAAATATAGTGATTAAATATTGAATATGCAAATTTTTAAACATAAAAAAAGGATTGAAATCACTTTCAATCCTTAAAAAATAAACATACCTTATGATAAATATATTTGTGCTCGCTATCGGGCTCGAACCGATATAGGTAGATTTAGAGTCTACTGCCCTACCATTGGACGAAATGAGCGTTTTTGAATAAAATTGGGGTGCTTATAAAGCACCCCAAAGTTTTAAATTACGAAATAGAGTATCATTACCATGTACTGCTAAAGCAGTTGGCTTATTATCTAAATCTGGTTCATAGAAAACTGTGAAATCTATATCTTTAAGTGTTAACTTAAATATCCATTTTTCAAGTTCTGCAGATAGAAAAATTAAGTATTGATTATTCCAGGTTTGAACCTATTTATGATCAAGTAACCATTGGCATGAAGCATGAGCACCTTGGACTCCTCCGTAAGCAACATCAAGCGTGTTGTCAATTAGTATAAATAATTTATCTTTTTCTAAATCATTTTTGACGTTTTTCATTTATCATTTTCTTTAAATTATATGAAATTACCTCATCTCCGATAATGTCAATAGTTTTAGAAATGTTATCTGCTTCTTCATTTGTAAAAGATTTAGAATTTTCTATTTTATTGATAATATCACCTATTACTACATGAGATTTAGATTTTTCAGCTTCTGTTTTTTGATGTTCTTTATTGTTCAATATCAATAATGATATATCCCATAAATTTGCAGCAAATGTCTTAACTGGACAAGGTATAATCACATTATTTTCAGTTAAAATGCGAACACAACAATCAACCATATCATAAATGATATTAGAACTCTTTGTGATAATCAAAACTTCCTGTAAAGGTGATTTGATTACCATAGAGATAAATTGTTTTGTTTGTGATTCTGTCATTTCATTTTCAGGAAACATAAACACATTTGATGTGTAATCTAACTCAAGTATGTTCTGAGTGTGATATGGTGCAACTAAGCATTTAATTACTTTATTGTACATCATTTTTGATGTTTCAATATCCTGTTCTGAAAGTTCAAATAGGTTGCAAGATAATTTCATTTTTTGTTTATAATGCTAATGATTCTTGAATAACTTCATCTACTACTTTATACTTTTCAACTAATTTGTCAATTGTATTTTTGTAATATGATAAAGGAGTCTTATCTGATTTATTTTTAGGCTCTATTTCTTCAAACGTTTTGCCTTTTAATATTGCATATGCAGTGTATAACATTCTTAATTCATGTCTGTTTTCAGAATGTAAATAATCTGCTTTCCATGTTTCCATTGTTCGTTCACCTTTTATGTGAACTGTTTTTCTTTGATTTCTGAGATTTTTTTGATTCTCTGCAAGTTTTTTGATATCACTTTTTATTGTAGTTTTCATATTTTTATTATTTTTATTTTTTATTAATTTGTTAATTTTTTTGAATCTTCTAATTACTAATTGTTTAAAAATAATAAAAGGTGAACCTCTATCAAATGATAAAACCTAATGTTGATGTTTCATAATTTTCTTTTTTTTTTTATTAAGCATGATACTATTATCATGTTTTGGTTTATATAATATTTATTTAAGTTTTTTAAGTTTTAAATACCTAATTATCTCATTATGTTTTTTAATGTTATAATTCATAAAGAATTCTTTCATCTCTGGATATTTTGCTATAATATCAAAATATGATTTATTCTCTTCATATTTTTTTATATAATATTTGTAATAATTTATTTTTCTTTTTTCCCTTATTTTTTTTAAAAACAAGAAACATAAAACATTAAAATAATAGAATATTAAATAATACATAATTGATAATCCTCTAATATCTTCTTTGTCTTTTGTTTTTTTGTCTAATATGTTAGTGATTGTGATTGCAAAAATTACATAAAATAATGTTAAAAAAATATTAATCATGTTTAATTATATTTTATATTACAATTATGATACCAAGTCTACTTTATTAGAATTTTAGTTTAAAAAAATCAAAGTCCTGACAGAAAGTGACCATTGATATTTGTTCAGGTGACATAAAGTCAGTTAAGTGGTTGAATAAACTATGCCACTCTGGTCCAAACAGGAATATTCTTGGTTTTACTTTTAATTTTCTGACTACATCCAATAGAAGAAATACTTCAGATAATGTACCAATACCACCACGTTGAACTATGAAAATTTCACTGTCTGATATTAATAATCTCAATCTTTGGTAGATATCAACAGAAGGAATAGTTTCTGTTAGATATTGATTTCCTTTTGCACAACCAATTGATAAGCAAGTATATCCTGTGACTTCACCTCCTGCCTCATTAGCACCTTTGGAAATAGCTTCCATTAAGCCACCATAGCCACCGTTTTTTATTTTGTAGCCATTCTCTACTAAGAATTTCCCAATTAAAATGCTATCGCTATATTGAGTAGTAGTTCTATCGTTAATTGCGCCGCCAAAAAAAGTTACATTATTATTCATTGATTTTATTTTTTTTTATGATGTAAAGATAATATAAATTTTTGATATTACCAAATGATATTATAAGTTTTTCAATTTTATTAATTTTTCTTTTCTGAAAGATTTTTCAGACATGAAATAGAAACCAAGATATGAATTTTTATTTGATACATTTTCTAATAATAATGATTCTACCTGAGTTTTAGTATTTATCATAACTGTTGATATGGTATAAGATTTGCCATTAACTAAATTTGAATAACGATAACCAAAATAAACTACTCTATCTCCTTTATTGAACATATTTTTTTCAATTTAAGTTTTCTTTCTTCTGATATATATGGTTCAAACTCATAGTCATAAAATAAATGTACTGGATATTCATCATTTAAATCGTCCAATAATCGATATAAAGCTGGATTTTCTGCTATTTTTTTATATACATATGCATAATCCTGATTTTTAGATTTTAATATTAAATATAGTTGATTGTATTCACTTTTACATATTAATTGAACCTTCATTTTTAACCTTACTTTTGTATCTTTTATGTATTATTTGTAATTTAAGTTTTCTTTCTTCTTTTATGTATGGTTCAAAGTCATCACTAATAAAATAGTCACCAACACCACCAATTTCATCTGATAAAATAAATAAATGTGGTTCAGTGTAAAAACATAGATAATTTACATATGCATAATCCTGATTTTTAAATATTAAAGTTTTATATACTGCATTATTTTTTAATCTATCATTAGAATTGAATTTAACTTTCATGTAAACTTTTATATCCTTCTCATCCATTATATTTAGATATTTTTTGTAGTTTTAATTTTCTATAATAGTTTGTGGATATAAATCTAATATTTACATATATACCATTTACTTCCTCAAATTCTACATATACCCTATCTATGTTTTTTACTGTTAATATTTTATTAATAGAAAAATAATTGTCCCAACCGTTATTATCAATGCACACTACTTTATCTCCTATATTAAACTTTGAGTTATTGCCTGAGATTTGAGTATACTTATTTGTTATTAGTTCAGATATTTGACCCATTTATTTTTTGTAGTTTTAGTTTTCTTTCTTTCTTGATTGGTATGAAATCTGTTAGAAATCCATATGTGTCTGGTAATCCTTCAAATTCTACTATAACATCATTTTCATAGTCATCATCAATTAGTTCAGATATTATATATGAATTACCATATTTTAAACCTGGATAATAATGATTGCCCTTATATACTACACTATCTCCTACCTTCATCTATTTTTTGTAGTTTTAATTTTCTGTATTCTTTTATAGTTACAAATCTTATTTTTTCATGTGGTCCATAAATTTCTTTTAATTCAATATCAACATCATCTATGTTTATTATTGTTAAAATTTTATTAAAAGGAATAAACCATGACCAATCAGTATTATCAATACATACTACTTTATCTCCAATTTTCATCTATTTTTTGTAGTTTTAATTTTCTGTATTCTTGTGTTGATATGAATCTATTAGTATTAAGACTTAAGTCAACTCCTTTTAATTTGTAATTGTAGTAAGGACTATAACTTTTATCTTTTTTAATATCTTCAATAATATATTGACTATATTTAATTAATAGATTATCCTCGTCCCAATAAACATCATCTGAATATTTGAATGCATTATTATCTATATAAACTACTATATCACCTACTTTCATTTATATGTTTAATTTTAAGTTTTCTATATTCTCTTTCTGATAAAAATCTAACTCTATTAAAGCAAAGATCATCAATTTCAATTAATTCAAAATAAATAGAATTGTTACTTTTATGCGTAGTATCATTTATTTCTCTTACCCATTCGCTATTTAAATCACTATATACTAAAAGTATTTTATAAATTGTATATTTTTTGTTGATTTTTAATAATGGACCTACATATGTATCATCATAATCAGAATCTGTGTCTAGATTATTGTCATTGGTATAATCATTAAAATAATGATAATCATCATTAAATAAATCATCAGAATCATTATTTATGCAATAAACTTTATCTCCAGCTTTCATTTAATTTTTTGAATTTTTTGTAGTTTTAATTTTCTGTATTCTTGTTCGGATAAAAATCTAACTCTATTAAAGCAAAGTCCTTCAATCTCAGATAATTCAAAAAATACTTGATTATTGTTTATGTCATTCACTTCTTTTACATATTCACTTGAAAATATATTATATTCTACAAAAATTTTATGTATGGTGTAATTTTTATTTATTTTTAACAAATCATTATTATGATAATTGATATCATCAGAGTAAAAATTGAGTTTACAATTATCAAAGCAATAAATATTATCACCTATTTTCATTTTTTATTCTTCGTTGTTTGCTTCTTGTAGCATTATCAATTTAACGAATCTTGTATTTTTTTCTACTAACTGATCTCCATCACAATCAAGAATAAAATATTCATTTGGCTCAAGTCTTAACATTACCTGTTTAAGCTCATCAAGTGTTTTGAATGCTATTGCAGTTTTACCAAATTTTGTAGATTTCTTTGTTCCTTTAACTCCAGAATTTTTTAAAATATCTTTGATACGTTGATCTTCTTTCAATTCACTGAAATCTAATGTGCAACGTCTACTATCATATCTAGTTTCAAAATTATTAGGATCACGATAATCATTAGGATAATAAACCAGCATATAAGAGTATTCTTTAGTGTCCATTACATTTTTAAACACTTCTCTTGCTGCATGTCCAAATTGTGCTGTGACATTGATTAATCTCATTGAGTCATCATAGTACTTTAAGATATCAAAATCAATTTTAATAGGATTTTTTTTATCTCCATTTATATATGACATAATTTCAAGATATTTACAATCTTCTCTATCAAATGTTTCTGCTGCTGCGGAACACCAGTCAGGAATTTGAACATCATATAATTCTGGATTACGTTCTAGATATTTTCTGGTCATTTCCCATTGGTTTTCATAATAACCAATTGTGATGAGTAAAGATGCTTTTACTTTACCAAGATCATTGAAATATTTTGGTTTGTGAGCTTTTCCTTTGTAGAAAATTTTATATCTTGTTGGAATGATTTCAGGCTCTTTAATTTCTTGTCCTTCAATTTTATCAACCTTTACTTTGAATCCAGCCCAATATGCAGAATAAATATTATCAGGCTCACTTATCATTTTGAAATGAATTACTGAATTTTTAAACTTTAGTATTTCAATTTTTGTTCCTGATGGAATTTCGATACTTTTAGATCCATAATATTTTTTTCCATCTTTGATATTAACAAATGATTTTAAGCCAATAAAATCTTTTTCGTCCCATCCATTATTTAATTTAGAGATTTTGCTGTTTACAACAAATACATTACCAGGTATGCAAATATTTTTATCAATCATAATGAAATTTATTTATTTATTTTAAAGTGTAAATATAAGGAATTAATTTTATATATCTTTTAATTTTTGTAATTTATTTTTTCTATATTCTTTTAATGTAATAAAATAATCTTTTGTAATCCACAAAAAAATATCAGAATTTTTGATTAATATGTTTGAATGTGTGACGAATTCAACAATATAAATATTGTTTAATTTTAATGTGTTGCTTGATTTATTTATATAAATTACTTTATCTCCTTTTTTAAGCATAATAATTTTAGTTTTATTTTTCTATATTCTTTTAGTGTAATAAAAAACTCAGAATAATATATGCCTGTACATTTTTCGGAAACTGAAAATAAAAAATTCTCGGAATCAAAATCTGATTCATCAAATAAATCTGATACCGTGTATGTTTCATATTTTTTTAACTCATCATAATATTCACATTTACCATCATATATTATTTTTTCACCTATTTTAAACATAGATTCTGTATTTTAATTTTTCTGTATTCTTTTAATGATATGAAATCTTTGATGTGATATAAATTTCCATCTATATATCCTCTAGATGTCTTATTATTGATTTTTATATAAGAATTGTTATTTGAACTTGTTTGCCATATAGTTAATATTGTATATTTACAAAATTTGTGTAGAGTGAAATTATTATTATCATTGATGCACACAACAGTATCTCCTGTTTTCATTATAATGTTTTTAGTTTTAGTAATTTTAATTTTCGATATTCAATCGGAGTTGTAAAATCTTTAAGACAAAATATATCACCAATATCATTAAAGTTCTCTAATGCTATATAAGTTTCTTCAATGCCTTTTAGTCTAAAAGTAATTGTATATTTGTTACCATAAATTAACTTATCTGTAATATTTCCAACATATATAATTTCAGTTTTTTCTGTATTTATATTTTTTCTAATGCTTGAAGTTTTATTTTTCTATATTCAATTAGAGTTGAAAAATAAAAAGAATCATAAACTTCAAATTTGTGTTCTTCTAAGTAATAATATGTATTAGAATTTTCTTGATTTGTATTGTAAATGATATAAGAGATGATATATGACTGTCCTATAACTAAATTTGTATTATATGTGCCATTATAAATAACTGTTGAACCAATTTCAATGCTCATATCCTATCAATTTGTTTAATTTGATTTTTCTATATTCAGAAATAGAAATAAAATCTTTTATGTGGTATAAATTCTCAAAATCTCCCTTTTCTTTTAACGTGATATAATCTAGTGTTGGTCTTTTACATTTTAGAATGTATGATATTGTGTATTTGTTATATTGAGTTAGTCCAGGATATTTATTTGTAAAATATACAACTTTATCATCAATTTTAAATTTTTTAGTTCTAATTTTTTTCATTTTTTGATATTTTGTTAAGCTTTTTTTCTCTTAATTTAATTGTAGCATAATTAAAATAATATTCATATGATTTTTTTCTAATAATAAAATTATCAATATCATAAAAATGAAGACACCACTCATCTTCCATATATTTTACATATGTTTCATGCGCTAATTTTTCTATATCACTATATTTTATTAAGGTTTTCAAGTTTTTCTTTTCTTAAATTGATTAATGCATCATCAAAATATTTTTTATATTTTTCTTTTTTACTGATAAAATAGTAAATAGAGTTATCCTTTTCATTGAATGTATTAATCATATAATTTTCATATATACAAAATGCTTCTAATTCTAATTCTGTGAACATATGTAATTTAGTTTTTCAAGTTTTTCTTTTCTTATTTTAATTTTAGCTTGAATGTAATATTCAGTATAATTTTTTTTAAAATTATAAAAATTTTCAATTTTTCTATAATAATTACCCTCTCCAATTATCATACTATTTACATATATTTCATGAGCTTTGAAATCTAATTCGCTGTACATATTTTATTTAATTTATCAAATCTTAATTGCTTTAATGCCATGTCATAGAAAGGTTTTATGTTACTGCATTTTTTTTGATTTATGAATGAATCAAATTCAAATTGAGTGCAGTACCTTTGAATGTCAATATATTCTTCGTATACTAAATATGCTTTTTCATCTAATTCAGTATAATGCGTGAAATCTATTATTTTTTCCAACATATTCTATTTAGTTTTTCTTTTCTTATATCTTTTATTGTTATAAAATATTTCATTGGAAACAATCCATTTACTCCATAGACTCTAATAGAATTTTCATTAAAGCTATTAGTGAAAACATCTTGAATAATATATTCTTTAAATTTTTTCAATCCCCTATAACCAGTGTCACCGTTTGATGTGATTTTATCTCCTCTTTTCATAAATCATCTATTTTGTTTAGTTGCTGCAATTTATATTTTCTCATGTTAGGTGAATATATCAATCTTATTACAAAATATCCATCTTTAAAGAATATAAATAATCTATAATCATGTGAGTATATTTTTCTTCTTAAAATGTCATTTTTATTTAAATTTACATATAAAATATGATTGAAATCGATTGTAGATATATCACATATATCACATACTATATTATCTTCATTTAAAAATTCAACTATTTGTAATTTTTCATTATAGATGTCATCAAAATTTAAATTATCAATATCTTTTAATTTCAAATTGTCATTCAAATCAGAAATAAAATATATTGGTACTTTTTTTTCTAAAAAATTCAATGAATTAAACTGATGTTGTGAATCATATCTATATTGTTCAACAAATTGAATTTTAAGATATTCTATTTGTTTACCTATATTAACATCTTCACAATGTTTATTGAAATGTGTAGTATTGAATGCTATAACATCATCATTTTTATTTCTCATTTTTTCCTTTCAATGATTTAATCTTTATTTTCAAATCAAGTTGACGAATTTTAATATCTATCTTTTTAATATCTTCCTCTTGCTCATATCTATTACATCTAAAAAATCCAGATAGATTATTCTTTCTTCTAATATAATATCTAAGTTTAATTTCATCTTTATGTTTATTGTTATATAATATCATGAACATAGGAAACATCATATATAAAAATTTTTTATTGCTTATATCATGATAATATAAATCATCATAAAACTCTTGATTGTGCTTTATTTTATTTTTATAAATACTGAAAATTATAGTATTAATTATAATATAAATGTATGATATAGAGAATAATATTAAAATTGTGATATTTTCCATTTTATTTTTTATTTTTTATTGCTTTCAATTTTATTTTCAATTCACAATTTTTTAATTTTCTTCTTAGTTCATCTTCTCCTTCAATTTTAATAATTATATTATAATTAAAAGATGCTGCTCTAATTTGATCATTCATAGTTAATTTATCAATCATATCTACTTTATATTTAAGATATCCATATTCAAGTTCATCTTTTTTATTTCTATTATATAAAAGAATAAAACCTGAAAAAAAAATGTACAAGAAAGGAGATTTTTTTATGTGCTCTTTTTCAAAATATACTCTGTATTGTGCTGTATATTTTTTTAATTCATGTTTTAATATGAATGAATTTATAAAATAATATATGACTAAAGATACTGATATTATTGCTATTGTTGTGAATGTATTTATCATATTATAAATTTTAATTTAATTTTTTAAGTTTAGTTATTCTTTCAATTTTATTTATTTTTTTCATTAGTGTGATATATTCTTTGTCTGTTGGCTTAAGATAATTCTTACTGTTAAGTTTTTTACGTAAATATAACATTTCATATATTCTGTCATATTTTTTTATTAATAATATTTGTATAGGATATTTTAAAGATTTTGGAAAATCTAATGTGAAGTATACATATATAATAAAGTCTCTATACTTTTTATCATATCTTTTTTCTAAATATATTCTCGAATATATACATAATCCAGCATATATTTCAAATAATATAAATAAACATAATATAATAACTATTATTGATTCCATTTCGTGGTTTTATATTTCACTTAATTTTTTCAATTTCTCTTTTCTTTCTATGTTTGATATTTTTAGAATTTTGAAATTAATATCATTATTAATATTTAAACTATAATCCTCAAATTTCTGCTCATTGTTTGTGAAACTAATATTAAAATCTGGAAATCCTGACTTTTTTGCTACTTGTATCATAAATGTGTGGTTTACACTACTTAAATGATTATAAATCACATAATTATTAATAATATTACAGATTTTGTTTCCATATTTAAATATCATTATTTGTCCTTCTAATTGAGGATTTTTTTTATCTTTAATAATTTTAATATAAGAATAATAATGTCTTGAAATTTGTATATTTTTTATTCGTTTGTTGATATACTTTGAATTTTTTTTATATTGAAAGTATATTTCTTTTAATTCGTCTGTCATGTTAAATATGCCTTTTTTCCATTTGTTGTCTTCTATGTATTCTACAAATGCAACAAATGATGAAATATAAATATTATTAGTATTGACAATAGAAACTTCAGATATATAAGTTTCTGACTCTGATATGTTAGTGAGATATTTGTTATAATATTCAGTCATTATTTCATTTTTGTTGATGTTTTTCCATTCCAGTTATCTAATTCAGCTTCTCTTGGAAACATTTCATAAAATTTCTTCCATACATGCAAAGGACGATTCTTTTTAGGATATCTAGTCATATTTTTGTTGCCTCCGTATCCATTACCCATGCGTACTCCTTTATTGTCACGTCTTACTATAGGTTCTTGTTTGCTGTCATTTTTTCTATGTAAGTATATTTTAATTAGCTCTTCGTTGTAAATACGTTTTATAACTTCTTCACTTGTATTATATCGTCTTATAAGATTATATAAATCAATATAAGCATCACTATTGCGATACCTTACTTGTGTTGATCCTCCGTTTTCTTCTTTTATTTTTATCCAAATTAGAGCATATTTTTTAATTATGTCTGTGTAAGTTTTTTCTTCTTGATCAGGATAAATATTAAGACTCACTTGATGAAGTAAGCTTCTTAGTTTTTTTAAGTAGTTTTTTTCTGTCATTTCTTTCTTTGTATATTAAACTTATATTTGAATAGTCTATTTTATCATTAATGTATGATAATATATCTTTTTTGCCTAAAGGATATAATGTGATAATATTATTATGTCTGTTGAATATGCACCAAATATATTTTTCTTTGAACAAAATAACACTTCTATATTTATTAGTTGATATTCTTATTGCATTTTCTTTTGATGATAAAGAACATAATTCATTGTAATCATCATCAGATAAAATATGATTGAATCTCTCCAAATATCTCTCCTTTGTGTGAACTCTGTGATGACCGTATTTACAACTTTCCATTTAATTCTTTTAGTTTTAAATATCTCTTCATTTTAAGGTAATCTGATTTGCTTTCATTAGATAATTGTTCAAATCCAAATGTACGTACAAAACATTGATCATAATTTAAAATTCTGTTTTTATATAATGTGACTTTCCTGCTTTTCCTTATTTTATCTAAAAATAAAAAGCAAAAAACATTAGCAAAACAAAATAGTAAATTATATTTAGTCTCTATTATCCGAGATTTATTGTTTTTCGGCTTTGTTTTTTCGTCTAATATATAAGGTAGATATGTAAAACTAGTTAGATATAGCATCAGAAACAATAGAAATGTTAATTGTATCATTTTATTTTTTTTAATTTTAAATATCTAATCATTCTAATATAATCCTTTTTAATTTCAGAATTCAATTTTTCAAATTCAAAAAAATCTAAATGTATAATTGAATTTTTATAATAATCTATTTTTCTATGCTCACGAATTTTATTTAAAAATAAGAAGCATAAAAAATTTGAAAGCATAAAAAATGCTCTATAATGATCCTCTGACTTCTTTATATCAATAAAATTTGAAAAATTATAGTGTTTTTCTGGTTCAGTTAGATATAGCAATATACTTGGAGTGACTAGTAATCCAAATATATAAATTATTGATAGTATATAAAATGTGATATGATACATGTATAATATTTTAGTCTGATTATAATAATTAGCAAAAATACTACTAATTTTTATATTTACCAAACTTTTATACTAAAAATATTCAAATTTAAATCTCAATTATTATTTATATTAAATAACCTTAAATAAACTGTTTTTTATAACAATCTTATTATTGTATAAGAATAATGTAGTATCTTTGTAGTGCAATAGAATAAAACAATTTAATAATAAAACTATGTTTATAACAAAAGATGAACTAAGTAGAATAAAATTTAAAAGTCCGAAAGTAAGAGATTATGTAAATTCAATGGAAGGTATGCCAAGGGGTATATATGTTTGGGAATGGAATATAATTATTAATATGGAAAGGAATTCTGATGAATATAAAAAATCTAAAGAAATACCATCTTCAACATCTCATAGTAGTTCAAATAATCATTGTTCATCAGATTTTGATGAAGAAGCCTATGATAGAAGGGGTAGAGAAGGACATGGATGGTCAAGTAGCATAGATGGATTCACTAATGATGAAGTTGATAGTTATAATGATAGAGTATATGAAAGAGAACATGGTAGAGGACGTGATGATATGTAATTTTTAATTTAAAAATATTTTATGAGAAAAATGAATATTAAGGATATACGTGTTGATAATATTGAAGATTTTTATGATTTACCTATAGATGCTTCAATGAACACAGATTTTTGGACTGAAGTTTCTGATGTTTTTTTGTTGTCATTTGGTAGAATGATGTTGAAAAATGATTTAGGTTTAGAATCTTTTGATTTATTTCTAAATTTGTATAAAAATTCAGATGAAAAAATGAATAATATTGATGAAATTGATAGTTTCATTGAAAATTATATAACTGAACATGACGATGATTTCACAAGAACTAATACAAATGAATTGGTTCCAATTGAAAAACATGGATTGTTTTATAGTAGTTATTGGGGAGATTATGTTTAATCTAATGAAGATATGAATGAAGAAATAAAAAATAGTTTGTTGTCTCTTGATGAATTTGGAATTTTAAGAAAATTGATGTCAACAGAAGAGATACATATAGCAAATATACTTGTTAAAGAAGGACTTTTGGTGAAAGGAATATCAGATGATAAACAACGTAGTGTATGTTATTTTTCAATCTAAAAATAAATAAATAAAAAATATAAATTATGATACTGATTGATGATTATTCTTACTTTACAGTAGAATCTCCTTTTATTAAATATTTTGATAGGTGCAAAGAAACTGGAATGACTAACCTTCAAATTAAAAATAATTTTAAGTATTTGTATAAATATTATCAAGAAATGGTAATAGATGTACTTAGTGTTGAAACTATTTTTAAAAATGATCCATCATTAGATAAATTGTTTAACAATTGGTGCAGGAGCAATAAAATGGATTAATCATGATTAAAAATAAAACTACAATAATTAATATCAAATCTGAAATTAACTATCCTAATTATGGATTGTTCAATGTATCTAAAAGTAAGAAGTTTCCTACTTATGGTGAAAATGAAAAATATGAAGATGCACCTGCTTATCGTAATGATTCAGATTTATATTCTGTTTACGAATTAAGAAAAGAAGATATTGGTAAATTTCTAAACACTTGGTATGTAGGCGAAATGTTGGTTTCTAAAAAGGGTGATTTTATTTTAGTTGATGAAATTGTCACAGTTAAAAAAGTGAATGAGCACACATCTGGTCACTTATATAATCATGATTATAATCCTATTACAATAAGGATATTGTGCCCAACCGGAGCAAAATTTGAAATAAATGAAAATGGTGATAAATTATATCAAATGAAATCACAAATTCATTCAATTGATGACTCATCTTATGGCGTTTGGTTCGATAAAAAACCTATTGAAGAGTTAAAATTAATAAGAATAGAAATAATGAAGTGGTTAAACACACAAAAAATATTAGATGGTGATGAATTTCTAAATTTTTGTGTAAGTCTTGGTGCAAATAATGAATCATTAGATTACAATTAAAAATATAAAATCATGTTAAAAATTTTCACAGAAGATTTCATAAAAGAAATTGGCTTTAAATTTTCAAAAGGTGATGAAAATAGTCAATATGGTGAAGTGAATAGTTTAATTCCAAGAGGAATGACTGTTATTAATTGGAACACTGAAGGACATACTTGCACATATTTTGGTGATAAGCTGAAAGAAAATGTGTCAGTATCAATAAAAAAAGATGGTGGCACAAGAACAGTATTTAATGGTTATGTTTATTCTCAAGATGATATGAGAATGTTACTTGATAGAACTTTATAATAATTTATGGAAGAAAAAGAATACATATTATGTTCAGCTATTAATATTAATGGTATTATTATTAGTGGAAGAAGACACAATGATTGTTATGACATATTGAGTAAAATTGAACTTTACTGTGAATCTAGAAAAATTCACAAGCCAAACAGAACAGAACAAGGTTTTTTGACATCAAAAGGTAATTTTGTTTATAGAAAAGAAGCTTGGAATATAGCTAAAAATAACAATCAAATTAAGTATGGATTAGTAGCATCTGAGAATGGTGATGAATCAGAATTAACATCTGAAAATTTATTTGATTAATTAACATAATATAACAATAAAAAAAGTAGAATTATTCATTTAATTCTACTTTTTTTATTACCTTTGTAATCTAAAACTGATTATACATGAACAGATTTAAAGAAGCTAAAAGAGTTTATTTGCATAAGAAAGCAATTTTTAATTTGTGGAAGACTGAAACTACAAAAGTTTCATTGATAAGAGTTATTAAACATGATTTGGAAAAGATGTTACTCATTGTTATTTTAGGTGATTATAGTGCTTCAAAAATACACAGAAGAGTAGCAAGGCACCACAATATAAAGACAGATGAAGATTTGTATGAAGCTTATCTTGATTGGGCGTCAGCAAGGTATACTAAGCCAGAAATGCAAATGGACGCTATTCAAACAGCATATAAAATTCATCCAGAATTGTTTCAAAAGTGTGTAAATCATTATAATGAAGTTAGTTTCAAATAAAATTATAAAATTATAAAATATGAAAAAATCTATTTTTCCATTCGTGTTGTGTATATTGTTTTTTGTATTGTTTATTATAAATCTCAATGTAAATACTTCAATTACTTATTTGAACACTACATTATCAGCGTTATTAATTTGTGCATCTGGTGTGTGCTTAGGTGTTGCAATTGGTAGATTAATAAACAAATAAAAATCATGAAAAACCTGAAATCAGTTTTTTACTTTGGTATTTCTGCTTCTATTATTATATTCTTAACTATAATGGCTATTTTTAAAATATCATTTATATCTGAAAATATAGGATTACCAATATCTTTAATTTATATTATTTTAATTTATATTAGTGCGTTATTCATAGTATTAGGTGCAAGTAAAATAATTAATAAATAAATAATGAAAAAATTAAATAAATTTTCTGATAATTGTAATAAATTACAATTTGGTGATTATGTTCTATTTCAAGAATATGTGAGAGAAAAAGTTGATGGTGAATATGTATTTAATATTTCAAAACCAATATTCTCTATTTATCTTGGTAGCTTTTTTGCTGATATGGCAATATCATTTAATTATGTTAAATGGATTAATGATAATCGTATAGATTATATAACAAATGAAAATGTCAAAAACTGCCCAGTTTGTAGAGAGGTTTCTGGCGTTGAATCACATTATGAATGGAGTGATTATATTGATATACTTGGAATATGGAAAGTAAGACCAACTTGGAAAGAAATCATCTCAAAATATAGAAATCAAGAAATTAATAATTCAATATCAGAAAATGATATTGACTGGGAAGATATTGAAAATTAATAATACATTGTACACAGAAAATCATTATAATATTGGAGAATTGGTTTGGGTTGAGTACTTAACTCCTATTAGTAGAAAAGCTGAGATAATTGATATTTGTGATGATGATATTACAATTAGGTTTAATTATTGGGGTTGTGATAATACTACTACAGTTAGAGATTTTCAATTGACTCATTTTTCTTGTGATGATTATATCAATGATATCAAAAAAACTATGAATTTATATAATTATAATTTAAATGATATTGAATCTTATTTAAGAAAAATAAAACTATTGAAAATAAATAATATAGATAATTATAATACTGAAATCGATGATGAAGATTCTGTAAATATGTATGATGTTTTTAAATCTTTTGATGTTAAATATATTGAAGGTTACATTTTAAGAACTAAACAAAAAGAATTAAAGTAAATGAAAAAAAAGGTGTTGAATATCAGTGATGAATTAAAAAGTAAATTACCTGATGATGCAAAAGATTTAAGAATGATTGATGATAAATTATATTTCAAAACAAAGTTTGGAGGTAAAAAATTTTTAATAACATATATAGAAAATGAATAAATAAATAAAATAAATAAAATGAATATAGATACAATTATAGGGAAAACACAAGAAGAAGGAATTAAAATATTAAAAGATAATTATACCGATTATAGAGTTGTTAGAGCTGACTCTGAGTATTATATAGTCACTTGTGATTTTATTCCTGAAAGAGTAAATTTAGAAATAGATAATGATGTTATTACATCTTATAATAATGGATAATTAAAAACAAATATAATGAGGATAATAAGTAAGTTTAAAGATTTTTATGACTTTCTATCAGGTATTTATGGAGTAGATCCATTGATAGTATTGAATAGATTAGATTTTACTATGCCTACATTTAGTACTTTGTCGATAAGTAATGATTTACCTGATGAAGGTAAATTGAGATTATATATTGGTGGATTTCTAATTGAATCATATTACAAAGGAGATAAAATATATTATGGTGAAGATTTAAAACAATTTGCTGACGTAGAAAAACATTCTAAATGGTATTATAGATTTAATCGTTCAGATGATGTTAAACCAGACGATTATATTAGTATAAAAATAGGTAGTTATAGATATTCATATCAGCATTTTAATTTAATAATTAAAAAGGATATGACAAAAATGAATGATAAGTATAATTGTCCAATACTGTTAAGAAAGGATGATGATAAAGATGAAAACCTTTATAAAAATTGTATATTAAAAGATTTGAATCTTAATTCATTCGTTTCACCTGAAGAAGTATATAAAATGATTTCTGATTGGATTTCATATCAAAGAACAATAGCAGAAGATCATGTAGATACTATGACTAATGTTCAAAAGATTGAATCAAAAGGATTTGATAAAAAAACATCATTTAGACCTAATATGAAATAATTATGAAATATGATACAATTAGTATAGACAAATTAAAAACCACATATCATGATACATATGCTGAATCTCAAAAGGTTAGAGTGTTATCAGATAAAGAAATACTTGATAGAATTGATGATAAGGTAATTGAAGCATATATTAGAGGAAAGAAATTAAATAAAATTAATAAAAATAAGTAATCATGAATAATGATCCATCAGAATTATTTAGTGGTGTATTTGATAATTGGGAGTTTACTCATAAAAAGAAATATGAAAAAAATATTACTTTTGAAGAAACAGATGAGCATAAACTGGATAGTATTGATATGAGTGTTATTGAATCATACGTTAGAAAGAAAAAGTTAGAAAATATAAATAAGAAATAATATGAATACAGATGAATTATTGATAATGTTAAGTTGTATAAGTAATAGAAGTTTGAATCAAACTAAGCTATTATTTGAACTTTGTGATAATGACTTCGAAAAGTTGATGAAAGTAGAAGCCTGTGTAAAAAAGACTTTTGTTTCTTATTGTCCAGGTGATAAGGAATTAGTTAATGATTTAGTAAATACTTGGGATGAATTAAGAGAAAAAGACAAATCTAAACAAAAATAACAAAAATAACTATGAATACAATTATAATTATACTATTGTCTTTCTGGATTTTATCAATAATTTGTATGATTTCTATATTCGTAATATCACATTATGTAGATAAAAAATCAGACACAAAATTTTCAAAATGGTGGAAGAACAATATTAGTTGTTTGTTGGAACCAGAAGATCCTATTTTTTAATATATGTTCAAAAGAGGAGATAAAGTAGTTTGCGTTTGTGCTGATGGTTCTTCAATGTTAGAACTAAATAAATCTTATGTTGTTTACTCTGATCTTAATAACGGTGTAACATATATTTATTATGATGATGATACTTTTTTGTCTTATTATTCAAGTAGATTTGTATCATTAAGAAAAATTAGAACCAATAAACTTAAACAGTTACAGAATGTTCAAAGTAGGTGATAAAGTTATTTGTAAGAAAGAATTTATTTCTATTACAAATATTGAAATTAATGTAAAAAAAGGTCAAACATACACAATACTTGAGTCTGGCTTTCATTATTGTAAACTGTGTGAAATAGGATATAATGTTGAGTATGGTACTGATAGATTTGAATCTTTAATAATTTTAAGATATAAAAAACTTAAACAGTTAGAAAATGTTCAAAGTAGGAGATAAAGTAGTCTGTATTTGTAATTTTGATGATGGTGGTAATTTATATGACTTAATTATTTATGATATTTATGAAATATTAAATATTCATAAAGGAATAGATTTTATAGATTATGACTACATTAAAGTTGTTGGTAGTGATTATCAATGGGAGACATATAATTTTTTATCAATAACTGACTATATAAAAAGTGTGAGAAGAGATAAATTAAATAAGATAGTCACATGCTAAAAGTAGGAGATAAAGTAGTCTGTATTAAAACATTTGATAGTGATAGAATAATTTGTAAACAATTAATTATTGGAAAAGAATATGAAATATTAGATATTCTTGCTAGTGTGTATCTATATGATGAGATTACATATTTTAAACTTGGTGACATTGAATATAATCAGGAATCTTATAAATTTTTATCAATACCTGATTATATAAAAGAGGAAAGAACAAAAAAACTTAAACTTTTAGATGAATGTTAAAAAAAGGAGATAAAGTAATTTGTATCAAATCAGAAGGTTACTATAAATGTCATATGTTGAAAAAATATAATATTTATACAATAAGAAAAGTATATGATGATCACCTAAATTTAGATTATAATACTATTTATGTTGAAGAAAGTGATTATACGTGGAGATATTATCAATTTATTAAATTATCTGAATATAGAAAAAATAAAATTAAACAAATAAATGCAAGTAGGTGATAAAGTGATTTGCTTTGATATTATTAGTCACACTAAAACAGATAATATATCAATAAAAAATTTAGTATTAAATAAAATTTATACTGTTAGTATTTTTTATGATAAAATCAATTCTAAAAAAATTGATTTCTATGATGAGTATTTATTTGTAGAAGAAATTGATAATTGTATCTACAAATCAAGTAGATTTATGACATTAAAAGAATATAGTAAGAAATTAAAAATAGGTGATAAAGTAGTCTGTGTTGATAACCGTGGTAAATGCGCAAACACTCTAATAAAAGGCTCTATTTATACTATATCTAATTATGTTCCATACATTGATAAATATGATGAAATTGTTGAAAATGTATATTTATATGAAAAAATTGGAGGTAGATATTATCCTGATAGATTTGTTAAATTATCTGATTATAGAAAAAATAAACTTAATCAGTTAAAAAATGTTTAAAATTGGTGATAAAGTAGTTTGTGCTGATAATGTTAGTCGTAATGAAAATGATATGATCACAATTGTAGAATTGAAAGAGAATAAAATATATACAATTATTTGTTTTTTTTTTGATATACATAATCACAAGAGAACAACATATTGTACTGATAAATTATTTTTAAATGGAATTAATAGTTGTTATTATTATCCATCTAATAGATTCATGTCATTAGAAAATTATAAAAGAAAACAAAAATTGATAAAACTAGAAAATGCATAATTATATTAATATAGGTTTTAACTATACAATTAATGACAATGATAAAATAGTTTGTATCAATAATGATAGAGCAAAAGAATTAAAAATAGGAAAAATTTATATTGCCGTGATTGGCTCAGAAATGTCATATAGTTCAACAAGATTCATACAAATATCTGAATATAGAAAACAAAAATTGAAAAAAATATGTTCAAAGTAGGAGATAAAATCATTTGTGTTGTTCCTGGTGATACAATTTATTCTAATCTGAATTGTGATAGTATATATACAATAGAAGAAGTTTCTAGTTTTAAATTTTATAATGACAATACGTATAATATACGTATAAATAATGGCAAAAAAATATTTTTTAAGTCGTCAAGATTTATATCAATAAAAGAACAAAGAGCAAGAAAATTAAAACAATTGATATGTTCAAAATAGGAGAAAAAATAGTTTGTATAGATAATTTAGAATTAGGAAATAATAATAGTTTATATTATTTGAATTATTCAGATGTATATACTGTTACTAAATCTGGACTTACATGCGTTGCAATAAATAATATAGACTTTCTTTATTTAGCTTCAAGATTTATTTCACTAAAAGAACAAAGAAATAAAAAATTAAAACAATTACAAAATGAAAATAAAATGTAAAATTTTTGGACATACACCAGATTTAATTAGACTTTTTGATAATAAAGTTGCTAGTAAAATTGATGATAATTGTTCTACTAATTGTACAAGATGTAATAAAATAATGACATATGATGAGTGTTGGAAAAAATACTCAAGTAAAATGATAATAATATTACAAAATAAATTGAAAGACTTATTAAAAAATAAATAAAAATGAAGAAATATATTTATATTAAAGCTGACACTAATGATGGAGACTACATTAGTTCAAAAAATGAAATAACAGATAATGAACTTGAACTAATCAAGCCAGTAATTGAGCAATTAATAAAACGTAGAAATAAACTCAATGAAGATAAAGTTAATAATTGGAATGAGTTTAGTCATAACTGGGTAACATCAGAATATGCTGACTCTACACCAACTGATATGTATGTTGATAATGGGTTATTAACTCAAAAACAAGTTAGCTTATTTGATAGATTTGTTCCATATGGTGAATATGGTGTACATACTGTTGAAAGTGCTGAGATATTAACAGAAGGTGAAAAGCTATTTTAACAAAAAAAAGGGAGGAACAATTGTTTCTCCCTTTTTTTATTCATCTTAATCATCTAATGTCTCTGGTGATATTGATACTAAATATTTAACTTTCTCCATAAATGATTCCTTATCATAATTACAATCAATTATATATCCTTCTGATATTAATTTTATGATGTGATCATCATAATTAGTTAAAGAAAATTCTCCACCTTTGAATACTATTAATGTATTTGGACTGCATCCTTCTGATATTATATTTCCATGTCAATGTAATCCTAGTAATGACAAATTCATTGAATTGTCTCTGAAATGTTATAAACCTTTTACAATCACAGATTGACTTAGTTGTATATACCTCATAGTATTATATTAAGAAATTACTTCGTTTATATCTACAAATTCAACATAATGTGATACATAATAAGGCTCATCTTTTGATTCATAGTATTTATTTACTTTTGTTTTAACTTCATCTTCTGATTCTGCATCAACAATATGAAACTGTTCTGAATGTTTTTCATCAGATTCATAATAATATTTTGTTACTTTTAAATGTGCTAAGCATAACATAAGTTTGTAGTTTTAATTTATATTACAAAAGTATATAAAAAAATCTGTTATCACAATATGATAACAGATTTTTTATTGATTAAATACTTTATTTAATATAAATTAGTTATTTAATTCTCTGGATTTTCAGGTTTTATTTTCACCATTAAAGATTTCATTGTTGATTCCAATTCTGTTCCTTTGACAGTTTCTAATAATCCTTCAATTCCACCTTTTCTGAATATGTCAGTCCAATTTCCACCTTGTTCTTTTAGATTTTTAGCAAGCATTTCTGTAGTTTTGACACCACCGAGTGTAATCATAGCTTCTATCAATTTAGGCTGAATGGCGCTCATCTGTGCTTCATATTCTGCAGTGCGAATTTCAGATTTTTCTTTATCTACATCAATTTCATGTTGGTCATTCAATTTTGTGATTTCAAGTTCCATCTTACGAATTTCGTCTAACACAATTTGTTTGGCTTTTTTAGCCTTAGCATTAGATAACTCAAGTGAGTTGGTTGCGTCTGTTTTTTTGATATTGATTTCTAAACGAACTTTTTCTGTTTCAAAAGATTCATTAAGTATTTGACGTTTAATATCTTCTGACTCTTTTGTGAGTTCTAATTCTTTTTTAATTTTATTGATATTCATGTTCTGTTTTACAACATCTTTCTGATAATCTTTCAAATAATAAGAAATTTCATTATCGCCAATGGTAACATTCAATACTTCAATATCATAAACCTGCATTCCATTTTCATCAAATGTTTTACCTGGTCTTTTTTTACCTTCTTCTGCTATACCTAAAATAGTATCACGAAGAATGTCTGCTGCATCATTATTGAAATCTTCAATATTGACTTTCTTAACTTTGTTTCTAACAATTGAACGAAGATGTTGAGTTAATAACTTAACATAGTTTCCTACATTAAACCATTTTTTGTTATCTCCTGTGAAGTTTACTCTATAAGATAATCTAATTGTTACATTAACTAAATCTTTTGTTTCAGCTTCAATAATATCAGATACTATATTGTTAGTAGTCTGTAAATAAACAGTTTTGAATAAATCATGATCTGTTTTAGGTTTACCTGTTGATAATCCTAATACTTCAAGAGTTTCATCAAATTCAAGTAATCTAACTTTTGGACCAATTACTACTTCACGTTCACCAGTTTTCTTAACAACTTGAATTGCAAATCCTGGCCAAACATTCATTGTTACAGCGCCATCGTACTTGGTGTCCATTGTCAATGTCCTTGGTTTAGTAAATGTACTTTTTCTGCTCATTTCATCTGCTATGTTCATAGTTGATGCGTAAGCTTTGGTTCCTTTTGATAAACTTCGATCAGATATGTATGCATTACTTCTTCCTCCAAGATCACTCAAATCACTATTAACAATTTCAGTTTCTAATGTTTTATTGTAAGCTACAGCATCTGTGCTAGTTGGAAACCATAATTTTACAGTTTGCTCATCCAATACACGTTTAACAATTACTTCTGTTCTTGGATCTGGATTGAACATCTTTGGTCCTTTGTATAAAGTAATTTCACCTGATTCTTTGTTGAGTACATAACGAGCCTCACCTCCTGTGATTGCTACAGCATAATGCATAACTTTATCATCATATTTTACAACTGCATGTTCCTCACGAGGAAAGTAAATTTTCTGTTGTTTGCCTGTGATGAATAATTCTTCTCCTGTAAGATATTTTTTGCCATCCTCTTCATAATCAGCAATAACTTTGATATAAATTCCCATGTTGTTGTTTAATTCAACAGCTTTGAATTTTTTCTTACCTTCTTGCTCAAGAAATTCTTCAGTTGGTTTTGGAAATACAACTGACGGCCCTTTTACGTAACGTTTAGCACCATTTTGATCTAATAGAATACAATATTCTAATCTTTCTAATGTTACAGCTTTACGAACAAATAATGCATTTTCAGAGACAACTTCAATACCAGTAGGTGGAATGTAAAATGATACATCGGTGCCTTTAATTACGAATAATTTGCCTGTGACTAATTCATCTGTAGAGATTAACTGAACAGTTTTCTGCTTCTTATCATTCTTATTTTCTGAGTCAGTTGCATCAGTAGTTTTAATGATAGATTTACTAATGTTACTTTTTGCTTCATCTTCATTGTAAACTCTTACAATAAGATATTCATTATACTTCAAATTGTGCCCAGATAATACTCTACCAATTTGCTGAGGCCAAAGTGGAAATGTTGCAGGTCCAGGAATGTTAACTTTACTACCAAGTTTTAATTGGGATAAAGAAGAACTTTTCCCTTTGTTTGGATAGAGCGGATCTCCATCTTTCGGCGCAGCTGGATTTCTCAATACAATGTATTGACCTTCATCTGCTGATAGTGAAACTTGAATTGCTTCTGTGAAGTTTTCTGCTTGAAGAAATGTTTTTGTTTCTTCATCAAATGTCACAACTCTGTCAATTTCACCAATACTTTCTTTGTAAGGTCCAACAGCTACTGCTACTTGACCTGAAGCTCCATCTTGAATATACACAAATGTTCCTTGTGGTAATACTAAATCGCTTCTTTTGTTTTCATAACCCATAATTACTTTTTTGAATTTTTTAAATTAATACTAGGAAACTATATAACTATCAATTGAGATAGTTTTATTTTTTATAATCTTTTATTGTTTTTTTAACAAATACTTTATCAATGTGATTGAATTCACACCAATCATCTAATAAATCAAATGACATTACTTTAAACAAGGTAATATCATTACCAAATTGACAATCAAAATAATTTATTACTTTATCTCTATCTGATAATTTACTCCAAATATCAGAATCATCTGAATCACTTAAGTTATAACTAAGTATATGCATTATTCTTTTCTTTCTATTTGTGTTTCATCAATTTCTTTTATAAATCTTTCGGGTAAAACTTCTTCACACCCTGTCATATACCATTCTTTATTATGATATTCGCCCACAGTCCACTCTTTACCTATATTTATCCAATAGTAACCTTCTTTTCTCATAATCTATGTTCTTTTTATATTTTTTAATTCTGAAAAATCATCTTTCATTTTTTGAGTAAATTCTATGCTTTCTGTTCTGTGCCAATTCAAATTAGATTGAACCATCGGTATCCACTTAGTTTTTGATACTACTTTGTAAGGACTTACTAAATTATCTTTAACCCATTCAAATATATCAGGTAATGTTTTTGGTATATAATAATAATACCATCCTTCTGTACATACAGCAGATATTATACCATATTTTTCGTATATGTCTTCAAATGCACACTCATATGGTTCATACATATAATCAAATAACCAATCTTTAATGGGTTTACCTGTTAAGTGCTCAATATATTTTGATTTAAAATCATGATATAATCCTGCTCTTTCCCAATGCTGTTTGATTACAACAGGATCTTTACTGACTTTATCATAATATTTATCATCAAATCTATGTGTTAAATACTTATCAGCATAGTAACAAATTTTGATAATATAATAGTCATTGCATTTTATTCTATTCATTGCTTAATATCTTGATTGTGTATTCATTCATCAATGTATTGACTGGACAATCAGTAATATCTTCTTTGGTTAATTTATGTCCTAATCTGTCTTCCATGCAGCCAATACATAACATTTTTTCGCCTACTCCATATTTTTCCCATAATTCAGTAGTCACCATATAGTAATCTTTACTTTCAATGAATGTATCTTTACCACAATCTGCACATAACCAATGAGATTTTTTTGTTGATCTTCTGCTATCTTTCATATGTTATTTTAGTTTTTTAATTTTCTTTTTTCTTAAATATGTTTCAATGTCCTTTGGATTCATATCAAATGTTACCCCTTTAACCTTATCATCTAATTTATAATATTTTAATACTGATTCAACATCTTTTATATTTAGTTTGTCTAATTTATTACTTATAGTCAATTCAATATTATTATTTTTATTTTTGTACTCAGGCTCTATTTTAATTTTAAATTTATTATAAAGATGTGGTATAATATCTATTACAACATAAAAAAATAGTATAACAAAATCAGTTAATTTTTCATAGCCAAATTTTATTAATAAAACAATCATTAATAAGCATAAAAAAATTATAATACCACCACCTATAATTATACTCATAATATATTTTATTTGAGTTTTTGAATTTTCTTTTTTCTTAAATATTTTTTAATTTCATCACTGGTATAACCATGTACTATTGATATAATTTTTTCATCTATCATCTCAAAATTAGAAATAGTCTCAATATCTTTGATGCTATATTTATCTAAGAATTTACTTATATTCAATTCTTTTTCTATCATTTTTTCTTTATACTCTGGTGTTCTTTTAATTTTTCTTTTTCTAAAAAAACATTTAATACTAATTGTAGTATCGTTAATTGACTCAAATAATATCACAAATATCAGAACAATAGAAATGATGAATAAAACACAACAAAGAATTATAATGATTATGCTAATTGTATTCATCATTTATTTTAATTTTTTTAATTTTTTACTTCTTAGATAAATTTCAATCTTTGATATTTTAAATTGATTCAGTGTATTTGCTGTTTTTTCATCTAATTTAAAGTATCTCAAATGAGCTTCTATGTCTTTTATATTTAACTTATCTAAATATTTACTGACACTCAATTCTTTTTTGATTTTTTGTTCTTTATAATATGGTGTTCTTTTCATTTTTCTTGTACTGAAAAAACTGCTAATTTTAATATTAACGTGATAAATAATATCAATTACATCAAATACTTTATCAGATATTATCACAAATACTATAAAAAATAAAAACAACGCACATAAAATTATGATACCTAAATTCATATATTATTGTTTATTTTGTGTATCACCAAAGTTAGTATTTTTATTTGAGATATCCAAATAAAACTATTATTTTTTAAAATTGTTCATTATTGTCATAATGACTTTTGAATTTTTTGATATCATCTTCTGATAAATCATCACCAAGCCAATCTAATATACCTAACTCTTTATCAATGTACCATTGTCTTTCTGTTGATAGTTTAAAGTAATTGGATGGTCTTTGAAATGATGCATCATACATTTGCCTTTCTGTCATGTTCTTTTAGTCTTTTTAATTTTTCTTTTCTGATTTCTAAATTATAGTGCTTACATTCTATCCAAATGCCTTTTTCGTCCTCTCCATTACTTATAAAATTGTCACACATTCTTTTGCAATTTATTGATAATATATGAGTATTATTATTTGGTTTTTTATTACAATTACATATGTAATATTTTTCCAAATAATCTTTATTTAATAATTTATTTTCTACGTTATAATATTTCATAATCTAAATATTCTAATTTCTTTTTTCTTAAATAGATTTCAATATTTTTAACACTAATAGTATACAGTAATATGTTATGAAGTAATATGTTTTTTTATATCAGTTAAGTTCATTTGATAACCTTTCAATTTCAACTTTATCATAATCGTGTAATGTTTTTATGAAGTCTTGAAACATAGCATTATGTTTTTTCTCTAAAATATCATATTTGTCTATTTGTGAATATTTTTTTATTTTTGTACGTTTTTTATTTTTTTTCATCTTTAATTCTCAACAATTTTTGATTTCTTAGATAATTCTCTATGGCTGAAATTTCTAATTGTGGTAGTACCCATCTAGAATTAATAGAATCTTTTTTTAGTTCATTATAATAAAATTGTAAATTATTATGATTATTTGTCAATTCATAAAAAGAATTTCTTGATTCATTGTGTTGTCTTAACGCTTCTTCATAATTATTATTTAATGATGTCATCGTTTTAATATATTCTGAATGTATATTGTCAAATTTATCTGATAATTTAAGATAACGACGTTCTAATTCATAATATTCTTTATCACTTTTCATTTATTCTTTTTAATTTTGTTTTTCTAACATAACTTTCAATTATACTAAAATCTATATTATCTAACATTGATTCTTTATCATTAAAAAAGTTATCAAATTTATCAATCTGATATCTTAATTTATAATTTTCTTGATTAATAGAATCAAATTCACGCATTAATAATTTAAATTCAGAATTCAATATATTAAAATCATCATTTAAAGTATTATAGTCATTATAATCATTAGCATTCATAAATTATTTGGATTCAATCCTTTTAAGTTTACTCTTACGAACATAATTTTCAATCTTAGATAATTTAATGTGGTGTAATATACTTTCTGGATTCTCTATTATTTTGTTTCTTAAATATTGATAATTACTTTTCTCGTTAGCACAAATATTAGATAACTCTTTGTTTAATCTACGTAACTCAGCATTTTCAATGTCTGATTTAGAAAAATCTATTTGTAATTTATGATATGACTCTTGTAAGTTATTGTGTTTTGTTATGAGTCTCATATATTTTTGAAATTAAATGATATGATTACTTGATTTTATTAATTTCTGTAAGTTTTCTTTTTCTTAGATATCTATCAATAAAGTGTATTGCCATATTATCTAATATCATAATATTAAATTCATCTAACTTTTCAATATTATCTTTTTTCAATGAATCTAAACGTTTGCTTCTTTCAATTGAGTTTTTTTCTGATTCATAAGATAACGTATCATCTTCTATTGACGTTTTCATTAATTGAAGTTTTTATGTTTTTTGATTAATTCATATGCATTATTCAACTTAGTGAAATTTCTGGTTGCAATGCCCTGATTTTCAGTAGTATCATTTTGAAATTTATCAGGATGCCATTTCATTGACAATTCCCTGTATCTTTTTTTGATCGTTTTTTCATCATCATCTTTATTTAAAGACATCAGTTTATATGAATTATCAATTGAATTATCGATTTTTGGAGTAAATGTTTTATGACTTTCTCTTTGATAATGAAATTCTGATTGATGAGAATTATTTAGAAATTCTTTAAAATAATCATCAAAACTATCACCATACATCTCTTTGATTAAATCATCAATGCTCCTATCATTATTCCAAGGTGAATAATAGCTATCATTAGTATATTTTGCTCTTGAATCATCGTATTCGTCATTCATATTTTTCTTCTTTTTTTTATTAAAAAAACTCATTATGTAAATTATTTTTTATTTAGTATTTCTAATTTTTTCTTTCTCAAGTAACTTTCAATAAATTTAATATCAATATTATCTAAAGCCTCAGTATCTATTTCTTCTTTAGATTTTAATTTCTAATTAGATTTTACATAATTTTCCAAAAAATAATAATCAAAATTTTTATCATTATAAGTTTCTCCATCATCATCCATCCACTTCATAGTGATAATTTTAATAATCTAATAAACAAGCTTCGTTCTCTTTTATAATTAATCTTATTTTAAAATAAAAATAATCATTAATTATAACTTCTCTGTGATCTTTGTATACTACAATCAGTGTATCATCTAAAAGTAATTCTTTTTCTGTCATTGTTTTGTTGAAGTTTGGATTATCAACAAATGATATTAATCTTTCGTTTAAAAAATTTATGACTGCAGTTTTAAATTTTTGTTCAGCAAATTCAAAATCATAATCCAACAAATAATTTGGATATCTAAATTCAAATTCTTCTTCCGCTAATTCAAATAACTCTTTATTTTCAATCAAAGAATCATAATTGAATTTCTTGGTATCATAATCAACTTTTGATATTTTGATTAGATTTGATTTATCTAAATCTATATCATTTATCATTTCTGATGACATACAATCTTTCAATGTCAGATTAGGATTATTCCTTTTCAACTCATTGTATTTGTCAAAAAACTCTTGCCTATCTCCTGTGTAGTACATCATCTTCTTTTATTTTTTAAATATTCTACAATTTCTTTTATTTCAACTCCATTTAATATTTGATTGTCAGTTAGAGTATTATAATCTCTTTTTGACAAATTAAATATAGCATTTTCAATATAAATTGAAATAGCTTTAATAAACCAGAATTTTGATAGTTTTTGTACTTTACGTTTCCTTACATATGATTCAATTTTCTTAGTATCAATGTAATATAAATAACTCACTAAATCTTTTTTTGTTTCTTGTACTCTACTTGTTTCGCCATCAGTCATGTCTGACATAATATATTTAATTTAGTTGTGAAATGATTAGTTGATAAAAATCTTTCATATATTAATGTGAAAGTGCAAATATAAGGATAATTTTTCAATAAACAATTAAATAATAATAAAATTATTATTTTCTTGATTTTTTTCTGTTGTATATGTTAATGAAATAAAAAACGACTAGACATAGAACAACAAATGCTGAAATGATAGTTGGAATTGGGCTCATAATAATTTTTTATTAGTTTTACATTTTAATTATAAATGCAAAGATAACATATATTTTTAATATATACTAAAAAACAAAGTTAAAATAAAATAATATTATGAATAGATTAAAAATGTTTGAAGATTTTAATATAATAACAGAAAAATATATTATAGATGATATTTTTTCATCAAATGAGAATGTTTCTGAATGGTGGAATAAATTTGTAAATTATGGAAAGAAAGGATTGTTGATAGCTACTATATTATTGTCAATAGCTTTCTCTGCTCAAGCACAACAACAAAACAAATCAATAGATGTTATTAAACAAGGTACTCAAATGATGCGATATACTGAGAAGAATAATGTATATTCTTTCTTTGTTGGTATATCATCTGAAAATGTGTCATTATCTATGAAAAAAGGAGATATTGATTATGCTGGTGGATTTAAAGAATTATCGAAATATTATGAAAATTTGAGAGATAATAAAACACCTGAACAATTATCACAAAATGCTATAAAATGTTTACAATTGATTAAACATCTATATGATAAATTAGATAAAAATGATATTTCTAACTTTATTCAGCATGGACAAAATTTACATACTATAGATTAAATTTATAAGTTACAAATTTAAAATATAAATCTTCTTTGCTAATATAATTCCAACTACTACCTTCAGGATCAAAATTTCCAGTTTTTATGTCATTTCTAATTTTATCTAATGAATTTTTTCCATATGCTCCTGTTAAACTAGGAGAGTAATGAAAATTATGATTATGTAAAATGTCAGAATATAAAAATTTAGAATATGCATAAATTATAAAATAATCATGATTTTTTTGAGACATTATATAAAAATCATATTCTATATTATTTTCATCTAATATATCAGAAATTTTCATTATATCATCACTATAATCATTAAATATCTTAGAGTAAATGTAATAATTATATTTCTTGTTTTCAAATGTTTTTAAATATTTCATATGTTAAATTTGTTTGTATCTATGGTAATTCTCAAATCTTCTTTTGTTACTAATTTTTCATTATCTTTTTTTAATAGTTCAATCTTATCTATAGTATCATATATATTTGATAGCGCATAACCACTCGGAATATTTAATGTTGGTAAATTTCCAGGAACTCTAGAAAAAATTCCTACTCTATCTCCATCATTAGTAATTAAAAAAATGTCATATTTTATTTTTAGTTTATCAAATTTATTCAAATCTTTAAAAATATTATCTATTGTGGCATATTGTCCGCCATATAACTTATAATATATAAAAATATTCTGCTCATTTTCATTGAATTTTAGTATTTTCATGTTATATGTTAAATTTATCTGATTGAATTAGTGGTATTATATCCTCTTTTTTTATTGAGTTTTTATTTATATCTTTTCTTTTTTCTTCCATCTCAATTTTGTTATCATAAACATCAGAAGATTTATATTCACTAGGAATATTTTCCAGTTCAAAATTGTATGGTAGTTGTGCATATACTCCTATAAGTCTATCATCTTTTTTTATTGAGAGTATATTATAAATTACATTATGGTTATCAAATTGTTTCAAATCTTTAAATATATCATCTATTGGATTATATTTACCTCCATATATTTTAGAATATATGTATATTTTTTCTTTGTTTTCATTGAATCTTTTTACTTTCATGTTATAGGTTAAATTTATTTGTGCTAACTAATAGCGGTATTTCTTCTGTTGTTATTATTTTATAACCATTATTCAAATATATTTCTCTGTTTTCTTCCTTATTTTTTGTTATTGAAAATATATATTCATATTTTAACATATTATATAATGTACAATGTGGATATATAAATAAGAACGCAGCAGTATTATTATTTTTATAAAACATATCATAATTTACTAAATTTTTATTTAACTCTGATATCCTATTTGATATTGTGTCATATAAATCATCTTCGTTAATATCAAATATCATATAATATATTTTACCTGCATCATACCTGGTGTCTATATCTGAATTGTGTTCATTAAATCTATTTATCTTCATATTATAAATTAAATTTATTTGTGTTGTATATTAATTCAATTTTATCTTTATCTACAACTTTAAATCCGTTATTTGTCATAACGTCATGACAATCTACCAAATTAACATAAGTTGAAATATCAAATCTATAAATATCTGATAAATCATAATTATTACTAACAGCATATAAATACCATCTAAGTTGTTCATTATAATATATTTTATATTTAATATCAAATTTTTCTAATGATTTAATATCATTAGATATGTTTATATACCAAGAACCATCTTTAGAATTATAATTTCTATAATATAAATCAATTAATTCCGTGTTATCATTAAATTTATTTATTGTCATATTACAAGTTAAATTTATTTGTATTGTGAATTAAAATAATCTTCTCTATATCTATTTTTTTATAATTATGGTTTATCATATCATCAAAACAATCTTTTATACTAGTATATACAGATATCAGATAATCACAATTATTAAGTAATTTTGAATTTTGTGGAAATGCATATAAATACCAATTATCGTAATCTTGATAAAAAAATTGATATACTATATTTGATTTGTTTAAAAAATCAATATCTTCTAATAATTTTACTAAGTATGAATTATCTTTTGAATTGTATGTTTTCCAGTATATTATACCTATATTTATACTCTCATTAAATTTGTTTATCTTCATATTATAAGTTAAATTTGTTTGATTGAATTATTAATTCAACATCATCTTTATTTATCAATTTATAACCTACACTTAATCTTTGTTCTATTACTACTTTTTTTGTTTCGTGTTTGCTGTTCATAAAGCTTGGAATTGTAGCATTTAATTCATAATTAGTGAATGCGTATATTCTAAAATAATTAAATTTTTGATTAAAATAAAAAATAACGTAATCTATTTTATGTCTTTCTAATGATAATATATCTGATGTTAAATCATCTAATTTATTTTCAACAAAATCATCAGGATTATCATTATACATACTATAATATGTATGAATATTATTATCATTCTCATTAAATTGTTTGTATGTTTTCATTTATATGTTGAATTTTTTAGATGATATTAATAATTGTATATCTTCTATTTTTATGATATTTAACCCATGTTCTTCTTTCAATTCAGATTTAAATTCTTTTAAATCATTTTTACTATGTAATGTATTGAGATATGACAATAGAATTTCATCTTCTACTATTCTAGTACCTTTACTATTATGACAAAATACAAATAATTCAAAATCAATTCTATCATCAAATGATTCAGAGTTATAAATTATCAAATATTCAATATTGTTAGAATCCAATATTTCACAATCAGGATATAATAATTTAGTTCCAAAATATGCCATATTATAAATATCACAAAAATATTTAGTTTTTTCATTAAATCTTTCTATCTTCATTCTATATATTGAATTTTTTTGTAATTACTATTGGCTCCAAATCAATTCTATCTTCACTCCAATATAAAATTTCAGTTTTATTAAAAATTAGCAAGTTTCTTTTGGTTCCTATGGTTTCATCTAATATTTTTCTAACATCAGGTATATTTTCATATTTTACATAATATGGATATCTCTCATTAATATCAATTTTAATTAATATTCCAATATTATGGCTAGTGAATTCACTTACTGCGCTATTTGTACCATATTCACATATTACATAATCGCCAATTTCTATCTCTTTTTCATTAATACTTTCATATTTTTTTACATGCTTCATTTCTATATATTGAATTTTTTTGCTCTCAATGCATATATTAATTCATCTTTAGTTGTTCTTTTCCAATCGATATTTTTACGTGATTCAATAACTTGTTCCTTTGAAATATAACCAGTGAAATATGAATTTTGTATGTGTTTAGATGTTTGTATTTTTTCCTTATTGTCAGGAAAAAAATTAATTCTCACGAATGATCCACTTTTAGAATCAAGATAATATATAATATAATCTATACTTGTTTTTTCAATAATTTCTATTTTTTCAAGAATGTTATTTAATAATATATCATCATTAAATATAGAATCAGATTGCGTTATATTATCAGAATGATAAGAACGTGGTTTAAAATTGGATTCATTAAATACTTTATAAGTTTTCATATGATACTATATATTTAAATTATATTTCGTAAAAAAAGAACCTATGAAATTAATCATAGGTTCTGTTTATTTATGTCATAAATATATTAATTTAAATTTCACTTGTGTCAATTATTATGTTGTGATTTTTTTCATGTGATTTGATTAATTCATTATAACTTAATTTATCAAGTTTATCATCAAAAAAAATATCAGTTAAAATTCTTCTATGAATTGAGAATGACTTCTGAATTAAAAAATCTCCAATCATTTTATTTTCAGAGTTGTTATATAAAGTATAATAATTATTTATAATATCGTTAATTACAGTTAATTGTTCACTAAATTCTAATGATAAAATTTTATTAGAAATCTTCTTGATATTTTCTTTATTGATAATCAAACCATTTAAAATTGATTTGGTAAAATTAGAATTTTCTTCTGATGAATCACTTGTAGCTAAAAAAAGTTCCTTTTTTCATATATTCTATAATTTAGTTTATAAATTGAACACAAAAATAATTATTAATCCAAATTATACCAAATATATAGGTATAATATTATAAATTATTAACTTTATATCATAAATATTTTTATTGTTATAAAAATTATATATAGCATATGAAACATTTAAAATAATTTGAAAATTGGAAAGGACTTAAAGTTGGTGATATCGTTGAAATAATAGATAGAATAAATTATAGTATAGGTGAAATAACAAGAATAGAAGGTGATGAAGCTTATATTGATACTCTTGATGGAGATGATGATGATTTCTCTTTTATAGATTATTTAAAACCTGCTCCTGAACCAAACGCAAAAAAATTTAAAATGAATAGAGATGCAAAAAAATTCAACTTATGAAACATTTAAAAATTTATGAAAGCTATGATCGTCCAGATGTGGGAGATTATGTAATATGTGACATTAGTCCTGGTCAATTTGATGAATTTAAAGAACTTAAAGAATTTGTTATAAAAAATATAGGGTTAGTAATTTTAATACCAAAATATTTCGATGAGAATGATTATGTTATAATGTACAATAATTTACCTGAAAATCTTGATTCAATGTTTGGTTATGAATCAAAAAATGGAAGAGGATTGAAATTTAGTATTGATGAAATTAAACATTATAGTGTAGATAAAGATAAATTGATAGCAATATTAGCAACAAATAAATTTAACATATGAAGCATTTAAAAATGTTCAATTTTAATAATACTCCAGAAGTTGGAGATTATGTGTTATGTGATATACCTGCAGGTGATCACAATGAACATTCTGAACTTAAAGAATTTATGAAAAATAATATTGGAATAATATCATCAAAAGTCAACAATGATTTCGATTTTTCAATAATTTATAATCATTTACCAGATAGTCTTAGTCATTATAATGAAAAAAACAAAAAGGAATTAGGAATTAAAGTGTACCGTGATGAAATAAAACATTATAGTATAGATATATCTAAATTAGAAACAATATTATCAACAAATAAATTTAATATTTAATATGAAATATATAAAACATTTTGAAAGTCAAATGACAGAATTAAATTGCTCTTCTGATAATTTAACCACCATACCTAAATTATCAAGAAGACTGAAAAAATTAGAATGCTGGAATAATAAATTAACTAGATTACCTATTTTACCAAATTCTATTGAATATATAGATTGCTCATGCAACAAAATAATTAAATTACCAGAATTACCAGAATCATTAATAAAAATATATTGTTATACTAATAAAATTACATCAATATCAAAATTACCATCAAATTTAAAAATTATATCTTGCTCTAATAATAAATTAACAGAGTTGCCTAATTTACCTGAGTCTTTAGATAGATTATATTGTGGTGATAATAAGTTAACTAAGTTACCTAAATTACCAGATAACCTAACTGTTCTGTCATGTGGAAATAATAAATTAGAACAACTTCCTATATTACCCGATTCTATACACACATTATACTGTGATGGTAATAATTTACCGTATCATGATTTAGAAGGATATAATGAATGGTTAGAGCTAAATCATCCTGAAGTAGTTAATGCTAAAAAATTTAACATTTAAATCATTAATTCATGACTATTCATTTTTTTGTGTTATCATTAAATCTTTCTATTTTCATAATTATAAGTTGAATTTTTTTGCTTGTAATATAGCTTCTAACTCTTCTTTATTATCTGACCAATATAATATTTCTTTTCTGTTGAAATTAGTTTTATTTTTATTGAAAAATTGTTCTATATAAGGTGTTAAATTTTCATATTCAACTTCAAAAGGGAAACTATCACCTCTATGAAATCCTGTGCATAATCCTATGTTGTTGTTTACGAAATCTTTTGCTTTCTGTGAACCTGATTCGTCGTTAGCTAATATATATTCTCCAACCATTGGATAATCTTTTTTATTATTCATTAATTTCTCATTGAATCTAAATATCTTCATTATATGTTAAATTTGTTTGCTTGTATTATAAATTTTAAATTTTCTATATCTTCTTTTTTTATTATTTTATAGTCAGTAGATAATAGATGTTCTTTCACTTCATCTATATTCGCACATGATGAATTATTGTAATAGCCTTCTAGTGAATTTAATATTTCAACTGTTGTTCTTTTGAAATATAAAATTACATCAAATGAATTATTTCTTGAAAACATATAATATTTTATTTTGTGCTTATCTAAGTCTGTCAAATCCCTATTTAATACTTGAGCATCTTCTTCACTATCTACATTATATGATTGCATGTAAATGTCAAAATGCCTATTTCGACCCTCATTAAATCTTTCTATTTTCATAATTACAAATTAAATTTATTAGTGAATAATATATTTTCTAATTCTTCTTTATTTTTAGACCAATATAATATTTCATCTTCTTTGAAAGGTATAGTATTGTAATCATAATTTTTTGAATAATTAACTAAATATTCAGGTAAATCCTCATATTTTATCATATAAGGATATTTAACTATTTCTTTCGTTCTTATATCTAAAATAATTCCGACATTATAGCATATGAAATCATTAAGTGAAGTCTCACTGGATGATACGCTATTACAAATAACGTAGTCTCCTTTTTCTGGTGTACCAACATTAAATTTTTCATTAAATCTTTCTATCTTCATAATTATATGTTAAATTTGTTTACTAATAATACTGCTTCTAATTTAGATTTATCCTTTGATGAATATATTATTTCATCTCTAATGAATCTGATAGCAGATGGGTATTCTTTTAACATAAATCCATTTCTTAATGATTCAGGTATATCATCAAATTGTACAACATATTTATCATCACGTTTTTCATTATTTGTTATGTCCATTAATCTACCAACATGTGTATTGACAAGTTTGTTGAAGTCATTAAATTTGTAATTATCTACGTCATATGCATCACATATTACATAATCTCCTATTTCAATCTTTTTTTTATTTATTGAACTTTCATTGAATCTTTCAATATTCATGTTTATATATTAAATTTATTTGAATTAAGAATTATTTCTAACTCTTTTTTATCCTTTGACCAATATTTTATATCACTAAACTTCATTCTTATTCTACCTTCAATATAAAAATAATCATTTAATTCTTGTGGTATATTATAATATTTAATAGTATAAGGACATTTTTCACTTATGTTAATTTCATATTCAACATACTTACCTATAGATGATGATATAAAATCGTTTATTTTTTTAAAATTATTATTACTATTGAGCAAACTATCATCACATATAACATAATCACCAATCTCTATCTCTCCATCATTTAAACTCTCATTAAATTTTTTTATGTTCATGTTTATATGTTGAATTTATTTGATATTGTTGAAAGATAAATTGATTCAATATCTTCCTTAGCTATTTTTTTAAATTTTGAATGAAACGACCAATTTCTAAGTTCTCTTAAATCCTTAAAATCTGTTACAAATCGAAATTTGTGTGAATTATTAAAAACATTTTCAAGATCATTTATATATGAATATATTATGAAATTCCATGTTGTATCAATACCTTCTTTATAATATAAATCATACAATAGAAATCCAGAATTTATTAAGTCTTTAATATCTTCTTGTAATATCTGAAATCCATTTTCATCACATTTATATGTTTTGAAATATAATTTGAAATTGTTATTATTTTCATTGAATCTGTTAATCTTCATATTTATATATTAAATTTATTTGTACTTAATATCATTTCAATATCTTCTTTATGTACTATGACATCATCGAAACTATTAACTAATGTTGTTCTAAATCTATCGACTGTACTCTGCCATGAATACCAATTAAAATAATTTTTTATTAGTATTTTTTCATCTGATATATTTTTAGGATAAAAATATATAAAATATGTTTTGAAATCAACATCAAATTTAATATCATATGGTATACTATTCAATTCTACAAATTTCAAAATATTTAAAATGTCAGTTAATTTGCGAATAATATTTTTATTAGTATAACGAACTTCATAATAATAAATTACATGATTAGGTTTGTCATCTATGGTGTTCTCACTAAATTTTTGTATATTCATATTTATATGTTGAATTTGTTAGAATTTAATAGTGTATCTTTATTATTTTTTAGCTGTTCTAAATCATTAGAATGAAATAAAATCTCATCTCTACTATATAGTTGATTATCATTAGCATCTCCTATCTGTACTTCATATGTGAAAAAGCCAGTTGGTCCTTCTATGATATTAACTACTTCTCCGATGCAATAATCAAATGTGTCCTTATATCCTTTTCTTTTACAAATAACATATTCATTCATCCAAATATCTGGATATTTAGAATATGTATTTTCAAACTTTTTTATGTGTTTCATATATTAAATTTTTTTGCATTACGTTTTATTTTAGAATCTTCTTCAACAACATCTTTGTTTTTACCAAATGATAAAACATCATCTATTGAAAAAATCTTTATATGATCAGGATTAAAATTAGAATTTAGATTTTTTGGAATATTAAAATATTTAATTTTAATCCCTTTTCCTCCATATGCATTTCCATATCCAACAACTTTTCCAATATTATTATTCAAAAAATAAAAAATAGCATTAAATTTATTGCCAATACTGTTATTACAATCCATAATTATATAATCACCAATCTCAGGTATATTTATATTCAATTCAAATTTTTTTAAGTATTTCATATATTAAATTTATTTGCTGATAAAATTCTTTCTAAATATTCTTTATTTATAGTTTTATAATTAGGTAATTCTTTATCACTTATTTCATAATTAAATTTTCTTGAATAATAATTGTATAAATAATTGCTACTCGTTATAAAATAAAACATAAAATTATTATCATCAACTTGAAAGATTTTATAATCTATATTTTTTTCTTCTAACTTATCAACTATGTTGTATATTTCTTTTAAATTATAACTACTGTTGAAATTATAAAAAAAATGATAATTGTTTCTTCCTTCAAATGTTTTAACGTGTTTCATATATTGAATTTATCAGTTTTTAGAATAAGTTCCAATTTTTTCTTGTCTTTGCTCCAATATTTTATACCAGTTCTACCAGTCTCATATGTATAAACAAATTTTTCATTTTTGTGAATTTTTATAAATTGATTTCTTATATTATCAGGAACTTCATCATACTGAATAACATAAAACTCCTGTATGTTAGCATATGTATATATTTTAATTAACTTTGAAACATGACTGTTTATGTAATTATATACTGGAGTATTTATATTTATTTCACATATAACATAATCTCCAATTAGTGGTTCGTCTTTATCTATTGATTCATAAAACTTTATGACTTTCATTATTATATGTTAAATTTGTTTGCTTTCATTAATAGTTTAAGATGTTCTATTTTTGAAATGTTGTCTGATGATATACAAGTAAAATGATCATGCTTATCTGATAGCTCTTTTTCTATCTCTTCTATGTTCAATCCGAGATACATCTTATTCGTGTCTGAATTATAGCTATATTTCATATCAAATATCGTATTCTGAGTTTTTACATCTGTGTGTTTTAGGTTATCAAATAAAACATATACGATTACTATTCCATTATAATTAAAATAAATAGTATAATCTACATTTAAATAATCTAATTTATTCAAATCATTAAACAGTTCAATATCTGAGCATTCATACCTTTTGTGATATATACCATAGTTCTGTTGAGTATAATCTCTATATTCCTTTATATTTTTCATATATTAAACTTATCTGTATTTTTATATAGTATATATTCTTTGTGTTTATCTGGATATAAATTCTTTAACTTCATTGAATTATCTGAATTTAAATAATCAAACATATATTTATTATCTTTATCATTTACTGACCAAGATGCTCCAGCATCTGTTAGAATTTTTATTATTTCAATGCAACTTTCACGATTTCCTTTTGCTGCTAATGATATTGGATATATTGGACTGTTGTTTGGTATATTAGTATCAGCACCATGTTCAAGTAATTCTTTTATTATAGTTACTAATTGGTATGATACTGCCATTATTAGAGGAGTATTTCCAAACTTACTAAGTATGTTTACATCATCAAACGAATCTATGACACTTTTAATAGAATCTCTCTTACTTGATTGTGATATAATAGTCATTAACTGTTCAATGCTATATGAAATTTGAAAGTCCTTTATGTGTTTCATAAATTGAATTTTTTTGCTTGTAATATTTTATATAGTTCTTCTTTATCCTTGCTACAATATAATATTTCATAATCTCTATAATTTCTTCTATTCTCATAAAAATTATTTTTTATATTATAAGGTATATCACTAAATTCAACACTATATGGGTAATTAATATTATCACCATAACTAAAAATTTTACCAATATTATTAGAAGTGAAACTATAAATATCGTTATCTCCTCTATATTCTTTTTGTCTGTCAACTATGACATAATCACCAACCTCTGGAGTATTTTCATTTAAACGTTCATAGAACTTTAATACTTTCATGTGATTATATATTTAATTTAAAATACCATAATTTTTAACTGATATATCACTAACTTATTTTAATAAATTACTGGTATTCAAATACGTTAATTTTAAATCATCATAATTTAAAATAGTATAATCAACTAAATATGTAATAGTATATTCTCTCATTTTTGTTCTACTAAATGAATTTTGTATAAATTTTAGTGTCTCAATATCAGTTGAATATTTCAATTTTTCTTTAATATAGCACCAAATATTAATATAATTACAATATATAATATCATATTTAGTGTCAATATCAAATAAAAATATGCCATTGTGAATGTTAGGTATAACTGATATATTATTTCCTTTAATAATACTCAACTTTTTGCATCTATTATACTGATTATCATAAAATAAATAAATGTGATTATGAAGTTTACTATTTGAAACAGCATAACAAGATTTTATTTTATCCAAAAACCATTCACTCAAATTTTCGTTATCCATATTTTTTTACTATATTTGTTGCAAATATACAAATTTATTTCCTATTAAGAAAAAAATAAGAATGTTATTCTTAATATATAACAGAATGAAACACGTTAAAAAATTTGAACAAACAAAAACAATATTGAATTGTTCTGCAGAAGGATTAAAAAAGCTACCTGAATTGCCTGATACATTAAAGACTTTGAATTGTTCAGGTAATAAATTGATATATTTACCAAATTTACCAGATTCATTAGAATATTTAAATTGTGCTTATAACAAGTTGACTAAATTACCTGATTTACCAAAATCATTAGAAGCATTAATATGTTATGAAAATAAATTAAATGATTTTCCAGATTTACCTGATTCATTGAAAATAATTTCTTGTGATGATAATAATATATGTAGATTTTCAAAAATACCTGAAAAATTACATTATTTATATTGCAGAAATAATAATTTGGTTCAATTACCTGATTTACCAGATTCTTTAATAGAGTTATTTTGTCAAGGTAATCTATTACCTTATGGTAATTTAGAAGAATATAAATTATGGTTTTCTAAAACATATCCAGAAAAAGTGATATCTAAAAAATTTAACATATGAAAATATTGAAAAAATTTGGTTCCTTTAAGGATATTCCACATGTTGGCGATTATGTTATATGTCACACAGAAGAAACTCATGAAAATAAAGATATTATTAACAATTCAATAGGATATTTTGATAGTATGTTTTCTAATTACTTTGTTATATTGTTTGACAAGGAACAAGAAAAAGGACAATATGATTCAATATATAATCCAAAAGATCTAAAAAAACTAAGATTCAGTGCATATAAACATGAAATAATTCACTGGTCTAAAAACAAAAAAGATTTAGAAGCTATATTAAATTCAACAAAATTTAACATATAATAACTATGAATTACAAAAAAAGATATTATCTTTGTAGAGCAATTATTATAACAAAATCCATTATGAAAATACATAACAAAGAAATTCTTAAATATGCTATTAGATGGTCAGTCGTTGCATATATTATTCTGTTCGCATTATATATGGCATTTATTCATTAACACTTAAAATTATATTATGAAATTAATTAAATTAGTCATGAAGATATTGGTTGTCATCACAATTTTATTTGATTTAATTTATATTGTAGTGAATGGTAGTCCATTTGTGTCTATTCTTGATAATGTTTATAATTTATAAACATTATCTACAATGTTTGTGAGTATAAACATTCTAATTTTTTCTATACTTTCAATTGGAACTTTTATTTATTTTTTTATTAAAGCCTGGTATACAAATAATTAAAAACTATTATATAAAAACAACATTAGGTAATTTACTGATAACAACTTCAATCGTGTTTACTGAACTTTCATATATTTTAATGTTGTATCTAATTTGATTTGTAATTAAACACTGGAACACTGAGTTATAAAAATATAAATAAAAATAGAAACAAAAAAGTTCAACTTATAAGTTGAACTTTTTTGTTTCTATGAATCTTTCTACATCATCTATATCACTTGAAAAATATACTATTTCTGGATATCCAATTATCATAACTTTTATATCATTAATAGCAGATACCCATATACCATCTGGTATGTCATCATATGATACTGCATAAGGATATCTAACACTCCAATTATCTTTTATTATTTTACCAATTCTATTATGAATAAATTCTTGGTTTGAAATTTGGGTTGAAGAAAATACAAAAATATATGAACAAGTTACATAATCACCGACTTTTGGCTTATTATATTCTATATTATTTTTTGATGAATATGCTGTCATAAGTTGAACTTTTTTGAATTAAATAATTCAGAATGATTTATAGATAACCATTCATTGTATTCAGTCAAATTGTTATATGGTAATTTGTTATTATGACAAATTAATATTTTCAACGACTCTGGTAAAAATAAAGGCAATTCAGTCAAATTGTTATTACTACAATCAAATTGAATCAATAATATTGGTAACTCAGGTAATTTACTTAACTTATTATTACGACAATCTAAATATTCTAATTTACTAGGTAATTCAGGTAAATGAGTTAACTCATTTTCATAACAAATAATCTCATTTAAGTCATTAGGTAACTCAGGTAATTCAGTTAAATTGTTATAATGACAATCTAATGTTATTAATGTGTTAGGTAATTTAGGTAATTTAGATAATTCATTTATACTACAATCTAAATCATGTAAACTATTAGGTAATTCAGGTAATTTTTTTAAATTATTATCAGAACATGACAAAAATGTTAATGTTTCTGGTAGTTCAGGTAACTCCTCCAATATATTCTTATGACATATCAATGATTCTAATGAATTTGGTAATTTAGGTAAATTTGTTAAATTATTTTTAGAACAATTTATAAAATCTATTGAGTTTGGTAATTTTGGTAATTTAGTTAATATGTTTTTACTACAGTATAATCTTCCTAATGATGAAGGTAACTCAGGCAAAGAAGATAATTGATTATTCGAACAATATAATTCATCAATGTTACCATCTGGTAAAATAGATAATGTTTTTAATTTTTTGTTATAGAAATCCAAAGTTGTACGCATATTATCAAATTCTTTAATATTATATGAGCACAAAGATACTAAATAATTTTCAAATATGAAAATTAAATATTAAATTTTTTAGAGTTAACAACTTCTGGATGATTTATAATAAACCATTTCTTATACTCTTCCAAATTTTCATAAGGTAAATTATTACCAATACATAACAATGATATTAAAGATTCTGGTAAAATAGGTAACTCCCTTAATTTATTACTCTGACAATATAATTCTTTTAATCCTTCATGTAAATAAGGTAACTTAGTTAATTCGTTGTCTGAGCATGATAAGACAAGTAATGATTCTGGTAATTTAGGTAATTCAATTAAATAATTATTATAACAATACAATGATTCTAATGATTCTGGTAATTTAGGTAATGATACTAATTTGTTTCTTGTACAATCTAAATATTGTAATGCACTGGGCAATTTAGGTAATGATTGTATACTATTATTTGCACAACTCAACTGTTTTAATGTTGATGGTAACTCAGGCAACTCAGTTAATTTTTCATTTCTAAAATCCAATTTTGTTACTATACTCTCAAATCTTTTTAAATATTTCATGTTTATATGTTAAATTTTTTAGCTGAATCTATCTCTGGATATTTATCAGATAACCATTTCTTATATTCATATAAATTATCATATGGTAAATTATTTCCTTTACAACTCAAATCTCTTAAATTATAAGGTAATAATGGTAACTCAGTTAAATTATTATTATCACAATACAATGAAATCAAAGAATATGGTAGATTAGGCATCTTAGATATATTATTATTATAGCAACTAAATATCTCCAATTTAGAAGGTAACTCTGGTAACTCAGTTAAATTATTATTACTACAATTTAAATAATACAGTCTATCAGGTAATTCAGGTAATTCATCTATTTTATTTCTTGAGCAATTCAAATGATTTAAATCACCTGGCAATTCAGGTAAACTACTTAAATTATTATAAAAACATTCTAAATATTCTAATGTGCTTGGTAATCCATTTATATTAGTTAAATAATTATTAGAACAATCTAAACTTGTTAATGTAGTTGGTAATTCAGGTAGTTTATATAAACTAGTATCAGAAAGAACTAATGATGTTACTATATTTTCAAATTTTTTTATATACTTCATAATTATATGTTAAATTTTTTTGCATTTATTACCTCTGGATGATTTCTCTTTAACCATTTCTTATATTCAGTCAAATTGTTGTATGGCAAATTATTACCTTCACAACTTAAAAACACCAATGAATCTGGTAATAATGGTAGTTCAGTTAACTTATTATCACTACAAGATAAATATTGTAATGATCCAGGTAATATAGGTAACTCTGTTAAAAAATTACTGTAACAATACAGTTCTTGTAATGTATCAGGTAATTTAGGTAGCTCAGTTAATTTGTTATAAGAACAATTCAAATACTCTAATGTATCAGGTAACTCAGGTAGCTCAGTTAAATGACTATTAGAATAATCTAATTTTGTTACTGTATGTTCAAATTTCTTTAGGTATTTCATATTTATATGTTAAATTTTTTAGCTGAAAATTTTTCTGGATATTCTTTCCATTCCTTATACTCTTCTAAATTATTATAAGGTAAATTATTACCACTGCATAACAATGCTGTTAATGATTCTGGCAAATTGTGTAAAGATGTCAAATTGTTATTTGAACAATCTAATATTTTTAGTGTGTTAGGTAACTTAGGTAAATAAGTTAATTTATTATTATTACAATGTAAATATTCTAATTTTTTAGGTAAATCAGGTAATGATAACAAATAATTATTATTGCAATATAAAGTTATTAAAGAATTAGGTAACTTAGGTAACTCGTTCAAATAATTTTGACTACAATATAAATATTCTAATTTATTAGATAACTCAGGTAACTCAGTTAAATATTGTTTAGAGTAATCTAATGCTGTTACTATCTTCTCAAATCTCTTTATGTATTTCATATATTAAATTTTTTTGTGATTTCTGATAATTCATATTTTTTAACTTCTTATTCTGTTGCTTCTGTCAATATAGTCTTTATAGTATTCTTTGATAATAAAATAACGTCATTATCACTGAAAATGTTGAAATTAAAAACCTATATTTTTATTTACGTGTACTATTAGAATAATTAACATAAAATTCATAAAAAGCATATTTATCATATAAAACATCAGACAGTTCTATCTTACCAATAGCTTTGAAACCTTTATGAGAATAAACATAAATTTTATTAAAATCTATATTTTCACTAATCTTTTCAAAAGTCTTTAAATATTTAATGATTTTAGTTTCTTTATTAATATAAAACATGAATCCTTATCATCTGTATTATCTTTATCCATTTTATCAGAATCTTGAAATTTTTCAAATCCACAACCTAAATATAATTTAACAGCACCTTCATTATTCTTAAATACCAGTAATGTTATAATATCAATTTTAAGATCATTTTTAATATAATCAAACATCTGTTTTAATAAGTATTTAGCATATCCTTTTCTCTTGAATCTATTAATAGTCCTTAAATTAAATATAGTAACGTACTCTTCCTTAAACCATTTGTCTGGTTTTTCTATTCTATATTCAGTCTCAGAAACTAATATATCATCTAAAAATAACTGAAATTTATTATTAGTCTTGTCAATTATAAATATTTTTTGTTCTTCTTTCTTCTCAAATTTCTTTATATATTTCATGCTTATAAGTTAAATTTATTTGCTGTTAAAATCTGTTCCAATTCTTTCTTATCCTTACTAAAAAATTTAATATCAGATAAACTAATACTATCATATGTATATGAACTGTTCTCATCTTCATGAACACTTTCATTAAATCTATCAAAATATATTTATCTTCATGTTTATAGATTGAATTTATTTGTCCGTAAGATTAACATCAAATCTTCCATATCCTTGCTATAATATTTTATATCATCTAAGTAAGTATAATAAGGTTTTGTGATTTCACCATTACTATATTCTACTTTATAGTAATTAGAAACTGCTTTTATCTTACCAATATAATTAGATACTAATTCTAAAAGTATTGGATTATCTTGATCTCCAATATATAAGCCACCACAAATAACATAATCACCTTTTTCTGGTTTGTCATGATTCATCTCAAATTTCTTTATATGTCTCATAAAACTATATATTAAATATTATACACGAAAAATAATTCTAAATATATCCAAACAAAAAAACAAAAAAAATAACAAATGTGAACACATTTGTTATTTTCTACCTGACTAAACATATAAGTTATAAGTTAAATTTTCTTGAATTAACTATCTCTGGATAAGTTATAGCAAACCATTTCTTGTATTGATCTAAATTATTATATGGTAATTTATTATTATAAGAACATTCTAAATATTTTAAACTTTCTGGTAAAATAGGCAATTCAGTTAAATTATTATGAGAACATTCTAAATATATTAAACCTTCTGGCAAAATAGGCAATTCATCTAAACCGTTATATGAACAATATAATGATTTCATTGAAATCGGTAATATAGTCAATTCAGTTAAATTATTATGAGAACATTCTAAATAAGTTAATCCATTTGGTAATATCGGTAATTCACGTAATTTATTATCATTACATTCTAAATAAGTTAATTCAGTTGGTAATTCTGGTAATACAGTTAATCCTTGATCACTGTAAGTTAAAGATGTTACAATATTCTCAAATCTCTTTATATATTTCATAAGTTGAATTTTTTTGCTGCATATTTCTCTGGATATTTTTTGAAATATTTATAACCATCCAAATCATCATAAGGTAAATTATTTCCGTCACAAGTTAATTTTTTTAATGAGTCAGGTAAATCTGGTAACTCAATCAAGTTGTTATTGCGACAATCTAATAACTGTATGCCATCAGGCAACTCTGGTAGAGATGTTAATTCGTTGTTGGAACATATTAAATATTCTAATGCACCAGGTAACTTAGGTAACTTTTCTAAATTATTATTTTCACAAGATAACTCTTTTAATGTACCAGGTAACTTAGGTAACTTTTCTAAATTATTATGATTACAATATAAATATTCTAATGTATAAGGTAAAATAGGTAACTCAGTTAAATTGTTTTTATAACAATATAATTTTTTTAATGAGTTAGGTAACTTAGTAATATGACTTATTTTATTAGAAGAGCAATCTAAGTGTTCTAATCCTTCTGGTAAATCTGGAAACTTTATTATTCCGTTACCAGCAAAATGTAATTCTATTAATGTAATTGGAAATTTAGGTAATTTAGTTATACTATTAAAATTGCAAGTTAATTTTTTTAATGAGTCAGGTAAATTTGGTAAAGATGTTAAATCATTACCACTACAATATAAATTTTCTAATCCATCAGGTAATTTAGGTAATGATATTAAATTATTACCAACACAATCTAATGATATTAAAGTCTTTGGTAACTTTGGTAATTTATAAAACCTACTATTAGAATAATTTATAGTAGTTATAATAGATTCTAATGAATTTTCAAACCTCTTTATATATTTCATATGTTAAATTTATTTGATATTAAAATCTGTTCCAATTCTTCCTTGTCTTTACTACAATATAATATATCAGATGAACTAATTCCACAATATGTATATGTATTATTGTCATCATCAGGATCTATATAATCTATCTCCATATATAATTCTACAATTTTTAGTATTTGACCAATATGATTTGCAATAAAAGTTTTATATTCTGAATTAAAACAATTATCACCACTACAAATGACATAATCTCCTACATTTGGTTTACCCTCACTCATTTCAAATTTATTTATATACTTCATATGTTAAATTTGTTTGTGCTTATAATCAATTCTAATTCCTCTCTATTAGGACTACAATATTTTATAGAACCTCTGTGTGTACGTATACAATTAGTATACAAATTTCTTAAACTATTAAAAAAAATACTAGGAACTGATGTATCAAATTGTATAGCATACCTATCACTAACGCAATAATCACTTTTAAACTCAACAATCTTACCAATGTTTTTTGAACAAAAATTATTAAAATCTTCTATTATACTATGAGGATAATGTAATATTACATAATCACCAACCTTTGGCTTATTAATATTTATCCTTTCAACTTTCTTTATATATTTCATATGTTGAATTTTCTTGAATTAATAACCTCAGGATGATTTATAGCTAGCCATTCTTTATACTCTTTTAAATCAGTATAAGGTAAATCATTACCTCCACAATTTAAATATTCTAAACTTTCAGGTAATATAGGTAACTCTGTTAACTCATTATTCCAACAAGATAAATATTCTAAAGAATCTGGTAATATTGGTAGTGATGTTAATTTGTTGTTGATACAAGACAATTTTAAAATTCCATCAGGTAACACAGGGATATCAGTTAATTTATTATTTGAACAAAACAAAGTAATCAAAGAACTTGGTAATTTAGGTAATTTTTTTAATCTATTTTTGTTACACGATAAATTTGTAATAGAATCAGGTAACTCTGGTAATAATGTTAATCTATTATTATCACATGTTAAAAATGTTAAGTTTATAGGCAACTCTGGTAACTCTCTTAAACTATTAATATCACAATTTAATCTCATTAATGTATCAGGTAGCTTAGGAAATGATAATAAATGATTATTAAAACAAGTCAACGATACTAATGTATCAGGTAAAGCTGGTAATTTAGTTAATCCTTGATTAATGTAATTTAACGCTGTTACTGTACCCTCAAATCTTTTTATATATTTCATATTTATAAGTTAAATTTTCTTGAATCTATAACTTCAGGATATTTATCATTAAGCCATTCGTTGTAACCATTTAAATCTTCATAAGGTAAATTATTACCAGAACAGTATAACTCAATTAATCCTTCTGGTAATATAGGTAATTCATTTAAATCATTATTCTTACAATATAAACATAATAATTTATCATGTAACAATGGAAGTTTTTTAATATAATTATTATCACAATCTAAAAATTCTAATGATTCTGGTAACTCTGGTAACTCTGGTAACTCAGTTAAATTGTTATCACTACATTTTAAAGATACTAATGTATCAGTTAGCTCAGGTAATGATGTTAATTTATTCCAAGAACAACCTAATGACTCCAATCTATCAGGTAGCTCAGGTAATGATACTAATTCATTACCAAAACAATATAGATCTTTTAATGTGCTTGATAATATAGGTAACTTTTTTAGTCCTTTTCTGTTTAAATTTATAGATACTAATGTACTCTCAAATTTCTTTATATACTTCATGTAACTATATATTATTTAATAAATGTCAAAAAATGAAGCCAGCAAAACTAAAGACTACTTCAAACATACCAAACAATAAATCTATAAAAAACAAAAAGTAACAAATGTGACCACATATGATACTTTATCCATTACTAACGTTTCAATCTATAAGTTAAATTTATCAGCTTGTATTTTTAATAAATACATTTCAATTTCTTTAGGCTTTGCTAATCTTGATATATCTGACCTGCTAACCCAATTTTCATATATACATTTACCATTATTATTTATATCACCTAATAAGTATTTACGCAAAAGAATCTGCTTAATTTGACCAATTATATTTTCATATATCCATTTACCATTCTTATACATAGTGGGGTATTCGTACATTACAATATCACCAACTACTGGTTCATATTTATTAACCTCAAACTTCTTTATGTATTTCATATAACTATATATTATTTAATAAATGTCAAAAACTCAAGCCAACTTAACAAAAGACGACTACCAATAATATCACTCAATCCAACCATAATATAAAAAAAATAACAAATGTGACCACAAATGTTACTTTCTCCCTTACCTAAGTTTTTATCTATATGTTGTATTTTTTACCAGATACCTTCTCTGGATATGTCTTAGCAAACCAATTTAAATACTCAAGTATATTATTATAAGGTAATCCATTACCCTTACAATCTAATTCCTGTAATGAATCAGGTAAATCAGGTAACTCACTTAAATCAGTATTAGAACAATCAAAATATTCTAATGTATTAGGTAATATAGGCAACTCACTTATATTATTTCCAGAAATATCTAAACATGTTAAATACTTAGGTAAATCTGACAATGACGTCAAATTATTGTTACTGCAAAATAACATCTCTAATCCATCAGGTAAAGTAGGTAAAGATGTTAATTCATTATTCCTACAATTCAAATCTATTAACGTACTAGGTAACTTAGGTAATGTAACTATCCTATTGTTATTGTAATAATACATACTTTCATTCGGAAATCTTTTAAGATTTGACTCCTTATGCTTAGATACATCCTTTTACTTCATTAGAAATATCTAATTCCTTTAACATCTTAGGTAACTCTGGTAACTCAGTTAAATAATTGTTGTTGCAATCTAATTGTAATATACCATCATATAACTCTGGTAACTCTGTTAATTGAGCATAAGTAATACTAAACCTTGGTGATGCCTTCTCAAATCTCTTTATATACATCATAATAACTTTTTTAATTATATGTTAAATTTTCTACTGTTAAATGTAATAGGATGATTTATCTCTAACCACTTATTGTAACTATCTAAATCTTCATAAGGTAAATTATTACCAGAACAACTTAAATATATTAATGACTCTGGTAAAATAGGCAACTCACTCAAATTATTATCACTACAAGATAAATGTTCTAAACCATGTGGTAACTTAGGTAACTCAAGCAAATTATTATTAGAACAATATAAAGTTTTTAATGTACCAGGTAAAGCAGGCAATGATTCTAATTCATTATGATAACAACCCAAAAATGTTAAACCATTCGGTAACTCAGACAATGATACTAATTTATTTTGTGTACAATTTAAAAATCTTAATACTATAGGTAACTCTGGTAATGAAACTATTCCATTATTATCACACATTATTACTGATATAGATTTAGGTAAAGCAGGTAATGATTCTAATTCATTATGAGAACAACCCAAAAATGTTAAACCATTTGATAACTCTGGTAATGATTCTAAATCATTATAACTACAATCAAGCTCTATTAATGTAGAAGGTAAATTATCTAAATATTTTAATCGTTTATGACTGTAATTTAATTTTGTAACTATACTCTCAAACCTCTTTATATATTTCATGTAACTATATATTAATTCTAATACAACAAAAATTGAGCCCAACATAACTAAAGACAACTACCAATAATATCCAATAATACAACTAAAAATATAATATAATAAAATAACAAATGTGACCACAAATGTTACTTTCTCCCTGACGGAAGTTTTAATATTCTAAACTATATGTTGAACTTACCTGAATGTAATAATAACTCTATCGATTCTAAACTTTTAGAATGATGCGTTATATCTGTTAAAAAACAATAATACCTTTTTACACCATTATAAAAGTATAAAATATGATATACATCTTTATGTATTGATATTACCTTACCAAAATTATTAGATATGAAATCTATTTCATCTTCATTGACTACATAATCACATATAACATATAACATAATCACCTACATCTGGATCATTCATATACTTTTAATTTTAATTTTAATAAGATAATACCAATAATATATAATATATACAATTCTGTTATCTGATAGTTTAGTTAAAATGGTTTAAAAACATCTGTGTTATTATAATATACATTTAATTTGGTAGTATCAGACAGTACTGGACGGGGATCGAGGAAAAATGTATTCGGTGTGTATACATTTAATTTGGTAGTGTCAGACAGTATCTCTATATGTACTTTTACCTGATGCAGGGGTGTGTATACATTTAATTTGGTAGTGTCAGACAGTATTAAATTACTTATTGCAGTGTCAACATAAGGTGTGTATACATTTAATTTGGTAGTGTCAGACAGTATATCCTTTATAAGTGACTGTATTTCATTATAGTCTTCACTATAATTCTGTTTGAAAAATGCCCAAATTTCTGTATTATCACACCACAAATATTTACTTTTTAAATCCTGATCGAATAAACATTTTCCGTTAACCTTATTAGGTAACGTTATTTCTTGTTTATTTAACTTACATAATTTAAGTTTACGTGTAAATTTTTCATCATATATCCATAATATACTATCTGGATAATCATCATGCTTAACTGGATAGCATGAGCTAAATTTGTTCCAGAACCAATCAGTTAATTCTTCTTTATTCATATATTTTTAATTTAGTTGTACCAGACAGTTTTTCCTTGTTTTGAAGTCTAACACTTTGTGACGAATATACATTTAATTTGGTGATGTCAGACAGTTCATGCTTCATGTAAGTCGTGGTGTACGTTGGCGAATATACATTTAATTTGGTGGTATCAGACAGTTTAGGAATTAACTTGCTATATAATAAACTAGGTGAATATACATTTAATTTGGTAGTGTCAGACAGTTGGAAAATGGATTGAAAGTACTGCGGGATAGGTGAATATACATTTAATTTGGTGGTATCAGACAGGATATCCTTTATAAATGATTGTATTTTATCATAGTTATCTATATAATTCTTTTCAAAAAATGACCAAATCTCTTTATAGTCACACCATAAAATTTTATTTTTTAAATCCTGATAGAATAAACATTGCCCCGTTATTTTATTTGGTAAAGTTATTTCTTGTTTATTTAACTTACATAATTTATATCTCCTTACAACTGATTCATCGTAATACCAAAATATACAATCTGAATAATCATCATGCTTAACTGGATAGCATGAGCTAAATTTATCAATAAACCAATCAGTTAATTCTTCTTTTTCCATATTAAAATTCTTTATCTACAAAGATAATAAAAATTCTTTATATAAAAAATATATCATCATTTAAATTTATTTTTAATAATGCAAAATGTATAAAAAAACTCACTTTCTCCCTCACCGAAGTTTTTATGTACTAAATTGTAAAAATCATTTAAAATGATTACAATCATTTGATAACCAACTATATACACACAAAAATAACGTGGACACAAAACTAATTCAAATATAACGTGTGCACATTATAAAAATAAGAAAAAAACATGGAAAAAACATGCTAAATTTATACGTGGGGACATCAAATTTGATGAAATACTTGCTAAAATTTCTAAAAATGTTGCATTTTTACATATAAATTAATGGTGGTCACATAAAATAGTGAAAATGAAAACATTGACCACTAACGGTGGTCAATGGAAAAATAAATGATCTAAGATAATGTCTCTGTAATTGAACGTAATCACCTAATACTCAGACCTTTAGCTAAATCTGTAAGTCTTTGATACTCAGTGTTTTAAATTTTAACAAGTGTTATAGATAATTATGATTTAAGTATAAAGATTTACAAAGTTAAAAATGTACAATAATAGTAACATTTAACGTTTATTTAACTGATAAATATGTATTAACGATTTTATAATAATTAAACATTTATTAAGTTATTGTAACATAATAATTTATAGTATATTTTAACATTTTATTAATATAGAATTAGGAAACAATAATTCTGAAAAAGATAGTAAATTTTTACAATTGTAACAATCTTAAAATAATATATCTTTTTTAATATATAGAAGTATGATAACAGATTTTAAACTATATGAAAAGAATGAAAAGAATGATGATTCTCCACAAATAGGAGACTATGTCATTTGTTCGGGTTCTATTGCGCCAGAAGAGGCTTTCGTTTTTAATAAAATAGGTCAGATTATTGGGTTTGATAATAGTCAAAGTTCAACTTATCCTTACAGAGTAACATATGATAATATACCTAGAAATATAGTTAATGATATAATTGATGGTAAATCTGTTATATTTATGAATAATGGATCAATACTATATTGGAGTAAAGATAAAGAATATTTAGAATTAATAATTAACACAAATAAATTTAACATATAGAATTTATATATAATAAAAAAAGGTAAACAATATGAAACATATATTAAAAATGAATGAGTTTAATAATTACACGGATGATGCTGCAAATAATGTACCTAAGGAATTATTAAATGTTGGAACTACTGATGATGAGATTGATGCTGATACTAGTTCTGAATTATTATCAATGTCACCTAAATTAAGACGTGTGATAGGGCATATAATGAATTTAACTTCTGAAGGTAGGTTAGAAGAAGTTGATGAGATATATTCGACTTTGAATGATGAGGATGCTGAGAAGTTGGGTGACATTTTAAGTAAATTATCTGAGATATTTTCTGATAATTATAAGAAAAAGATTAATCAAAATTAAATAAAAAATGTGAACTGAATTGGTTCACATTTTTCATATATTAAAAATATATTATTATTTAATTTTGTATTATCATAAAGTATTTGGATGATGTATATCCCAGCCATTACCTGGTGTGTATACACTCAATTTGGTGTTATCTGATAGTTTATTAAAAACACTTCCAATTGTATTAGCAGGTGTGTATACACTCAATTTGGTGTTATCTGATAGTATATTCTTTATAATGGATTGTATTTCATTATAGTTATCTATATAATTCTTTTCAAAAAATGACCAAATCTCTTTATAGTCACACCATAAATATTTATTTTTTATATCCTGACTAAATAAGCATTTACCTTTAACATTATTAGGTAACGTTATTTCTTGATTATTTAACTTACACAATTTAAGTTTTCTTATTAATTGTTCATTATGAATCCAAAATATTCTATTAGGATAATCAACACGAGTAACAGGATAACATGAATTAAATTTATTACAAAACCATTCACTTAATTCTTCTTTTTTCATGATATAATATTTAATTTAGTTGTATCAGACAGTAACATGGACATACGTCTAAAATAACATATTGGTGTATATACATTTAATTTGGTTGTATCATACAGACTGAAATCAGAACAGGAATATACTTCATATACATTTAATTTAATAGTATCATATAGAATATGCTTTATAAGTGTTTGTATATTATTGTAATTATCTATATAATTATTTTCAAAAAATGTCCAAATTTCTATATAATCACACCATAAATATTTACTATTTAAATCCTGGTCAAACCAGCATTTACCTTGAACCTTATTCGGTGAAGTTATTTCTTGATTATTTAACTTATATAATTTAAGTTTTCTATTATATTTTTCATCATAAAACCAAAATATATGTTCTGGGCAATCATCATAAGTAACAGGATAACATGAGTTTAATTTATCAATAAACCAGTTAGTTAATTCTTCTTTATTCATATATCTTTAATTTGATAGTTTTATGATTTATTAATGAAAGTCAATTCTGGGTGTAAATATACTCAATTTTGTAGTGTCTGATAGTGGACGAAGAACGGAATTAATTTGAATTTGAGGTGTATATACACTCAATTTAGTAGTATCTGATAGTCGACATTGTATTTCTCCTTTTGTATAACATCTAGGTGTAAACACACTAAATTTTGTAGTATCTGATAGGATATCCTTTATACTTGATTGTATTTTATCATAGTTATATATATCATTTTTTTCAAAAAATGACCAAATTTCGTTATAATCACACCATAAATATTTACTGTTAAAATCCTGCTCAAATAAACACTCACCTGAAATTTTATTTGGTAACGTTATTTTTTGATTACTTAATTTACACAATTTCATTTTACGAGTATATAGTTCATCATGAAACCAAAATATACTATCTGGATAATTATCATGAGCAACAGGATAACATGAATTAAATTTATCAATAAACCATTTAGTTAATTCTTCTTTTTCCATATGGATTTAATTTTGTAGTGTCAGACCGTAGTGATGGAGCATAACCGAATTGTTTTTGAGGTGTATATACATTTAATTTGGTTGTATCATACAGTCTCACCACACAGGTAACAGATGCGACCATCGGTGTATATACATTTAATTTTGTAGTATCAGATAGTTGCCATTCGTTGTCAAAGGTTTCATTTATTGGTGTATATACATTTAATTTTGTAGTATCAGAAAGTTTAGAATCAGCGAAGCAAAGTTGCATGACAGGTGTATATACATTTAATTTTGTAGTATCAGAAAGTATTTCCTTAATAAGTAATTGTATATCATTATACTTATCACTATAATTCTGTTTAAAAAATGACCAAATTTCTTCATTATCACACCACAAATACTCATTTTTTAAATCCTGTTCAAACAAGCATTCACCTTTGACATTATTAGGTAACGTTATTACTTGATTATCTAACTTACCCAATTTAATTTTTCTTATGAATTGTTCATCATAATAATAAAATATTCTATCAGTGTAATCATCATGTGTTACTGGATAGCATGAGTTAAATTTGTTCCAGAACCAATCAGTTAATTTATCTTTTGTCATATTATAATATTTAATTTGGTTGTATCAGAAAGTAACTTGTTTCTGTTGAATCTACAGAAATTGGGTGTATATACATTTAATTTGGTTGTATCAGACTGTACAGGATAAAGCGTATCAACAAATGCATTAGGTGTATATACATTTAATTTGTTTGTATCGGACAGTATTCTACGTGAAAACCCCTGTCTCACCTCAGGTGTATATACATTTAATTTGTTTGTATCAGGCAGGAATATCAATGGGAACTGTAGTCTCCAGTCTGGTGTATATACATTTAATTTTGTTGTATCAGACAGTTTGTTTACTGTTGAGGAAGACTCCCAAGTAGGTGTATATACATTTAATTTTGTAGTATCAGACAGTACATGTGAAAGTAATGACCCGTGCCTATTAGGTGTATATACATATAATTTTGTAGTATCAGACAGTCGATCAGTTGATACAAAGTTTCGCGGGATGGGTGTATATACATATAATTTTGTAGTATCAGACAGTTTTTTCTTATTAAATGAAAGTTCCCAATTCGGTGTATATACATATAATTTTGTAGTATCAGACAGTATATCCTTTATAAGTGATTGTATATCATCATAGTTATCTTTATAATTTTGTTTAAAAAATGTCCAAATTTCATCGTAATCACACCATAAATATTCAGTTTTTAAATCCTGATCAAACAAACATATACCTTGTACCTTATTCGGTAAAGTGACATTTTGATTATTCAATTTACACAATTTCATTTTTCTTACAAATTTTTCATCATAAACCCAGAATATTCTATCAGTGTAATCATCATGCTTTACTGGATAGCATGAGTTAAATTTATTCCAAAACCATTTAGTTAATTCATCTTTTGTCATAGTATAATATTTAATTTGGATGTATCAAACAGTAAATTTACTGTTATGTCTGTTGCAAATTCAGGTGTATATACATTTAATTTGTTTGTATCAGACAGTCGTATCTTCTCCTGTAATATGCAATTGTCAGGTGTATATACATTTAATTTGTTTGTATTAGACAGTAAATCATGACTGTCGTAGAAATTATTGTTTGGTGTATATAAATTTAATTTGTTTGTATTAGACAGGATATCCTTTATAAGTAATTGTATATCATAATAGTTATTTATATAATTATTTCTAAAAAAATTCCAAATTTCATCGTAATCGCACCATAAATATTTATTGTTTAAATCCTGATCAAATAAACATTTACCTTGAACCTTATTAGGTGAAAATGTTTCTTGATTATTTAATTTACATAATTTTATTTTTCTGATATATTTTTCATCATAATAATAAAATATCCTATCAGGGTAATAATCATGTGTTACAGGATAACATGAGTTAAATTTGTTCCAGAACCATTCAGTTAATTCTTCTTTTGTCATGATATAATATTTAATCTGTAAAGATAGTAATAATTATTGAAATGTGCAAATATATACTTGGACATATACTTGGACACGTCGTCCAAGTAAAAAAAAAGAAGAACTAAATGTCCTTCTTTTTATATGTTAAATTTATTAGTGAATTTGCTCATCTTAAACATTTCAATTTCGTGAGGAGTCAATAGTCTTACTTCTTCTTCTCTGAAATATATATTATCAATACCTTCTAATTTATATTTCATGCAGTGTTGTATAGTAGAAAAAAATACAACAGATACAATTCCTTTTCTATATCTTTTAATTATAGAAACATAATCACCCACTTTAAATTTACTATCACTGGTATCAGCTTCTCCAAACGTATTAATATATTTCATGTAGTTATATATTAAATTTAGTAATAGCCTTACTCATTTTATATTCTTCAATTTCTTCTGGCGTCATTAGTCTTAAATTTTCTTCTATGTTAAAATGATTATTACCATCTTCAAAATCATATGTTATACATTTAAATCCACTATCATATTCTACATTATATATTACTCCTTTTTTATTTGATCCGCGAATTACTACAACATAATCTCCTTTTTTAAATTTGCTCTTTAACGGTTTTTTTTCAAACTTCTTAATATATTTCATGCTTGTATATATTAAAAATTATTTACCGAACATTACTGTGGTGATATGTTAAATTTAACAATCTTTGTTTATTATTAACTTGGTAGATTGAATCGAAAGCGTTATCTTTGTATTGTGATTGACAGTGTGATGCCTGGAGTATATTCTCCAACGCGGGGCATTACGTAAATGTTAAAACTTTTTAACTTACTTAATGTTAACTTAATGAACATTAAATCCTTAACATTTATAGCAGGAAATTAGTATTGATCATAATGTAAATTATTGGACTTGAGTTAATGAAATAACTAATCATCTCATTATCAAATACTTAATCGTTAAAATGCATATGCATTTTCTATGCAACATTAACATCTATATTTATGCGTTAAACCTGTATAATTACTGTATATCACTGTAACTATTTGATAATGAGAGTGATTCACATTTGTGAAGAGTTAAATCCTTAACAAGTTTAAATCCAATAGGTTAAAACAGTTAATGTGATAACATTTAAACATATATATTAACTGTTACGTATTGCCCCGCTCTCGGGCTCCATGATCCTACGTCCATGTTATCAATACAAAGATAACGCTTTTAATTGAGACTACCAAATATATTATAGTTAAAGTATGTTAAAAAATAGAAGTCACCACAGTAATGTTCGGTAAATAAATTTTAATATATAACTACATGAAATATATTAAACACTTCGAAACTATAGATTATAGTAATAGCAAATTTAAAATAAACGATTATGTTATATCAAATAAAACAAATAGATATGGTAGTATACATGACATAGTATATTATACTAATACTTATGAATACGCTTATTGCTTAAAAGGAGTAAATGGACTATATGAAGGGATATATGACTGTGAAGAATTTCTAAGACTAATGACACCAGAAGAAATCGAAATGTTTAAAATGAAAATTGATGCAAACAAATTTAACATATGAAATATATTAAACAATTCGAAAATGATAATGATAAATACGTAATAGTAACATATGGTGAACACGGATTGGCTGTTAATGTTAACGATGAAAAATCCACAATGTCTTCTTTCCGTTATATCGATGATGAAAATCTACCAATTACATTATATACATTAGAAGAAACAGAAAGTAAAATACCTAATATTGATAGAGAATATAATAATATGTTTACATTTATAATTATGCCTCTTGAAGAATTTAACATATTACAAAATTCAAACAAATTTAACATATGAAATATATTAAACACTTTGAAAAGATAAATTATAATAAAACATCTTTGAATTATCATAATAAGAAATTAACTAAGTTACCTAAACTTCCTGATACATTAGAATATTTAGATTGCTCAAGTAATTATTTGAAAGAATTACCAACGTTACCTAATAGCATAATTAGTATATACTGTGGAGATAATCAATTATCAGAACTACCAAAATTGCCTGATACATTAAAATATCTTATGTGCGATGATAATCAATTATCAGAACTTCCTATACTACCTGTTACTGTGACTTATTTGCATTGCACAGGAAATGAATTACCATATAATGATTTAGAAGGATATAATTATTGGCTGGAAATAAATCATCCAGATGTCTTTATGACAAGAAAATTTAACATATAATATGAAATATATTAAACACTTCGAACAAATAGACTTTCTATTCTATTCTAATAAAAATTTAACATCATTACCAGAATTACCTGATGGATTAGAATTATTGTATTGTTATAATAACTTATTGACTTCTTTACCAGAGTTACCAAGTACATTAAAAGAATTACATTGTTGGTATAATAAGTTAGTTACATTACCTGAGTTGCCTGATACATTAGAATACTTAGATTGTTCTAATAATAACCTAAAAGAACTACCAAAGTTACCTGAATCATTAAAAACATTACATTGTTCTGATAATTGGTTACCTTATAACAACCTTGAAGAATATAGAACGTGGTACCTTAATTCAATAGCAAATAAATTTAACTTATGAAATATATTAAACAATTCGAGAGTATGATACGAATATTAAATTATACTGATAAAAAGTTGACTGAGTTACCAGAGTTGCCTGATACATTACATGAACTGTACTGCTCAAGTAATAACTTAACTACGTTACCTAAGCTACCTGATACATTACATGAACTGTACTGCTCAAGTAATAACTTAACTACGTTACCTAAGCTACCTGATACATTATTTTATTTATCATGTGCTAATAATAATATCTATGAGCTACCAATATTACCAACATCAATGAAGTATCTGTATTGTTATTGGAATAACTTAAGTACATTACCTATATTACCTGATACTTTAATAGAACTTAATTGTAGTAACAATAAACTTACTGAAATACCAACACTACCTAATACATTAATAGAACTTAATTGCCGTAACAATTACCTTACTAAACTACCTATATTACCTGAATCATTGATATCATTATCATGCTCAGGTAATAATTTACCATATACAAACTTAATAGAGTATAATGAATGGATGAATATTAATCACCCTGAAGTAATAAACGCTAAAAAATTTAACCTATGAAATATATTAAACAATTCGACAGCTATAAGACATTAGATTGTTCTAGAACAAATATAACTGAGCTACCTATATTATCTGATACATTAGACGAACTATATTGCTCAGGCAATAAACTAACTGAACTACCAACATTACCTGATACATTAACATATATATCATGCGATGGTAATTTACTTACTACATTACCTACTCTACCATTATCATTACATACATTGTACTGCTACAATAATAAACTAACTGAAATACCTGAGCTACCATCATTAAGTTCATTTTCATGTGGTAATAATATACTCACAGAACTACCAACATTACCAGATACATTGATTGACATTAGTTGTGGCAAAAATAAGCTTACTACATTACCTATACTACCTAACTCATTAACATATATATCATGCGATGGTAATTTACTTACTACATTACCTACTCTACCATTATCATTAGAAAAACTATATTGCTACAATAATGAGCTAACAATGTTACCTACACTACCTGACACATTGAAAGAACTTAATTGCTGTGACAATAAGCTTACTACATTACCTATACTACCTGAATCATTAGAACATTTAAGCTGTACAGGTAATCTACTACCATATAAAAATATAGATGAGTACAATGAATGGATATCTATACACCACCCTGAGATAAGCAGCACTAAGAAGTTTAACCTGTGACAACATAACATAACACACGTTCACACACATTAACTATACATATGTGACCACATAAATGCTCACACATATTCTATACTGCAGCACTTAATCATTAGTGTACACACATCTATACTTATATGCATACACATATAATCTATATCAATACTATATGTTTATATGCGTACACATATACTATACACTACATATAGTTATACATTACAATAGCTCAACACATCTATACAATTATAATAAGGTATGATACAATGAATACTTATATACATTACATACATATACTACCCTGGTATGGTGGATGGTATATACTATACTAACCAGGTGTGTGGCGTACCCTGTTCAGTAGTATATAGTTAACCCATTATAGATATGACTCTACTGTATCTACCAGACTTGATAGAAATCTTGAAAAAATTTAGGAAGTTCTATACCAGCTTGTCCATGAAGATAGAGAGAGAAGATGTTCATGAACATTTGTCGGAGATGATGACGCGCGAAAGTTGACGGAGACTTACTAAGTGTTAACACGAATTAACACTTGAGTCCGATGTTCATGAACACTAGTGTACTAAACTTGGTGATGGTGTTGAGCGACTTGCGTGTGTAGAGTGTGTAGGCAGGTATAGGGCAGCCATGGCGAAAATTCTAATTATTTGAGCATGTTTTTTCCATGGAAATTTCCACAGGATTATTAAATCAATATTTGAAATTTTTTTCCATGGAAATTTCCACAGGATTATTAAATCAATATTTGAAATTTTTTTTTGGAAAATTTTTAGAGTATTTCACCCAGAGTATTTTTTAAATAAAGTCAGAATATTTTTAAATTCAAATTTTTTTTTTGGAAAAATTTTGAGTAATTTCACCCAGTTTTTTTATTAGTATATGTTAAATTTAATTTTTTTTTTTGGGAAAAATTCAGAGTATTTATTCAGAGTAAATTCAATGTTTTTATACTATACTATTTTTCAGTAAAAAGAAGTTGGAATTCAAATTTGAAAAATTTTTTTCGGGAAAAATTTTTGGATATTTTCCCAGAGTTTTTTAACGTTTAATAATTTTTGGATATTAATATGTTAAAATTAGAATTCAAAAAATTTTTTCGGGAAAAATTTTGAGTAATTTCACCCAGTTTTTTTGTTATTATAAGCTCATTTAATCAATTATTATTGCATATGGTGTAGTTCATCATTCTCAATATGTTATGTGAATGTAAGTGATATGGTGAGTTTATATGTATATTATTAATACAACACAGTCATATGTTTATGAAATATATATGTTTTAGTTATATTCTGGTATATATGTTATTGTATTTAAATCTTGTATATTTAGTCCTACTTTATCGAAAATATTCATTTTTTTATAATTAACAGAGAACATGCTCATTGGCATCAAATTAGAAATTTTGAATATATTATTATTTGTATTAGTTTTAATTTTAGTTTTAATTTTTTTAGGTTTTAGTTTTAATTTTAGTTCAGAATCATTTAATATTTTATGTTTTTTATTTTTGAATATTAGATTAAATTTGTTTAGATTTATTTTATATTTATCTTCTACTAATGCATTATATGTTTCTAGTTTAATATATTTATTTATAAATATTACTGGTGTATAGTATTTAAATTTTGAATTTTTGAGTGTATCAATCATAAAGAATTTAATATCTTCTATATCATCTGAGTAGTTATCTATAAAAATTTTTCATATTTCAGTATAGTTGAAGCATATTTCTTTATTTACGTTATCTTGTTCGAATATGCATGTACCTGATATAGTATTAGGATATTTTGCTGTTGTATTATTAAGTTTAGCTAATTTAACTTTTCTATTATAGTTATTATTAGAGTACCAATATGTTATTTTATTATAATTTTGAATTTTGACTGGGTAGCAGGACATTATTATATTTAGGAACCAGTCAGTTAGTTCTTCGTTGTTCATATTATAGAATTTTAAGGTTATCCCAATTTTTTAGGTTTTCGTTAAATTTTTTAGGTATAAACATATACTTATTAAATTCTTGTTTATTTAGTATATTTTTGAGTATAAATTTTATATCTACGTAGTTATAGTGTTTCATAAATAAGTTCCATATTTTATCATTACAGAAAAGGTATTTATCTATTACATTTGTTTGGAATATGCAAATACCATTAATATTAGTTTTTATATATTTTATATTATTTATTTTGCACAATTTAAGTTTTCTAATATATTTTTCGTCGTAGAAATAGTATATACATTTTTCATTATTTTCGTTGATAACTTTATAGCAAGATAGGAATTTATTAGTTAGCCAATTTGATAGTTCGTCTTTTGTTGCTAGTTCTTCTTTTGTCATATGATATAATTAGTTTGTAAAGGTACAAAAATTTTTTCAAAATTCAAAATTTTCAGAGTTTTATTTTAAATATTGATATTAAGGATATTAGTTGGGGAATGCGTCTCTAATTAAGTTGGGCTGGTTTGGGATGCGTCTCTAATGGAGTTATGAGTTTTTAGAATTAATATATAATAATAAAAAATAAATGGTAAATATACAATTAGCTAGTGAGGAATGGGTAAGTTCACTTAATAGTGGAAGTACTGGTGCATCTTATTGGGAGTCAAGTCCTCCTATTCCAACAAAAAATATAAAATATGGTAGATTATATAATTGGTATGCAGCAACAGATCAAAGAGGAATTGCTCCTGCTGGATGGCATGTTCCAAGTCATGTCGAATGGGAAACATTAATGAATTTTACAGGAAGTGGAAGTGTCTCAGTAAAAAAATTAAAAAGCATTGATAATAATGGTACTGATGATTTTGGATTTAAAGCATTATCTGGCGGAGCATATTCTAATGGTTCATTTTATGATATAGGTGTATTTGGATATTGGTGGAGAGATAATGTGAGTCCATTAATGCTTAATATTCCAAATAATGACGGTGATTTTTATTTTGGTTCAGCACTAAACGGTTATTCTATCCGTCTTATTAAAGACAATTCAACAAACGAAGGCGATGTGACAATTGATGGTGACACCTACCATGCAGTAACAATCGGTACACAAGTTTGGTTACAGCAGAATTTAGCAGTTAAGCATTATAAAAATGGTGATCCTATACTATCAGATTTCAGTGGAACAACAGGCGCTGTAACAGCTTATAATAACGATGAATCAAATGTTTATGATTTTGTAACAACTGAAGATACTACTCATATTCAATCTACATTAGAAAAGAGAATACATTCAAGTATAATTGATGGATATCATTCAGCACCTAGTTCTTCGTCTGATGTCGGAACTGTTGGCGAATTTAGATTTGATACAAATTATATATATTATTGTTTCGCAACAAACCAATGGGTGCGTTCTGAATTAACTACATGGTAATAAATAAATAAATAAATGGTAAATATACAATTAGCAAGTGAGGATTGGGTAGGTAGTCAATTAACTGGTACAACTGTTGAATCTTTTTGGGAGTCAAGTCCTCCAATTACAGAAAAATTAATTAAATATGGTAGATTATATAATTGGTATGCTGCAAATGATGTAAGGGGTATTGCTCCTGTTGGATGGCATGTACCAAGTACAGAAGAATGGACAACTTTAACTGATTTTGTTGGAGGGGCAAGTATAGCAGGTGGTAAATTAAAGGAGATTGGATATATTCATTGGAATATTCCGAATGAAGGCGCAACGAACGAAACAAGGTTTACTGCATTTGCAGGAGGTTATCGTCATAGTATTGATAATACATTTTTACAATTTGGTAGCTACGGTATATGGTGGTGTTCTACTGTGTCAACCGAATCCAGAGCATGGTATAGAATTATGTTTTCTGCTGCTAATTATATTAATCCTGGGAATGCCCTCGTGAAAACAGAGGGTCTGTCTATCCGTCTTATTAAAGATAATTCAACTAACGAAGGTGATGTTGTTATTGATGGTGATACTTATCATTCCATAACTATTGGTACGCAAGTATGGCTACAACAGAATTTGGCAAGAACTAAATATGAAAATGGTGATGTAATAGGCTCAGATTTTAGTGGAACTGTTGGTGCTGTAACTTCATACAATAATGACGAATCTAATGTTTATGGTTTTGTACAAGTTGAAGATACTACACATATTCAGCCAACATTAGAAAGAACAGTTCATTCAAGTATAATAGATGGTTCAGGATTACCTCCAATATCTTCATCTGATACTGGATTTTTAGGAGAAATTAGATTTGACTCGAATTATGTTTATTGTTGTGTTGATACAAATCAATGGAAACGTTCTGAATTAACTACATGGTAATAGTAAATAGAAACTCAGTTAATTAATTTTAACTGAGTTTTTTTATTATTTAATGAGTCTTCAATGGTTTCGGTTTTTTATAATTAATATATAATACTAAAAAATATAAAAATGGTAAATATACAATTAGCTAGTGAAGAGTGGGTAAATGGTCAATTGACTGGATCAACTGGCGGAGGAACAGGAAGTACGTCAGTTATAAATGTTACTTATAGTGGATTGAGTAGTATGATATTTAGTAGTATATTAACTACAAATCAGAGTTATTTGATTACAGATTATCAAAGTGTTCATATTATTCCTTTCACAGACATTGTTAATACAGGTACAACTGAACCTTTATTAGTAACTGCAAGTGGAAATAATAAATTAAAGCCAGAGGCTTATTCAAAACTATACCCTCAAGATATAATATATTATGATGTTAACAATAGACAAGATATGGTACCTGGATGCACAAAGGGTTATATTTATAGAAGGGTTGACACATTAAAAAATAATGACATACCTTTTGATTTCAGAAATGTTAAATTTCGTAGGTGGCAAATTAATGTTACTAATGTTTGGAATGGTGGTACAACATATAATAAGAATTCTGTTGTTGTATTGAGTGGAACATCGAGTATTTATATATGTCTAAAAGATAATGTAATTGGTCCTGATCCTAATCCATCTACAAACAATGAAAATTTTTGGAAGTTATTTGAATGGGATAATTTAACTACTGTTAGTCCATATGTGAATAATAATTGGTCCTTTGGTTCGGGTGCGATAATACCATGTTCTTCTGCATATACTGATTATCCTATGTTTGTTGATTATTCTTCAGCATTTAATAATAAAATAAATCAATCTCCATTCAATATTATATATTATAACAATAGTGTTATTTTTGGAAGCAATTTTAATGATAATACAATAGAAAGTTATTTTTGTGATAATACAATTGGAAATAGTTTTAGTGGTAATACAATTGGAAATAGTTTTAGTGGTAATACAATTGGAAATAATTTTTGTGATAATACTATTGGAAATCGTTTTAAATTTAATACAATAGGAATAAATTGTCAATCTAATACATTTTTTAATAATTGTAATCATAATATAATCTGTGCAAATTTTAAAATAAATTCAATAAAAAATGATTTTTCTTATAATAATATTGGAGGAGGTTTTCAAATGAATATTATAGATGAGAGTTTTTCTGGTAATACTTTTGGATGTGTTTGTGTAAGAAATTCAATAGGAAGTTTTAATTCAGGAAATATAATAGATAGTGGATTCACTCGTAATAATATGTATTGTGGTTTTGGTGGTTTAAATTTCTCATCTGCAACACATGTTTATGGTAATTATGATAAAGATTTGTATACTGATTCATTAGGTGCTAAAAAATTAGCATATGATAGAAACACTATAGTGAATGCTACTGCATAAAATAAAAAAAAATATAAAAATGGTAAATATACAATTAGCTAGTGAAGAGTGGGTAAATGGTCAATTGACTGGATCAACTGGTGGAGTAACAGGAAGTACGTCAGCTATAAATGTTACTTATAGTGAATTAAATAATTTAATAAATAATAGTTTATTAACAATAGGTAATCAATATTTAATTACAGATTATCAGACAGTTCATAGAATACCTAATACAACTGATTATAATTCAGGTACAACTGAACCTTTATTAGTAACTGCAAGTGGAATAAATACATTAAAACCTGAGGCATATTCATCATTATATCCTCAAGATGTTATTTATTATAATTACTATAATGATCAGACTATGGTTATAGGATGCACGAAGGGTTATATTTATAGAAGGGTTGATACTGCCCAAAATAATGACATACCTTTTGATTTTAGAAATGTAAAATTTCGTAGGTGGCAAATTAATGTTACTAATGTTTGGAATTCAGGCAACACATATAATAAGGATGCTGTTGTTTTAAGTGGTAATACTAATAATATATATATTAGTTTGGTCAGTGGTAATACATCACATGATACTAGTGATGTTAATTATTGGTATCAATTTCAAGATATTAGAACTAACAATTTATATATTAGTACAACAAGCGTATCATATGATTTGGGTTATAATCGTCTTGTAAAATTTCCTTGCTCAAACAATTATATTGATTATCATATGTATAGTCAAGATTATTTTTATACTACTAGTTTTAATAATATTATTAAAAAACAATTTCTTGTACCTATGTCAAATGAACCAGGGTATGATATGATTTCATATTCTAATAATGTAATATTTGGAAGTGAATTTAATAATAACAGTATAGGATCTCATTTCTACAACAATAATATATTTTTTAAATTTGATTATAATATAATAAACTCTTTTTTTAGTGATAATTTTATTGGTTCTTCTTTCGAAAAGAATACAATAAAAAATGATTTCATATTTAATATAGTGGATTCATATTTTAACCTTAATACAATCTATAATGGTTTTGGTTACAATTCAATTAAAGTTAGATTTATAAACAATAATATAGAAAGCAATTTTTATTTTGTAGATTTTAGCAAATCTACATATGTATATAGTTCTCAAATCATTTCTAAAGAATTGTTCACAAATTCTTCAGGACAGTTAAAATTAATATATGATAAAGTAACAATAGTAGATGCTACAGCATAATTATTTTGAATATTTTGATATGGTATATTTTATAAATTTACCAATTAGAACTGATAGATTTGATAATGTAATGAAGATGTTTAAAATTTTGAATATAGATAATTATAAACAGATTACTCCTATCACTGATAATATTAGTTCAGAGAAATCTTGTAAGTTATCTCATATTAGTTGCATAGATGATTCAATAGAAAATGATTATAATAAAATATGTATATTTGAGGATGATATTTGTTTTAATCAGGATAATATAGAGATTGAAAAAAACTTAGATTATCATTTAAATGTATGTTTTGATTTTATGAAAAATAATAATTGGAATTTATTTTATTTTGACAATATGATACAATTCAGTAAGGATAATAATACAATAAAAGGAATATTTAGAGATACTGTTCATAAAGGAATAGAAAAAATACCAGGAAAATTATTTACTCATAGTTATGCAATTTCAAAAAATTCATTTGGTGACATTAAAAAGTTCGCATTATCTGAGTTGAATATTGATAGTATATTATATCTTATAAAATTAGGAAACAAATATATGTATTGTGAAGGTATATTTGATCAATCATTAAATATACATTCTGATATTTGTTAAAAATAAAAACTCATTTAATTTAGATGAGTTTTTTATATATAAATAAAAACACAAATGGCAAATATACAATTAGCTAGTGAAGAGTGGGTAACAGGATTTATTGATCAATCTAAATGGGAAAAAGTATCTTTAGCAACTACAATACATCCAAGGTGGATTGATTCTCAAAACATAGACATATATGGAACTGATGAATATGGACTTGACTTAATTCCTGGAGGAACTAGGAATGGTATTACTGGATTATTCACTGCTACAGCATTAAATGCTGGTGTTGGTGGAATTAGTGCAATTTGGACATCTACTCAAACTCCTGGTTTTGCTGGATATACTTCAATAAATTTATATGCTGGATATCCAACTTTGTATGTTACTGACAATAAACATCCTAATAATGGTCAAACATTGAGACTTGTTAGAGATTGTACAATATCAGAATTGCTATTACATGATGGTAAATATACAGATAAGTATACAGATTATGATACTAATATATATAACACATGTAAAATAGGTACTCAAATTTGGACAACTTCTAATTTAAAGGTGACTCATTATAACGATGGTTCTCTTATACCAAATAATTTAACTAATGATCAATGGATAACAGACATATCAGGAGCCACATGTTTAATACCATATATAGATGAATTAACTACTGATGAATTAATTGTGTCTACTTATGGTATTCTATATAATGCATATGCAATTTCTAATGTCAAAGGAATTGTTGATTCTGTCAACGGGTGGAGAATTCCAACTAAAGATGATGCTTTAACATTACAAACTTATGTTTCTCTTAATGGAAATATTTTAAAATCTACCAGACAAATAAATACTCAGTATTATGTTCATTTCAAGCCAAAATATAGTAAAAGAATTGATTATTCTATTATAGATAATTTGCCTATTTCTTTATCTTTAAGTGGAGGTACATTAACTGGTAACTTAACTGGTTTAACATTTTATGGTTCTGGTGCTGGATTAAATAATATACCAACTAGTGGAATAATTGGTATATCTTCAATTGGTAGTGCGATTAGTGTAATTTATAGTGAATTGGTTAGTTTAGTTAATACAAGTGGATTAACTATTGGTAAAACATATCTAATAACAGATTATCAAACAAGGCATATTATTCCTAACACTAGTATAATTAATTTAGGTACAATAGAGCCTTTATTTGTTAATGCGAGTGGAAATAATACATTAAGTCCTATTTGTTATTCAAAATCATATTCAAAAGATATTATTTATTATGATTTAAATAATAGGCAAGATTTGGTACCTGGGTGTAATAAAGGATATATTTATAGAAGGATAGATACTTTACAGAATAATGATATTCCTTTTGATTTTAGAAATGTGAAATTTAGAAGATGGCAGTTGAATGTCACTAATATATGGAATTCAGGCACAACTTATAATAAAAGTAGTGTGGTTTTATATTCTGGAACTACTCAAATTTATATTTGTTTATATAATAATGTCATAAATAGCAATCCATCTACAGATTTCAATGCATGGAAGTTATTTGATTGGAATAATTTAAGTTATGTTAGTACAGCACAAAGTAGTTGGGAGATTGGAATTTCTATACCGTGTTCAACTGGTTATACTGATTATTATATGTGGAGTAATTGGAATAATTACTCTAGTTCCATGTCAAATAAAATAGAATTAAATATTGCATATGGTAATATATTAAATTCAAGTAATACTGTAATTTTCTCATATGGATTTATGAATAATTATATTGGAAGTAATTTTTCTTCTAATAGTATTGGAGATAGTTTTTCTGATAATAAAATTGGAAAAGATTTTAAAAATAATTCAATTGGTAGTATGTTTGTTAGTAATTCAATTAGTAATAATTTTAATTTTAATAATATATCAGAAAGTTTCACAGATAATATTATTGAAAACTATTTCTCGTATAATACAATTTCAAAAAATACTACATATAATTTATTTGGAACTTATTTCTCTTATAATAATATTGCAGCAGGATTCACCGGTAATAAAATTGGATATAATTCTAGGTACAATAGTATAGGACGCAATTCTGCATATAATGTTATTGAAGGTAATTTTTCAAGTAATACAGTTGACTATGGGTTATCAAGTAACGTTATTGATTATGGTATTAATACTAATACAATTGGATATAATTTTTCTGAGAATAATATTAGCAGTTATTTTTCTGCTAATATAATTGGTAATAATTTTAATCGTAATAATATTAGTCATTATTGTCAATCTAATACAATTAGTGATAATTTTAGTTATAATAATATAGGAAGTAAATTCTCTTCTAATATAATTGGAAGTTCTTTTCAGATGAATAACGTTAGTGATAGTTTTGGAGGTTTAGATTTCACATCAGCTACACATGTTTATCTTGCATATACAACAGAATTATTTACTAATTCATCATATCAACAAAAATTAATATTTGATAAAATAACAATAGTGAATGCTAATGCATAACATAAAAACTCAGTTAATTAATTAACTGAGTTTTTTATATATTTTCATTCTTTTTTTATCTTCAAGCATATAATTAAAATCCAGATATGAATAATCAGGAACGAATGAACTAAAATTTTTATCTTCATCTGTTTTTATATATTTATTTAAAATTGTAGATTTATTTATAATATCAAATAAAAAATTTTGAATTTCATTATAACTTTTTATTTCATTCTGAAAAATAATAACCCACATATTCATATAATCACAGTATAACGTTTTTGTTTTTATATCAAGTTTGAATAATATAGTTCCTTTTATATTAAAATTAAAAGGATTTTTCAAATTATTAATTTTATTTAATTTTATTTTTCTAATAATTTTTTCATCATAATACCAAAATATGCTATTAGGATAATCATCATGTGTGACTGGATAGCATAAGTTAAATTTGTTCCAGAACCAATCAGTTAATTCTTCTTTATTCATATATTTTTAATTTGGTAGTATCATATAGTTCAGGATGATTATTATTATAAGTAACAAATGGTGTATACATATTTAATTTATTATTATCATTCATATATGAGTACCAAATAATATTTCTCTTTAATGGTGAGCAGCCCTTTAATTTTTCATTTTCATTTAATATATTATGAATAGTATCTTGAATTTCACGATAACTAAATTCATAATTATCTTCAACTATTTTCCATATTTCTAAATAATCACAATATAAATATTTATGTTTTGTGTCATGTTCGAACAAACAATTATTTTTAAATTTTATTTTAATTTCTGTTTTATTAATTTCTGTTTTATTAATTTCACACAATTTAAGTTTTCTAATGATTTGCTCATCATAAAACCAGAATACACTATCAGGAAAATCTATATGCGTGACTGGATAACATGAGTTAAATTTGCTCCAAAACCAATCAGTTAATTCTTCTTTATTCATATATTTTTAATTTGTTAGTATCTGACAGTAACTGTGTGTTATTAACTTTGCATGACATTGGTGTATATACATTTAATTTTGTATAATCAGACAGCAGGTATTCATCATGACATCCACCGAGATACGGTGTATATACATTTAATTTGGTAGTATAAGACAGTCGGCTTTCATCACAGAACTTCCATGATAAAGGTGTATATACTTTTAATTTTGTAGTATCAGACAGTTCTGCGCCTGTTTTCATATAAATGCTGTAAGGTGTATATACATTTAATTTGGTAGTATAAGACAGTATAGCCTTTATGAGTGATTGTATATAATCGTAGTTATCTATATAATTATTTCTAAAAAAAATCCAAATTTCTTCATTATCACACCACAAATACTTATTTTTTAAATCTTGTTCAAACAAACATGTACCTTTAACCTTATCAGGTAAAGTTATTTCTTGATTATTTATTTCGCATAATTTAATTTTTCTGATAAATTTTTCATCATAATACCAGAAAATTCTATATGGTAAATCATCATGTTTAACTGGATAACATGAGTTAAATTTATCAATAAACCATTCACTTAGTTCTTCTTTATTCATATATCTTTAATTTTGTAGTATCAGACAGGTACTTGCATTGGCAATGTGTTTTATATCCAGGTGTATATACATATAATTTTGTAGTATCAGACAGGTATGGAATCGTTGTTCCATGTATAGACTTTGGTGTATATACATATAATTTTGTAGTATCAGACAGGATATCCTTTATAAGTGATTGTATATCATAGTAGTTATCTTTATAATTCTGTTTAAAAAATGACCAAATTTCTTCATTATCACACCACAAATATTCAGTTTTTAAATCCTGATCAAACAAACATTTTCCTTGAACCTTATTCGGTAAAGTTATTTCTTGATTAGTCAATTTACACAATTTAAGTTTTCTAATAAATTTTTCATCATAAACCCAGAATATTCTATCTGGTAAATCATCATGCTTTACTGGATAGCATGAGTTAAATTTGTTCCAGAACCATTTAGTTAATTCATATTTTGTCATATTATAATATTGATTTATATACTATTAATTTATGGTAATTGTTTCTATCAAATGCTGTACTCACTCTCATACATTGTGGAGTATAATAACTTAATTTTGATATGTTATTTTTAATTATTTCAATTATAAGAGATTGGATTTTATCATAATTTTCACTGTAATTTTTTTCAAAGAATTTCCAAATTGTATTCAAATCACAATATAAATATCTATTACTAATATGCATATCAAATAAACAAGTTCCTTTTACTGTTTTAGGTTTATAATATTTGTTATTTTCAATCTTACACAATTTAATTTTTCTTATAACTTTTTCATCATAGAACCACAACAGCCTAGTATCATTATCAGGTATACTAACTGGATAGCAAGAATTAAATTTTCTAACGAACCAAATTGTCAACTCTTCTTTTGTCATATTATAATATTTAATCTACAAAGATAATAAAAAAAATTCAATTAATAAACTTTTTTTATTATTATCATATAATATTATGAGCATAGGTTTGTTTTCCTATGTTTAATTTTTAAAACATATTAATAAATTAGTTAAATAGAAGTTATTGGGAAATAACTTCTATTTTTTTAAAAACTTTATTAATTACTTTTTATATAATAAAAATGACAGAAAAAGAACTTACAATTTGGATAATAAATAAATTTGAATCTTGTAATACAATAACAGTTGATGAATTACCTGATGATATAAATTATTTTTATTGTGAAAAAAATATACGTAGAGCAAAATTATGCAATTTGAATAATACTAAAATAATTTCGCCTAAATTGGACGGAGTAGGGTGTGGTTTATTTCAACAAGACTTAAAAAATAAAATTTTATATTGTAGTTATGCTATATGGCAATATGTTAATAAGAATACAACTTCTACAAATAGCATGAATTATATACAATACACAATTAAAAGATTATTAAAAGATTATGTAAGATTAAATAAATTTGAAATAGTGTGTGGACAACGTAATAGTAAATTAGATTTATATACTAACCATAATATAGGCAATCCTTTTTTATCAAATGAAGAATATAATAAATTAATTGAACATAAAAATTAAATATAATTAACTAATAACTTAAAAACTTTTTTATAAACTAAATATATATATATATATTATATATGACAAAAACAATTGAATTATTAGAAAATGAAATTAAGTTGTTAACTGAAGCCAGAGATGGAGTAGGAAAAGCTTTTAATGTTCTGAAAAGAAATAACATAGAAGATGAGCATCTTAGAGAATTATATAATATGTTTGATTCAAATTTAAAAGATTATCAAAATTCTATTGATGATATTAAAGAGAATAATTTGAGATTGTCTGTTAAAAATTAATGATATTTAAAAGTTGCATGAAACTTAGATAATCATGTAATTTCCTCGCCAGGGACAAAAGCTATCATGTAAAAATGATAGCTTTTTAGGCTTTATTTAAAAACTAAAAACATAAAACTAAAATTTGAAATTGAACTAGAAGATGTAGAACAGGTTCTTGATTCTATTAATCCTATACTTATTGAAAGATACCTTCGTAAGAAGAAGTTAGAAAATTGCCTGAATCCTATTGAAATGCCTCCTCTTGAACTGGAGAACAAACATAATAAGTATTATTATGGATATTCAGATGGTGGGCAAATGTCTACATATATAAATTTACCATTCTAAACATCACATTATAACGATATAAAATGAACATAAATGTAAACATTGACATTGATGGAATATTAGGTTCAATCAATATTAAAGATCTTGAACAATATATTCGTAGAAGAAAACTTAGTGAAATACTAAAATCAGATTCTGATACTAATAATCAATCATCAACAATTTCTATTAATCTAAATAATAAGATTAATTTAAAAGGATGCTCTGCTCCATATGATGAATTGGAAGATGATGACTTGTTTGGTATTTCAGATAGTAATATTGATTTTGAATTCTAATTAAAAATGACAAAATATAATATTTTGTCATTTTTTTGTGTTTAATAGTTATCCTAATGAATCAATACTAATAATAATATCTTTATAAGTAGTTACTACTATTCTATATTGATCATATTCGTATGGCTTAAATTTCAACTCATAATCTTTAGTTCCAACAAATATATGATATTTTCTTGGTAGTATAATTGCTCCACTATCTTTCAATTCATCCGTACCATTATCAAAATTTATAATACTATTAACATTAAGATTAATCAAATAGTTAAACTCATCTGTTTGCTTAAGTGGTGCAACATTATTACCATACTGATTAACTCCTACTCTGGGAGATTTATATATTCCGCTCATATAATTATATATAATTATATGGTGAACTCCTCTAAATAATTTATAAAAAATGTTAATATTATATTCAAGATTCAATTATATATTTTAACTATTATTATTATTATTATTATTATTATTATTATTATTATTATTATTGTTATTATTTATCAATGACATTTTAATTGTTTTTATTTATATTGATTTATAATTTTTATATATACTATTATATAAAAAAAAAAATTTTAAATATGAGTGAAGCAATATATTTAGCAAGTGAATTATGGGTTGAACAATTATTATCTGGTACAACTGGTAGTGACTTCGCTCCATTATCAGGTGAGCAATTTTTAACTGTAAAAGGTTCTGATGTTGAGCCTGGTGTAAATGGTAATGAATTCTTAAGTGTATATGAAATTGCAAAAACTTTATCTCCAACGTCAAGCAGTCCAATTAATATTATAGTTTATCCTGGCTATTATGGATTTCAGCCTGATAGATTAAATTTGAATACTCCTTATATTAACATAATATCATCTACAGGTAATATAGATGTTAATTTTGGGTTTTTGGGAGTTATAATTAACGTAGATAATATTAAAATAAATGGAATAAATTTTATAGATAACGGATTAGTTATTACTGGAAATTTTCCAGGATTATATATAAAAAATTGTAGTGGAAAATTTTCTGGTGATTATATTAATCATGATACTATTCTATCTGGAACATTTAAAGATATTACAATATCTGAGCAATCTGGAGATAATGGATTCGTAGTTGATTTTTTATGTTTTTCTGGATATTTCGAAAATATAAAATTTAGAATTCCAATTAATGTTCCGATTTTCAATACTGTAACTAGTGATACAGGAGTTACATGTGATTTGTCTGGTACATTTATTAATTGTATAGGAGGTTATAATAGTTTTATAGCGAATTATTTAACTGGTACATTTATTGATTGTATATCTGGAGATAATGGTTTTAATCATTTGATGGTAAATATCGCGTCAGGTGCCACATTTACTAGATGTGTTGGTGGTAATAATAGTTATAGTCCTGATAGTAATTTATATTATTGTAGATTAGTATCAGGTTTTTTTAATACTCCTGCGTCTGGCGGAAGTATCAATCTTTGTGTTGATGGAAACAAGAATGTAATTGGAGCTGTTGCGCCATCAAATGGTAAGCAATTTTTGACTGTTAAAGGTTATAATGTTGATCCTGGTGTAAATGGCAATGAATTTTTAAGTGTATATGAAATTGCAAAAACTTTATCTCCAACGTCAAGCAGTCCAATTAATATTATAGTTTATCCTGGCTATTATGGATTTCAAAATGATTTAAAATTAAACACTTCTTATATTAACATAATATCGTCAACAGGAAATATAGATGTTAATTTTGGATATTCAGGAGCCAGTGTTATTGAAGACCACATCAAAATGATGGGAATAAATTTTACTGATGGCGGGTTAAGAATAACTGGCAATTTTCCAGGCTTATGGATTGAGAACTGTTCTGGACAAATTCAAGGTGATGGTAAAAATGGTAATGTTATTGCATCCGGAACTTTTAAAAATATAGATATTATAAATGGTACAGGTTTTTCTGGTATATTTGAGTGCTCAGGTTTTTTTGAACACATATTTAGTTCTACTAATTGTGGATTATTTATAAGTTCTATTGATACGTTATCAGGAATATTTAAAGACATCTATTCAGGTCAAATTTTTTGGACAAATTTTTTGTCAGGTACATTTATGAATTGTTATGGAAGTTCTGGTGGTAGTTTTAATGGAATTTGTTCAGGTACATTTAATAATTGTGGTGATCCAGTTGACGCGTTTTTTTCAACTAGTGGAGGAACATATACAAATTGTATTGGAAATTTTGATCAAACAGTAGGTGGTTTGTTCACTAATTGTATTGGTGATTTTGGAACATTAACAGATGGTATTTACATAAACTGTAATTCCGGTTTGTTTAATGTTATTTCTGGATCAAAATTATATTATTGTAGAAAATCTCCTGGTTCAGGTACATTTTCAAATCCTACTAATGGTGGAGAAATTCATCTTTGTATTGACGGAAATGGAAAGACTATTGATTCATCTATTATTCCTCAAAGTTTATCTTTAAGTAAAGTTGGTGCAAATAGTAATCCAAATCCTGAAAGATTCAAATGGATTGTTGATAAAACTATATCGCAAGTTTTATTAACTAGTAACTGCTCTGGTATTACAGTTCAAATAGACTCAACAGTATACACAGAAATGACATTAGTTGGTGTGACACTACCAGCATTGATTGATTTGGTTATATTAGATATTGGAATTCAAACTGGATATGATAATGCTAATGCTATAATAGTATTTTAGAACACTATAAATTAATATAAATTAATATATATTAAAAATAATATAAATAATGATACAAATAAAAGAGACAATAGAATTTGATGATTCTAAATTTTTATCTGAACAAAGTTCTGATTTTAAAGTTTGGTATAATAAGAATGTTAATATTTTAATTAACGATAAACTTAATCCAGACTCTTTAGATATATTTAACAGGCCTATATCTTACACTGTTACAGTTGAAACATTTAACATTGAAATTTATCCTCAATATATTTACAATGAACAAAGTAATTGGGCTTGCTCAGATTTTAAAATAAAAATAAAAATTAATTGATGGTAAAATTATTTAAAATAAGATTTCTTCCAAATATAGATGGTACAGATTCGACAACATTGATAACAAATTTGAATACAGTGTTTGTTCACACTTATGTTGGAGATGATTTTAGTGGAGATGGCACGAGAGAATATCCGTATAAATCAGTATTCAAAGCGAGTCAAAAAAGTGGTATGGTGTATATCGTATTTAGAGGTATTGTAAATGAATCGTTTAATATAAACACTATAATTGGGGATGATATAAATCAAATAATTACAGTATCTAATTATTCATCAGGTATATATAACAGAATAAGAACAACTATTCTATCTGATAAATTTTACAGTTTTTCTCAAAATGCATCAGGATGTATTCTTAATAATATTTTACCTAATGCTTCTTCAGGCTACAATTTTTTGATAGAGTATTGTCTTATTAATTCATCTGATCAGTATGGTTATGGTTATGGAACACCTTATATTTTAAATCACTGTACTACTAATGGAGTAGGCGGTGCTAAATTAATTAACAACTCAATAGTGATTAAATATCTTGATAATAATGTTGATTGTGTTATTAAGAATACAATAATAATGAGTTCTACTATATTAAGGTACAATGGTATAGTATTAGATTCACCTATTTATACATCAGATTCTTTAAGTAATGTACAACTTTTAAAGAATGCTTTTATATCCGCTGGTATGACTTTAAAAGATGTAAATGCTTGGATTCATATAGATTCATTTAATAATGAAACTTGTAGAGTTGTATTAGAAGATAAAAATGGAGGCACTTCAGGAAATATATTTAATAGATATAATATTGATGGTAGTGTATTAGATTACACTTTAAATCCAGTGTCTAATAATGATGCACTTTATACATCTGATTTAGGTGGTTATGTTGGATGTTTTGGACCAGCTAACGCTATATTACCTACTGATTTAGATGTACCAATTAATGTTAATTCTGATGGTTCTGATGATTTAGTTAATCCAGCTACTTTACTTAGAGGAAATATTGATAATACTTTTGATTTTGATACTTCATCAAATCAAATATGGAATCGTATGAGAAGTCATACTACTATAATCATACCTAACGGTGTTAAATTTAGAGGAAGTCAATCAATGGAAGATGATGGTAGTGCTTTTGGATATTACTTTGGTAAGAAGCAAAATCTTATTTTTAATAGTGCAATAACTTATTCTGAAACATTAGAACCTAATACTTTATATAAAGTAACCAATACCAATAAGGATATATTTTCAGCTATTTTATATAATGGTACTCAATATTTACCAGATTATTTTTTCAAAACAAATATAGACATATTATCATTTTCATTATTAAATGATGGCTCAGGTACAGTAGTACATAAAGTATTATCAATACCATTTGAATCAGAAGAAATAATTCCTTATGATAATATTAACACGCCATCAGAAACATTTCCTAAATTTAGTTGTCCTTTCTTTAGTGATGTTCAAATGTTGTTTCATAAAATTGGTGATAGAATAGATTTACCAGTTTTATTTAGTGAATTTGATAATGATAAAATATCTTATTATAGTGATTATGCTGTTACAAGTGCTGATCAAGAATTCATTACATTGTCATCAGACTCAGTTAATTATTACTATAAAATACCAGTAATTAAATATTTAAGAATTGAATTGAATGCTCACTTTGATATAGATTATGCATAAAAAATAATTAAAATAATGACTAAAATAAATACGCTTGATATATCTTTAGATATGGGTACTATTACGCCGTTAATCAGAGTAAGAGGAAAAATTAAATATATTGGTATTCAGTTAGATTATGGAGTTATACCACCTAAAAATTTTTATAGAGGCAGAATAAATATATTAGGAATTGGATTAACAAATGCAGAAAAGAGTATAATAGAATATCAATTAATTTAAAATGATTACAAAATTTAAAATATATGATTCAATAAATCAAGGAGAGCCAGAAAAAGGTGATTATGTTATTGTTAATCAAAATGATGATGATCATTATTTTGATGATGATACTACAAATTCATTAAATAATAATATTCATAGATTAATTAATATTATATATAATTCTAATTCTACTAGTTATGTTATTGACTTTTCAATATCTTGGTTAGTAAATAGAGATGAAATAATTTATTGGGCTAAAAATAAAGAAGAATTAGAACCTTTACTAAATTCAAAAAAATTTAATATATGAAATATTTAAAGACATTTGAAAGTGAAACTAATAGTAGAATAAAGAAAGGTGATTATGTTTTAATGAAATATACTAATATAACTAATATTAAATTATTAACTGGTTTAAGTGATTTTATATGTAATACAATAGGAATAGTATATAAAACTGATATTAAATATAGTAGTATATATGTTAAATATGATAATGTACCAGACAATATTAAAAGATATTTTACTGTGATTGGAGATGTTTATGTTAAAAATTTTGTAACAGATCAGATTGTTGATTTTTCTAAATCAAAGAAATTATTAATAGTAAAAATGCAAACAATAAAATTTAATATATGAAATATTTAAAAAATTTTGAAAATACAAAAAAAAATAATTATAAAGTTGGAGATTATATAATAGTAGAGTATAGTTGTGACAGCAGAGATGATATACTAATGAAATTGAAAGGCTTTATTGATAATACAATAGGAGTTTTATATAGTATAGATAAATATGAAAATGGTAAAATATTTGTGAAATATGATAATGTACCAGATGGATTTATACAGTTTTTCAACTCTGTTTATGATGGATATACAAAGCCATTTCATCTTTCTCAAATAGTTGAATATTCAGATAAAAAAGAAGATTTAGAATATTTAATAAATGCAAATAAATTTAATATTTAAACTTTTCGTGAAAAAAGCTATATTAATTAATATATTAATTTGTGATTATATAATATATCACGAAGTTTTTTTCAAGTCAAAAAAGCACAGTTGTTCATATAGAAACAACAAATAAAAAGAGAGATAAATTATTATCTCTCTTTTTATTTGCAGATATGAAAAATTATCATTATATTTGTATAAAATAAAAGTTATGAAGAAATTTTTAGTAGTGATGAATAAAATTTTAGTGTTTTCTAAAAAACAACCTAATTATGTTTTAATTAATTGGATTTGTTTTTTAATATCTATATTATTAAATACAATTTCATCATTTACAAATAATGACGCATTAAGATTAATTGCATGGATATTTATAATTTTTCAATTTTTGTGCTTATTAATTCAATTTAAAGTATATAAATTTGATAGAGATATTATGATAGAAGAAAACAAATTTAATATTGGTAATATTGTAGATACTAATAAATATAAAAAATAATTAAAATTAATATCATATAATTAAATATTTATGATAAAAAAAATATTAATCATTATTTAAAAAAAGAAAGCAAATAATTTGCTTTCTTTTTTTTAATTTTTTTTTTTAATATATACAATAAAAAATATACATGAGCAAGCAAATAATTAATGTAGGTATATATCAAAATGATGGCACTGGAGATAGTTTAAGAGAATCATTTATAAAGATAAATAGTAATTTTAATGATGTATATGCATTTTCTGGTACAACTGGAGGATCAGGAACATCTGGAACATCAGGTTTAAATGGAACAAGTGGAGGATCAGGAACATCTGGAACATCAGGTTTAAATGGAACATCAGGTATTGGCGGATATACAATAATCAATGTGACGTATTCTCAATTAACTGGATTAACAATGAGTAGTGGTTTAACTGCTGGTAGTTATTATAAAATAACAGATTACCAAACTGTCCATTATATGTTTGATGGTGATACTAGAATCGATGAGATAAATGTTGGAACAGTTGAACCATTGACTATTTTAGCTAAATCGACATCAGTGCTAGATAATAAAGCATATTCAGAATTATATCCTCAGGATATAATATATTATGATTGGAAATCTGATTATTGGATACAAGATATGGCATTCTCAAATATTGATTCAGTTATAAAATATGGTAGTTTAATTGAACCAAATTTATCAGGTGTGACTTTAATATCTGGTTATAAGGGTGTTATTTATAAAAGAGAAGATACAAAAAATAATAACATTCTTGGATATGATTTCAGAAATGTAAAGTTTAGAAGATGGAATGTAGGAGAATTACTTTACGGTTTTTCAACCCAATATATTGGCTTATATAGTACATATGAAGGTGTTTCAGGTTTAACAGATTATATTGACGTTTATACTTTTCATGGATTTGATGAGTACAATACATATGAAATTAATGTCAGAAACAATACAATAAAAAACATCAACGATACACAAACTCAATGGAATGGAATTATTGGATCATCATTATCAAATACAGTATTTTACTTGGTTGGTAATAATTCTACATTTCAAATATATACAGTATATGATAATAATATTGGTATATTTTCTGAATTAAATACAATTGATGGAGCAGGGTTTTACTCTAATACAATTGGAAGTAATTTTAATACTAATACAATTGGAAGTGATTTTAATACTAATACAATTGGAAGTGTTTTTAATACTAATACAATTGGAAGTGATTTTAATACTAATACAATTGGAAGTGTTTTTAATACTAATACAATTGGAAATAGTTTTAATGGTAATACAATTGGAAGTAATTTTAATACTAATACAATTGGAAGTGATTTTAATACTAATACAATTGGAAATAGTTTTAATGGTAATACAATTGGAAATAGTTTTAATGTTAATACAATTGAAAGTTTTTTTCAGAATAATACAATTGGAAGTGGTTTTAATACTAATACAATTGGAAGTAGATTTTCACATAATATTATTGTAAGTTTTTTTCAGGCTAATAATGTTTGTGATGATTTTAATCGTGCTGGTGGTGTAAATTTCACAAACGCATCATATGTTTATGAATCTTACACAAAAGAATTATTTGTCAATTCAGATAATACACAGAGATTAATATATAATAAAATGACAATTGTAGATGCTAATGCATCTACAATTCAATAAAATAAAAAGAGAGAGTAACTAAGTTACTCTCTCTTTTTCTAAAAATGTTAATACCCTTCCTCGTCATCATTATTTTGTTTATCATGATTCTCTTTTGTAAGACACCATAAATAAATAAACATTACAATAGTACTAACTTCTTGTATTTTTTTCAAATTAAATTCATTGTTCATTTTATTATTTTTCTATTAGTTTATCTATTAGTTCGTATGATTTATTAAAGTCTTCAAATATAATTTCAATATCTTCTCCAGTTGAAATTCCATTAAGAAAGAATTCTACATCAATATTATATTTAGTTGATAAACTTTTAATAGTTGATACAAAATCTGGACAATTTGAATATTCAATTCTTTCAGAATTATCTTTCATTGTTCTAACTATAAATTCTGCATTTTGTACTTCTGTTAGTGGATGACGTTGTTTCTCACATTCATCTTCTATTGTCACACCGCAATGTATTTTTAATTTTTTCACTTTTATTTTTTTATTTTAAATTTTTTCAAGAAATTTCTTCTTTCAAAGTATTCCATATTTGCAACTTCAGTGTAACATTTATTTTCTGTTTTTTCTGTTAATTCTTTTATATTAATTTTTTTTATTTCTTCTGATTTAGCGAATAATGATTTAGTGACAATAGAAACAATATTACTAATTTGCCTACTTATTGGTTGATCTAATTCGAAATTTATTGGCTCTATATAATTATAAGGAGTGGATCTATCATAGTAAGGACGGTCACGATTATAATCTTCAATTACAATACTCAATTTCATTGGATGTAATTCAGGAGGATTGTTTTGTATTTTAATCTGTAGTTCATATATTTGATCTCGTAATTTCTTTTGATCAATATCATTTTTAGAGTTAACTTCTTTTAGTGCTAAATCAAATTCTTTTTTAGCAACATAATATGGTTCTTTTAGTGCTTCTAAATCTTTACTTTTTATTAAAACATAATCTTTTTCGTTGTTCATACTTTTTATCTTATAATTCTAAGTGCTTCTTTTAATCCTTCTTCTAATGCTTCTTCATATTTACGATATAAGAACCATTCAAATTCTTTGTGATGATACCAGTCCCATTCCTTTTCCGCTAAATTTAAAGGATTACCAATAAATTTATCAATAGTGAAACAAAATTTAGGAGCTGTTGTACAATCAGTATTAACTTCAATAAATATCTGTTTTTGTGTCCTTAGCCATTTTTTAAGCTCTGATTGAGTAGGTCGTGCATATATGTTAGGATGATTAAATCTACACTCAAAAATTGAACCTTCTTTGTTTTCTTCACTAAAAATACAATCAGTAAGGTCTTCAAAATAATATTTACTTGGTATATTATATCCTTTTTGCTTTGCTAAATTTGCAGTCTCAAATGTTATTAGTTCTTCGTTTGTCATTGTTTTTTAAAATTGTATGTATAATTACCAGAATTTATCAATCTCATAACTTGAATTAATGAATAACCCATAAATCTAACAAAAGGTATCACGTAGCCTTTGTCATCTTTCAAATCAACTTTATTATTAATAATATAATTGATATCTAATAAACTTGTTATTTTTTGCATATATTTTCTATTTCTTTAATTTCGCTTAAGAATGTTTGTTCAGCGTCCATTCCAGAATTTTTCATGAAAATAAATAAATTTTTATTTTCAGTTGTGATATATTTATCTGGAATTTTATATTTTTTTTTGAATTTTATCCAATCACTATTTGATTTTATATAATTATCAAATGTGACATCAGATTTTTTAATAGCATAATTGATAGTTTCGAATTCTTCTTTTTTTGCTTTCATATCATAAATATTTAATAAATTATACTAGCATAAAAATTAATTATATTACGAAGATAGTAAATAAATATCATATAAAGAAAAATAAAGAGTTAAATATGTATACTCAACTCTTTATTTCTACTCTTTATTTTTTATATTTCATACACATAACCATCAATAACTTCAACTCTAACTCTGCAGTTAATTCCTCTTACTCCATCTATAGTTTTTATTGTTGATAACATTGTTTTGTTACTTGATAATATATCTAATGAATATCCACTCCAAAGTGCATTATATTCACCATTTGAAATTTCTACAGTTTCTTTTGATATGCTTTTTTTCATAATTTTTAAATATTTTTATAAACGTAATTACCAATAACTTCAACTTCTATTGGGTAGTCACGACATCTAACTACATTTATAGTTCTAATTGTGACTAATTTTTTTCTATCTATATTTTCATCATCAATTGATGATGTTTCTAAATTTGATAAAATATCTAATGTATATCCTTTCCAAATAGCAGAATAAATACCTTCTTCAATTTTAACTTTATCGTTTGATATTTTATATTTCATGTTAATTTTTTATTTATAGTAAAAACTCACAATTCCATTTTTGACTTCAACTCTTTCATTCTGTGTATCTCCTCTGATCCCCATTATAGATTTGATTGTGATAAGTTCTGTATTATCATTAGATAATATAGTTAAATTATATGATTTCCAAATAGCATTATAAATACCATCATCTATCTTAACTTTAGTTGTTGATGCTGACATTAGTTTATTTTTGAATAAATTTTTTTATCATAACCAATTGATATTGATGTTTCACCACCAAATAATATGAAATTATATTTATGCTCAACATATTTTGTTTCGAAATTTATATTTTTCAACCAAACTATTTCATTATTTTTAGTCTTTAATGGTAACCATGCAAATTTTTTATCGTTTTTCATTTAATTTATTTAATTTTTGTCTTCTATTTTTATTTAGAAATTTATTTTTAAGTTTAACTGCTCAGTTAATATTTTGATTTGTTGTATCAGACATATTATATTTCACTCAATATTACTAATTTTTCTTTTCTAATATCATTTAAATATATTTTGGATTTTTTATAAATTTTGATTCCGTAATTATCATTTTTATATTTTCCAATAAAATATGTTTGTTCTGGTAATTCAGGATATCCATAATAATTATGACTTCTAAAATCTTGAATAAAAAAGAAATATGCTACATCATCTAATTCAGTAGAATTTTTATAATCCAAAACACCATATGTATTATCAATTTTCATTTTATTTCATATAATCAAATGTCCAGTGTCCATCATTAAAATCAAATGATTCAATTATTTTTAATTCTTCGTCTGTTTTAGTGTATTCATATGACCATTTACCATCTCCATCAAATATAAATTTTTTGTCTGTTGTGACATTTTCTCTTTCCTTTAAATGACTATCTTCTTTACAAATTTTAAATAGTTTTTTGAAATAATCATCTCTAACTTCAGGTGTTGTGAAAGTTGTTTCTTCTGGTGTTTGATCGTCACCCCATCTAAATGGTGTTTCGTAAATTTTATATACTTTCATATTTTATAATTTTTTCTAATTTTTTTTTTCTTATTGTTTTTAAATCACTATTGAATCTATAAATAAAAAAAGATATGTCTCCAATTTCTAATAATTTGACGAAATATTGTTTCAATGTTTTATTATATGCAATATTATTAATTGTATATTTATTGTTTAATCTTAATAAAAATTTAACAGTCATATTATCAATTACAATGACTTTATCTCCAATTTTAAAAGTTTTAATATCAAGCATGATTAGACATTTTAAGAAGTTTATGTTTTCTTTCTGTTTTAATATCTAATCTGAATCTATTAATTTTATATCTCAAATCAAAATTTCCAACTAATGATAAATAATATTTATTATATATTGGATTGTATTGTATTTGTTTAATTTGATATGTTTTATCTAATTCTAATATTGTATTGTTATTATTAACAACAACTACATAATCTCCAATGCTTAAATATTTAACTTTTATTTTTGCCATAATTTTTCAAGTTTTTTCTTTCTTGATGTTTTCAAATCTAATATAAATCTAGAATGATAATATTTTTGACTTCCGTTTTCAAATAATCTCACTCTCTTTTCATATAATGAATCAGAATTCTGAATATAGCTAATTGTATATTTGTTATTTTGTCTTAAATTACTACATGATATTTCAGTAGCAATTACTACATCTCCAACTTTCAAATTTTCAAAGTTCAACATATCTTAATATTTTAGATAATTTTATATTTCTAATTTTTTTCAAATCATCATCAAATCTATCAATCATATAAGCATTTTCTCCCATACCAAATAGTTTAAATTGATATACATTAAATCCGTTAATAAATATAATTTCTTTAACTTTATATATTTTATTAAATATTAAATCAGTCCACATTATATCTACAGCTATTACTTCATAATTATTTGTCAAATTATCAATATTTAAATTTTGTAACATTCAGTTATCTTATTTAATTTAAATTTTCTTTCTTCAGATATTGAAATCCAATGAGGTAAATAATTATACATTCCAGGATCTTCTTTAGTAAAGAAAAAATTATGGTCGTCAAGAAAATATTTATCAAATGTGCTACTCATATTATTTCTAAATCTGAATTTTAATTTATCTCCGGACTTTAACATTTGTTTAATTTTTCAAGTTTTTGTTTTCTTATAGCTATAATAATTTTATAATTTATTGTAGTCATTGTTCTTTTAGATACTTGTGTAATTTTCAAATTGAGATAAGATTGTATAAATGTTATTATCATAGAATATAATTCAATTCACTAATAATTTGTTCTTTTGTTGACCATTCTCTTATTTCTAAAAATTCACAAATATCTTTCCTTGTTGCTAAATTTCGTATAGTATATTCATACTTGTCAAATACTTTATAGCCTCTTGATGTTAATTCATCTTGTAATTCTTTACTAGTTAATTTATCTAATATTTCATCATCATAATCGCTCATATCAACATCAATTCCATGATATAGTATACTAGTATCTTTGACATAAATATCTTTTTCTTTACGACTCTTCAATTCATTTTCGATATCATCAGTACCCAAAGATTTTAAAATTTTATATTTATAATCAAACAAATCTATATCAACTTCAACATTACAATAATACATATTTTATAATTTTATTTTTTATGGCTCATAAAATCCATATTCATTAATATAGCACTTTTTTTTAATAGTTGACAATTTAACCTTTATAGCATCATCATTTAACGGACGAATTGATATAATAGTCAAATCGTCATCAAATGATGATTTAGATGAATCATGATCAATATTGAGAGCATGAATATCATGAACATAGACATATTCAGGTTTATTTAAACTATTGTTTGCCATAATTAACTGTTATTTGGATCATAATTTCCATATCCATTTATATAACATTTTTCTGTTATATCTGATATTTTTATTTTATCTGACTTATCTGGCAAAGGTTCAGTTGAATAAAAATCAGTCTTGTAAATATATTCAGGAATATTTTTTCTAATTTCATCATATTTCTTGATTGAGTATTTTTTTGTAAAATATAAAATTGAACAAGTTATTACAGGAATAAATAAAAATGCAGATTGAATTATTGCGGAATTTATAATAAAATTCGTAAAATTCATCTGGATTGATTTATAGCCAAATATTAATGTACAAACAATTCCAAAAAATGACATCAATTGAAACACTTCAATTATATTGATGTATATTTTTAAATCTTTATTTTTAATTTTCATAGTTTTATATTATTTTAATAATTCTAATTTTAATAGTCTTGAACATTTACTAAGTGATGATTTAAAATATTTTTCATCATCTTTATCTAGGACATCCATGTCATCTAACAAATCTTGATAAAATTTTATTTTATATCTATAATAATCAATTCTTCTTAATTTCTTAATTTTTTTATAAAACAAAAAGCAAATTAAATTAAAAAAAATAAAAACATAAAACCACTTATTTCCTAAATAATTTTCCTTATATGAGTTGTGACAAAGTAGTCCTACGTTTTTTTCTGGATCTGTTATTTTTTCTAATATTTTAACAACACAAAATATAGATATTATAATAATACAAATTTCAGATATCATAGTACAAATATTAAAAATGTATATCATTTTAAGAATTCATCAGTTTTATAACATCTCTCAAAGAAGCGGCTACTTCATAATCTTCGATTTTAACAGCATATAACATTTCATTCTCAATGTTATTAACTTTTGAAAAGTTAGTTGAATTTGTCCAAGATTTACCACGACTATCTTGAATATCTTCACATTCACATTTTACATTACGAAATTTTGCAACTCCTCCAATGTTAATAGCCTGAACTCCACAATTTTGACAATACATAATATCCAACACAATGTACTTTTTACCTTCAACTCTTACTTGACTGTTGTTGCTTGCTGTATTTGATAAAGATACAACTTCGTCTCCAATTTTAAATTCTTTTTTCATATTTTTAAATTATTTTAGTGTCTCTTAGTATTGATGCGAATTCGTAATCTTCATTTTTTATTGCTTCTAATAATTCAGATTCTATGTTTTTAATATTTGCAAAATGCATTGAATCAGTCCAGCATTTACAATTACTAATTGATATGCTACCACAACTACATTCAGCATATTCAGATGTAGTAATTTCTCCAATATTAATAGCTTGTGTTCCACACTTACTACAATATTTATAATCAAGAACTGTGTATACTGTTCCTTTTAATCTAGGTTGACAATATTGATCTTTTGGATTTGTTAATGCAACAACTTTGTCTCCTATACTATGTCTTACAGTGCTCATATCAATTGATATTATATATGTTCAATTTTTGATCAAATGATTCAATTCCCCATTTTGTTAATATTTGTATTCCGCCTATTACATATCTAAAAACAATAGGATCCTTTGGCTCTATTACATTTCTTGAATCATAATATCCTTTTAAACTATCAAAACTCAAATTACCAAGATTAAAATGAGATTTAGGTGCAGCAATATACAAATCATCACTATTAATTTTAATTATTTTTAAACATCCTGTTTCATAAACATAAGAATCTATATATACAGGACACATTTTTTTTATATCATTTTCACTATAACTTGAACTATCGAACAAATGATTATCTATCCATTTTTTAGCATCTTCAGGAACTCCCGGCCAATATCTTGAAATAGCATACTTATATACACTGTTATAAGAATCACGTTTTTTTAATGGCTTAACTGATTCAATTTCAAGAAGATTTTCTTCTGGTACATCATTTTTATAATTTGAAACTGGCGCATATATCAAATTATATTTAGAACAAATATTATTAAATTCCTCAATAGTTAAGAATTTCAAATCTATATAATTTTGTTTATAATAATTAATGACATTTGCTTCTTTCGCAGTCATTTCTATTAATGCAATTTTTGCATCAGTTTCAACGACTTCATTAGTATGTGTAAATCCTAAATTTTTAAGTCTTTTAACCTTATCTAATATAGAAGATTTTATATTATTCTCATTTAAAATAGTTCTTGCTCTTTCTAGTAATCTATCTTGAGCAGTATCTATATCATTGTGAATTTGTTTTACAATTTCATTTTGTTTTACAATTTCATTTCTTAATGTAATTTCTTGTTCATTCATATTTTTATTTTTATTTTTAAAAAACAAGTGATGCTTTACTTATCCAATTTGTATATAATTTTCCATTTTCTCTTAATACAAGATATTTGAATGTATCTTTGTTATCTAATGCCATGCAATCATTGTCAATAACTACAGATATATCATTAACATCATACATTTTAGGTCCAAAAGGAAGAGAACCTAAATATTTATTAGGATGGTTTTGTTCGTAAAAATTCATATATGAAATCAACTCATCATAAAAAGTTTTACTTGCATTGTTTTCAATCCATTTATCAATTTCATTATTCAATTCTGATTTGTATAATTTTCTGAAAGTAATTTGGTCCGCTCCTAATTCCTCACATCTTTTTAGAACTTCATAAACAGTATAATTATCATAATCATTTATAAGATTCAAAGATAATCTCAAATTGAAGTCATGTTTTTTGACTAATTTAATAATTTCAAAAACATCGAATTTTAATTGTTCGTTGCAGCCTATAACTTTCAAATTTTTCTCATTGTCAAAGATATTAGAAATTGAAAAGGAAATAGTTGTGACTCCAATTTCTCTCAAATGTCCAAGATACTCATCTGTCAACATGACACCAGTTGTTTGAATTTCAATACTTTTGAAAGGTGTTTGAAGTTTAGAATTCATTTCGGAAAAGAAGTCCAAAAAATCTTTATTTTGAACTGGTTCTCCTGTTCCAGTTAGTACAACAACATTGCAGCCATTGTCTCTGGCAAATTGTAAACGATTGAAATAATCTTTATATTCAATAGATGATTTTATTAATTCACTACCTTCAATGTATTTATGTACTACTTTATTAATCTTATCAACATATGGATTAGTGTGAGTTCTACTGACACAAAATTGACAATGATTTACACACTTGTTGTTTGTTGGTACTACAATACTTAAACTTTGAATATTCATAAATTTATTTATTTTTATTGTTTTCTAATTCTGAAATTTCTTGTTCTGTAAGTGGAGGATGAAAAGTATCAACTTTACATTTTTTACAATAACACCAACCTTCTTCATCGTCTCGACCGTAATTTAGTATTTCTACTATATCACATACCTCTCCGCATATCATACAAGTTGGTGAACCATATTGTTTTTCATTATTCATTAATTTAATATTTCAATCAAATCAGTATTTGAATATTTTAATGCAATTACTTTAATATCATCATTATCAAAAATATTAATTTTTTCTGTTTTGATTAAATAATTTTTATTTGGTACATGACATGTATAAATTACAATATCTGAATTAGATTTTTTTATTTCACTACATTTAAGAACAACATCGATTGTTGATACATTTTTACAAAATGTCACATTCTTCTCATTAATTACAATACCTTCTTTTAAAAAAATATCAATTATCATTGATAATGCTGTTGATTCTTTCATAAATTTTGATTTAGTTATTAAATAATTTTAAATCTAATATGTTTGATTGCATATTATACTTTGGATTAAAAAAGAATTTTTGAAATGTGATAGTTTCTATATTGATACCAAATTTGACATGAACCGCTTCTTCGGTTACTTTCCAAATAATACCAATTTGGTTTTTAGAATATTTATCATTACTAATTATTTTATTTCCTACCTCCCACATGTTTATGTTTTTATTTATACAAAGATATAAAAAAACTTCTACATATGCAGAAGTTTATTAGTTAAAATTATTTAAATGTTACTTGTTTAATATTTTAGTGATTTCTTTTAACATAACAATATTTTTAGATTTTGCTATTTCAATAGCTTCTTCATAAGAATAGTATTTTTGTTCTTTTTTATTTTGTTTTATATTATTAAGGCAAATCAAATCGCTGTCTGCTGCTGATACTTTATTTGCATACCATTCTAAAACATTTCTATCATCATCATCAAAAATACTATGATATGATTCTCTTCTGACAACTTCATATAATCCTGTTGTATAATTTTCTTCAAAAGGCGACCATATAAAACAATCTTCATGAAAATTAGTCTCGTTTTTAATGAAACCAATTGATCCAGTAGCTTGATTAAATGTGAAAGATTTGGCTGTTCTTATACTTTTAGTCCAAATACATTCTGGATTTTTACCAGTTTTTATTTCTTCTAAAAATCCTTTTCCACTTATAACATATTTATTAGTAGCCATAAATTATTATTTTTTGAAGTTTTTTGTTACCCATTCATTAATAGAGTCTTTATCTGATGCTGTATGATATTGTGATAAGTAGTCAAAGATAAAATCAGATATTTTATCTATCTCTACTTTATTTCTATGATCCTGAAGTGCATCAACTGTACTATATTTTTTAAAAATAATTGCTAAAATAGATATTGATGATACTAAAAAACAAATAATAGTAATTATTATTCTTGCAGTAAATGTAGTAAACCAAATAGTAGGCTGTATATTAGAAAATAAAGGATCAAAGAATGTATATAACATACATAATCCTGGAATAATTAGAAAAGATAAAATTAAAAACTTTTTTTGTCCATAATATTTAAAAAATTAGAAGTTAAAAAATAAAAAATAAATGGTATGAAGGATAGGCGTAGCACAATTTCGTTTTCATAAACATTTGCAACTGCTCAATTAACTCTATATTGAACGCCTCGTTTTAGGTTAGTGTAGGATTTTCACCCATACTTCCACCGCTCTCAGTAGCGGGCTTGTTTACAAATATATCCTTTCTTATACATTCATATCATCCCACCAACTTTACTTGCCACAGAGGACTCTCCTTTCACTGATTATATCTGCAAATCATAACACTAGATATCATTCCAATAATTACAACTCTTACTGCAGTTTCACTAACCATTTATTTTATATATTAGCATACAACTGTGTGTTATTTAAATCTCCACCAGTTCTATATTTATTATATTTATTGTCAAAATCACCAGAATCAACAAAATCTTCATTTTGTCCATCTTTTTCAAATTCTGCTACTACGTCATTTGGTAAAACATACCAATGTCCATTTTCGTCTTGAACTGCTTTAACTTTTATCATAATATTATTTTTTTAATTATTCATAGATTAAAAACACACCTTTATCATCTCTGAATCACCAGATACTTTGTAAGTGTGTTTTTTATCTATTATTCTTAGCTATTGTATATACCAGGATTCAACAATTGATTTGTTGATATCTATTCTAATTACTTCGTCTAATTGATTAGATTTGACTTTTCACTTGAACAACTAAGACTAGCTCTTTAAATTTATATTTTAGTTTTTTTCCCATTTTAAGTACCCTATTATATTTAATACTCCAAAAGATAAATACATAATAATTAGAGAAATACTCAAATTAAAAAAAAATATTATACCAATTATACTTCCTATTAGGCCAACAATAAAGCCAATTTTCTTTTTAACACAAATTAAATAGTAAGAATATAAGCTTAAAATCATCAGTAACCAATCCATGTACAGTTATTTATTTATTTATTTATTTATTTATTTATTTATTTATTATTTACAAAGATAATACAAATAAAAATATTATGCAAATTTTTTATGATTTTTTAAATATCTTTTTTTAATTCTATGCTAAATTTCAAAGTTGTCAAATCATATCCTCTATTTTCCAACTCTTTTTTGAAATTGGTAACATCAAAATTATAAGGATAGTCTTTATTGAGAGTATATTTCAAAACATCATCACAAATATGATTCATTACTAAAGCTCCATCACAAGAACGTGGATATTTAACTACAAAATCTTTTTGCTTCTTGTCATATATTAAAGAAAGTTTATTTACATTCATATTAATTTATTATTTAACGTTGATTATCTATGCAATAATTTACTGTAATTTCATTTCTTAAATTATTATTCTGTGATTTTATAAAATCATAATCATTTTTAAGTTTTTCGTATTCGATTTTTAAATTAGATAGTTCTAATTTAATCAACTCTAATTCTTCATTTTCATCAATCATTATTAAAATTATTATTTTTTATATGCTGTAATTTCTTTTTTCTTATATATTTTAAAATTACATCAAATTCAATAGAATCAAGAGGATCTTTATTGAAATATATTTTTGGTATACCAGATGCTATTCCCATTTTTTCAATAAAATAGTCAATTAATTCAGCATTATCATTATAATTATAATTATCATTTATCATTTAATTCATTGATTTTTATTTTTCTTATTAATTTAATATCATTACTAAAAAGTTTAATTTGATACCATTTATCGTCACCTAATAGTGTAACATAACCAGGAAAACTCCATATCCTATCTACAATATAAATTTTATTCTTGTGTAAATGTACGCCAGGATTATATTGTATTAGAGTAATTTCTTCACCAATTTTAATATCATATTTAGTTAACATATTTATTTATATTTTTCAATTTATCTTTTCTAATAGATTTTATATCAAGTTTAAATCTATTATGATCATATAGTCCATCAACATTCATTAATTTGGTACCTAAAAAATTAACTTTATCAATTGTATATAATTTATCTACAAATAAATATGATTCGAAATGACGATTATCAATACAGATAACTTTATCACCAGTTTTGAATAAATTTTTCAACTTAATAACTGTTTTAGTTTATCTTTTCTGATAGTTCTTATATCATATTCAAATCTTGTAAAAAGATAAGTATATTTTGATTCATCGTCTACCAAAATGACAAATATATCAAGAGTATCAGATATTATATATGATTTGCCATTATTTTTTAACCATTCTGATGATGAATCATCAATACATATAACTCTATCTCCTGGTTTAAAATTACAATTCATAATTTTTAAATATTTCTTTTAATTTATTTTTTCTGACTAATTTAATATCAAATTTGAATCGTCTTGAGTCTAAATATATTAATTCTTTGTCGTTAGATTCATTTTCTTCAAGTGCGATTGATGTATACCCAGTATAACTATTATGTCTAATTCTAGAGACTATATATGATTTATTTAATTCTGCAGTATGACAATCTCTGGCATCGACTAAAATTACGTTATCACCAATTTTAAAATTGTTCATATTTTTTATTTTTTTTCAATTTTTTCATCCTCAATATTTGATTTGCTTTATTATAATAATTGTAATAAACTCTTTTTGATTGTTTGGTGTAAGTGTACCATATACACGAAAATGATAATTTAAGTATAGCTGAAATGCTATATCATCCACATTATCTGACTAATTATTTTTACACCAATAACCTATTGACTTATCTATTAACATAACATTAATTTTTGTATTTTTTCAAGTCTTATAATTTTAAATGCTTTTGTATAATAACAATGCCAATAACTATTGTTATACCTTGTATTTTTAAAATTGTATTGTGAAGAATCTTCATTGAATTCTCCATATTCTTTATAATAATAATTTAGGTATAACTGAAAAGCTACATCATCTATATAATCAGATTCATTATCTTTACACCAATTACCTTTTGTTTTATCTATTGTCACTTTCTATTTTTTCTAATTTCAATTTTCTTAAAATATTATTTGCAATAATATAATTATTACTTATAATATCATTTATATAAAAATCATAATATGATTCTTTGTGTAATTTGACATACACATATGAATGAATTGACATTGGTGTGAAATTACTTTTATTCGTTTTTAAATATGATTGATATGCAATATAATCAATTTCACTATATAATTTCATTTTAATATTATTTTAAATTTTTCAACTTTTTACATCTTAAATATTGTTCGATATCTTCAATTCTAAATTTATCTAAAGAATTTTTAATTTCTTCTTTTGATGCATCTCGAATAAGTACTTCTATTTTCTTTGAAACATTTCTCAAATCTAAATCTTTTTTAATAGCATTTGATATACTATACATAATTATTTATTTAAATTGTTCAATTTCTTAGTTCTTAAATAATTTTCGACATCTTTAAGTTCAAAATTTTCTAATGATTTATTAATTTCATCTTTTGATGCTTCTTGAATAAGGTTTTGAATTCTAATTGATAATGTTCCACTCATATCATAATTTATCGCTCTTGAAATAGTTAGATATAATTCTGATTCTGATAAAGAAACCATTGATATTTTTTTGTCATTATTCATTTAATTTGTTTAATTTTTTAGTTCTTAAAAAAAGTTCGATATCTTTAATGTTAAACACATTTAAAATATCTTTAATTTCTTGATTTGAAGAATCTTTTATTATATCATACACTTGCATCTCTTTACTTTCTGTTGACAGATAATAACCTTTCATTTTTTTACTAAATTTCGCCGATGGCATATTTACTTTATTATTTTTTGTAATTTCTTTTTTCTTAGAAATCTTTCTATATCTGATATTTTCATATCTTCTAAATATTTTTCCGCTGTATAATGATCCATTTTAGCTGATTCTACAGTTCCTGAATATGAATGATTGAAAATATTTAATTTTCTTTCTCCGTCAGCAAATTTTATTATACTATATCTATTAACGTCATGCATAATTCTATATTTTTAACTTAACCAAATTATTGAATTTATTGAATTGATATATCTTTCGTATTCATCAACTCTAACTAAACATTTTTTATCGAATAATTCAATTTCAACTTCTGTTTCATTGTCATTATCACTAAAATAATTTTCATATTTACTAATAAACTCTACAATGTAATGTTCTCCAATACATCCATATTCATCGTCTGTGTCTTTTAATGTTGCACTTGTTATTTCTTTAATATCAAGTCCTGTCTTTCTTTCTATAAATTTAGCTAATATTTCTTTATTCATAATATTTTATTTAATTTTTCTAATTTAATTTTTCTTTGATATTTCTTGAATTCTTTTGATAAATCTACATCTTCAATTTTAAATCCATGATATATTCTATTTAATTTTTCTGTGTTCATATTATATATCATTGAATAATGATAATTATAATTTAACTTAATAATTAAAGAATCTGATTCTAAAAACGAATATTGAATGATCTTACAATAACTTCTAATATAATATAATAATTCATTCTCTTTATCAAATTTATTTTCATCTTTCATATATAGATATTTTTTAAATATAAAGTTTATTAAAAAATATTACTAAATGATCCACATAAATAAAGTATAATGCTCATTATTGACGCTAGTATTAATTTTGAGTTTCTTTCTTCTTTAAACATTTTTATTGATTGTTTTGAGTAGTTATCATTAAAATTTATAGACACGAAAATCATATATAATATAATAAATACTAACAATGCTATCTGTAATGTTGTTTTCATATTTAAAAAATTCCAAATTTGTTTCTTTTTGTATAACGAATTTCAATAAAATAAGTATCAACCAATTCTTCCGTAAATACTTTTACAAAATCCTCATTTAATACGGACATTGAAGAGCATGATATTTTCAAGTTTTTTAATTTTAATTGATAAATAAAATGTTCATACCAATTAGGTAATTTATATAATGATAAATATAATCTTAACTTTTTTTTATCAAGAAGAAAGTTCTTTATTTTTGTTTTTATTTTTATTGTATTATCAGAATAGTTATTTACAAAAAAATTCCATATATCGCTATTTACAAAAAAAGTCATAGTCAACAAATCTATTTCAAATAATGAATTATCTATTGATAATATAGGTTTTTTAGGAAAATTAATTTCTTTATTATAATAATGATAAATTTTTATTTTTCTTAAGTGCTGTTTATCATAGCAAAATAATATAATATCTTCAAGAGATTCGTCTATTACTGGATAGCAAGAATAAAATTTCTCATAAAACCATTTTGATAATTCATCATCATTCATATATTATAACATTTTAAAAATATAGGTTTCTTCAATGCAAGATTTTAAATTATTTTTAGAATCAAACATTTTAGAATCAAACATCATATTAGCTTTTGGTATACAAGTTTTCAATTTTGATGACTTATCCAAAAGCATGAGAAATTTTGAACTAATATTATATGTTGACATTTTCAAACAATCATTTAAAACTTCTTTTATGACATATTCTACTACTGTATAATCATTAAATATATCATTATTTGTATTAGTATAATTATCAGATATATATGACCAAATTTTTGAATAGTCACAATATAAATAATTATCATTATTATTTATTTCAAATAATATATTACCTTTTATATTTCTTGGAAATTTAATTGACTTATTGTTTAATTTAGATATTTTAATTTTTCTAATAAATTCTTCATCGTATACCCAATATGTACTATTTGGATAGTCTATATGCTTAACTGGGTAGCATGAAAACAATTTTTCATAGAACCACTTCACCAACTCATCTTTCTGCATTTAATGACTCTCAGATTGAATTATACCTCTAATGTCTGTCACATCATTAACTACACATTCTTCTCTATAATCATCATCAAAAACGTAGCACAATTTACCTTCTACATCTTCAAATGAGTCTTCCACTTTATTTAATATATCAATTAAACTATCGTTGTCATCAATAATAAGTGTTATTAGTGATGTATCAAATGATACTTGCATTACTTTCATTTTATTTTATTTTATTTTATTTATATTTTCTAATTTTCTTCTTCTATTAAATGTATCAGCAAACTTTGTTATTTCTTTTTGATAAATCAGTTTTTTATTCATTCTTTTTGTATGTGTTAAGATATCTTTTTTGATTTCTTCTGTCATTTTAACTGATTCATCATAAAATATTTCAAATATTTTAGTTTCCAATTCTTTCATATATTTTGTATCATCAAATTTCTTAGTAATAATAGAAACCCATGTCAGATCAAAAAAACTATTACAAATCCACCATTTGTCCCATTGTTCATTATCGTTAAATCCCCACTTGAAATATTGTTTTTTTAATACTAATTCATCTTCATGAAGTTCTAGTCTTAATCTATATGATAAAGGTTCATTATAAGTACCAAATTTTTTATCATCTGATGGTCCATATTCTATTATCTCAGTTCTAAATATCATAAATTAATATGTTTTGATGTTTCTAATAATTCTGATAATAACGAATACATCTTGGATAAAGCATATGATTGTCCGCTTTCAGGTCTCAATACATTCATCTGACTTTCTATTAGTGTCATTCTATCTTGAATTTCTTTTATAGGAATAATAATATGTGATACCATTATGTTCAATTTTATTTATACAAATATACATAAAATAAATGAAAAAACCAAATGATCATACGATCATTTGGTTTGTTTTATAGTTAAATATTAATATCATTTTTTCATGAAAATATCAAATTCATTCATTATATCAATTGAGTGATTTTTTAAAATATAATTTCTGAAATTTTCTTCAAATTTAGTTAATATATGTTCTTTAAATTTTGTAATTACATTACCCAATTCTTTACCTTTTAATTCAGGATAGTTACACATCACCAGATTTCCATTGAATTTCTTAGAAATTTCTTTATTTTCAATTTCAATATAATTATATTCTAATATATCTTTTCTAATGTTTGACAAATCTCTAATTGGCTTACAAGTTAAATCTGTTCCACCAAAATCAGCAGAATCAAATTTCATCAAATCATAAAAATATTTATTATTTAAAATTTCAATTTTATTTTGAATTCTAAAATTATCTAAATACTTAATCTTCATATGATTCTCAACTATGTAATATATCAGTTTATAATCACCTCCCATTTCTTTTACAAAATTTGATTGATCATCTAACATTTCACAAGATACATATTCATGTCCAGGCGCAGTCCAAGAATTTTTTTCATCATTCCACTCAGTAGTACAAGCTTTACCTAAATCGTGATACAATCCTGCTAAATCTAAATTTATATCATTGTACTTATTGTGAAGTCTATTTACTACCAATCTGATATGAATGTATGCGTCCCCTTCACAGTGCCATATTTCACTTTGATTAATACCTTTTGTTGAGTCAATCAATTCCTTCAATTCAATTGGCGCAAGTTCGTATAAATATGTAAAATAATCTACACATTTTTCATCAAATTTGTTAATTTCTTGTGTCATCAATAATGATATTTAGATTTGTTGTTTTTATTCTTTTCTTAAATCTTGAATAATATCTCCTATAGATTCTCTTGCTTCTAAAGCTCGATTTTCAGCTTCTTCGATAAATTTATAAGTGTTTAATCTATTAAGTAATTCATTTAAAAATAATGTACTTAAATAACTATAATATTCTAATTTGAAATCTGAATCTATTTTTATACTATTTTTTAATAATTCATTTTTAATATCTATTTTAATTGAACTATTATAAGGTAACTGCATTATTCTATCTACTTCATCCCTTCCAATTTTATATCTTTCAAATTGTTCGTCAATAATTGTAGTAGATTCATCTTCAGTTGAATTTATTAATTCAGTAATAAGTTTATCAGTAATTTTAACTGAAAAAGACACATAATCATCAATATAATCATCACTTGAATTAATTGGAATTTTACCTGATGATATATAATAATGTAATATAGATTTCGATATTTCTAATCTTTGTTCAATAATTGTCATATTATTATATTTTATTATATTTTATTGTAATATATAATAATATAATATCAAAGTTTATTTTAGATTTAATATATATTTAGCATCTTTTTTATAAAACGTATTTATAATAAATGATGACACTTTTGCATAATTTCTTCTATCTGGGTTTCCCCAATAATCAAGACATTTAATAATATTAGTAGCATCTTTAATATCACTTTTCATCTTATTAAGTGGAACATCACTTTTCTTTAATCTTGTAGCTGCGCTCTTAAATGTACGAATACTATGTTTTACCATTGACGTGATTGGAATGATAGTAGTATAACTATGTTCATCAACTTGTTTCCAATATTCAAACTTCCATCCAATCAAACGTGGCATTTCACGTTTATTATTTGGATAATTATATCCATATCTTTTTGGGATAATATCAATTTTAAATTTAAAAATGTTAATGTGAATTGTTCTTTTCTTTACTGCATCACAACCGTTTTTATAGTAGTAATTCCAAGAATTTTTAGCAAATGTATTACCATTTTTACACAATGATTTTATTCTATCATTAACCATAGAATATGTAACATCAGGAGGAAAAAAATCACGTCTGGTAAATAAGTCTCCATCAATAAGCCAAGTTAAACCGTATTCAGATGCTAAACAATCTTTATTTACACATTGATAACCATCTTTGAGAGAAGGAGTTCTATCAAATTCATCACATGATACATGATCTTGAATATCTTCATAATTATCCCTATGAGTAACAATTAATTCAGAACCACAAACAGGACAGTAAATTTTGTTATCTTCCATAATATTTTTATATTTAATTATCAAGTACAAAGATAATGAAAAATGACTGACTTATAAAAAATTAGCCAGTCATTTAACGTTTTTTAAAAATTATTAAAGTAAATTTTTCCAAGATTTATCTTTCCTGTTATAATCACTTTTATCTGTATATGTTTTAGTCATCATCTTACGTCTGACAATTTGTGCTGCATGTCTAAATGATAACCCATTTACAATTTCTATGTTTTGTTTGTTTGTTTTCATGACTATGTTATATTTTCTACATTTATAATATCTTTCATTGGATATTTAATTCTTATTGTATTATCTTGTTCTAAATGTCCAACAACAATTAGAAATTTTTTATTTACATAACAACCTTTTGCATTATATTCATAACCATAAGGTGTTGGATAATCTGTTGTTTCAGATATTTTTACTGATACTCCTTTGAATGTTATCATAATTTTATATTTTTTAATTTGTCTTTTCTTAAATATGATATTATCTCTGATGATTTAACATATAATATTCTAGACCAATTTATTTCACCTCCATATTTATTTTGTCTTAAATATATATAAATAACAATCTCATTATCTTCTGAAATGTGAAAATTATAATCATAAATATATTTATACTCTGGTATTAGTTCTAATGAAACTTTATTCTTTTTAACGTAATATATGATATCTTTAAGATAAATCATTCTCTATTTCAATTAGTTTCAATTTTCTTAATAAATTTTTTGATTTTTGATAATATATTTCTATATAATTATAATCAGGACCGTATGATAAAACTTTATTATAATATATATATTTAAAAGTATCTTTTGGTAATAATTGGTGTTTTTTAGAGAAATCACTATCTATATACAATTCATATGCGATATCGTCTAATTTGGATGTTTCATATTTTATCATAGTTTTACAGTTTTTGTTTTATATTTAACACTACCATTATTGTATGTGTGTTTATAAGTAGTTATATACTTTTTACCAATTACATCACCTTTATCATTTGTAACTGATAATTCATCATTACTGATGACTTCAATAGATGTTGCAGAATAATCGCCATGTATATATTTAATAAGAAATAGTAATAATACCATTAAAATAAACATAAATGTCATCTCTATGTAATCACTCGTACTATAAATTGCTCCCATATAATATTTTTATTTATAATTATTAAATACAAAGATAATACTATTTTTTTAAATATCAAAAAAAAATAGAAAATAATTAAATTATTTTCTATTTTTTTATATAAAGATTACAATAACATTTATCATATAATCTAAAATTTTTACAGGAACAGATTGTATCATGCAGTGAAACGTCAGGTTGAGGATATGTACAATAGCCAGAATTACTTTCTAAATTTTTTCTAATTAAGATTACTTTTTTTTCATTTTGATTTAACATCATTCCTTTTTTTTTCTAAATCCATTTTATATAAGTCATTTTTTTGACCTATATATTATACTTTTTTTGTCATAATTTTCTTAACTTCATCAGAAACGAATTTTCCATCTGATGTAGGAAATTTCAATTTTACTTCTTTGATATAAGAACCCATATTACCACCTCCCTTAGAAACTACTTCAATTACATATGATGAAATATCTTCTTTTGATGCTTCTTTTGGTAAGAATTTACTTAAAAAATCTATTTCATCCTGCTCTTTAATTGCTAAATCGTTACGATTTGCTTCGTTGTATTTTTCAACTGAGTCTTTTCTTTGCTTTATCATTTTTATGATAATTTTTGTTTCATCAGCATCTGTCAATTTAGTTGCATTTGCAGCATTTTCGAAATTAACAATTTCAGTTTTAAGTAATCTCAACACACCTAAATCAAATGTGTTTCTTGTTAGCATTGCCTTTTTTATTAAAGCTAATAAGTTTATTGCCATATTATTTATTTTTTAAAAATTTATTAAATATTTAATAAAAAAGCCAAATGAAAATACTTGGCTTTTTTAAGTGATTTTAATTTTGAATTACAAAATTATTTTTGATGCTTTATCTCCAACACGAACAACATAAATACCTTTATTTAAATTGGTTAGAGATATAGAATTGTTTGTAAGTTTTGTTGATTGTACCTTTGCACCAACAGCAGAATATATGTCTACCATTGAGCCATTAGATACACTCATTAAATTTAATTGATTTCCTGATACATAAACATTTAAATTGTCAGCTTTTGTATTTGGAACATCTGTTACTAAAAATAATGCATTATAAGATGTTGCAACACGAATACCATCTAATTTTAGAGTTGGTGCAGTTGCTGAACTTCCTTGACGAATATTTATTTCACCTAATCCAAACGAAGTAGGAACAGTTGAACTAGTAGAATTTAAAATCCAATCAGTTGGCTCTGTTGTCATACTTGGATTTATTACTATTCCTGATGCACCTGAAATAGCATTCACTTTCACTACGATTAAATAAGTTGTGTTGAGACTATATGTGGAAGTCGTCCAGGATGTTAATGATCCTGTTCCTGATGAGTTTACTATACCAAAAGCAAAATTTGTTCCATCAAGTTTAGCATATAAACGCCCAAAATAAAAAGAGCTGGAATTTGGTTCACCTAAGTTCATAAAATAATCTCCAGTAGTTTGTGCAGCAGAAATATTAACTAATACTGAATAATATACAGTACCAGAAGTCTGCGGAGTGAATTGATTTGCGATGTCCTGACCATTATTTGATACTAATACTTCATTACCAACACCTGAGTCAGGATATCCAGGATAAGTAATAGCAGTAATGCCAGGAACAGTAGTAATAAGTGGATTAACAACTGATGTACCAAGGATGATCCATTCACTTTGTCCAATTAATCCAGTTCCTGATGGATAAGTGAAATTTTCTGTTACTAATTGTTGTGCTTGTGTAAATAATACACAAATGAGAAATGATAATAATAATGTAATTTTTTTCATAAGCTTTTTTGTTTTTGTTTTTAATTGTTATTTATAATTGTTATTGTTCAGTTTTAATTAACTGTACTTCTTTTATTTTAATCTTGCTATCAGTTTTAATTTTCATTATTGCGAATTTACTACTACATGAAATGTTTCCTGTTGTGACAATTTGAAAAAAATCATATTTAGGATTTTCTTTTTCTAATATCTCAATCACTTTTAAACACATGTCGGGTACCCACCAAGCTATACGATGACCTGTACTATCTTTCTCTGGTATTTCTACTGTAATATATTTATCCATGATAATAGTTATTTAAATTGTTTATATTATACTGCTTTTTCAGATTGATTTAAATTCCACACTCTAACTAATTCATTGTATTTATCATCAGGTAAATAACCTTTCAATAAAACATGTTGTCCAACACATGATGATTCATATAGTTTACAGTTCATCATACCTATCCATTCATCATATACCCAATAATAATCTTCCTCTCCATCAACAACATCTACAAGTCTAACGATTTTAGACATATCAATTACTAATTCGTTTTTATGTAATTCTATTTCAGTATTCAATGAAATAACTTTGTCTATTGATTCTTGTGCTAATTCAGAACGAGTCTGAGGAATCCATTGATTAAATTGTATTCCTGTTTCATTTAATAAACACTCACTTAATGTGATTTCATATTTTTTTATATCAATCATATTTTTATTTTATTTTATTTATATCAAAAGGTTTCATTAGTTTTCTATTTTCTCCAAGATCAGGATAATAAATACCTATCCAAGAACTATTGTGATATTTATCATTGTCATCTAATTTGGTATTAAATAATGCACATTCATTATATAAATCTGTTTTTGTTTTTAATGGAATAGAATCATGAGAGATTGTATATTCGTAGATAGAATTTAATTCTGTATAATTTTTAATATTAGGATTAGCGTTATTTCTAATGGCACATAATCCAACAAGTAAATTAAAAACCAATATAACCAAACTAAATACTATTAGATACCAAGTATCTTCAATAAAAAATGGAACACAAAACAGCACAACAGAGATTAGTAATATAATAAGAAATATTAACATATTTTTAGTTTTTAGTTTTAATCGTTACTACTCATAAGTTTGAAAAGTTCTAAATAACTAAGTTCATTTACAACAACACTGTTGTAATATATGTCAAAATCTGAAAATGGACAAGCATCAGATTCACCATCAACTATTGATTCACCAGTAAACAATCCAACTGAATCAATAACAGTATCATTAATTTTACTTTCACAATAAGTTTCTATACACTTAGCTTCTGTACCTTTTGTGAACCATTCACCTTTTGAAATGAAAATGAATTTATTCCAATCAATTTTTCTCATGTTGTATTTTTTTATTAATTATTTACACACAAAAGTAATAAAAATATTTGATAAAAAAAAATATTTATCTAAAATATTTAATTTATTGTGTTATATTTTTTTGTATACCATTTAATAAACTCAGTAACAACGATATAAACAGCTTCTAATTTTGACTCTGTTTTTATTTCTTCAGGTGAATCTAAATAGCAGCCAACAATTACATTGAATTCACACTCATAGTGTGCGTTATAATGTGAATATGACACATGATGTGATGTTATATCAACTGATTCTTTTTCTGTATTAGTTTCAAAAATACTTTCAATATTTTCAACAACAGGCATAATATTTTCCCATGATTTATAGTTCAACCAACATATACCATTATGAGTATAGTCAATTGTTCCTTCTTCATCTTCTGCTATATACATACCGAAGAAAAAACCTTATTTGTCAATGAATGGAAAAACATTATCAACTTTCATAAAATCTGAAATCATTTTTTCATTTTCAATTCTATCTTTATCCATAATTATTTAATTTTATTAAAGTCCAATTCTATTAATTCTCCATTATCAAAATATCTTTTACATATCTCACTATTATAATATTCTTTAGTTGTCATATTTAATTGAGATTCACATAATATTACAAATACATTATCTCTAAAAACGGTATCATTAAATCCCCATTCAATTGCTAAAGCTTTTTCATGTGAAGGTAAATGTGTGAATAAATCAAACATAATATCTTGATTTGAACTAATTGGAAAAGAGTCTATATAAAAATTCCCTCCATCTTCACATATTTCATTATATTGTTCTCTGTTAATTTTCATTTTTATTTAATTTTTCTAATTCTAATAATCTTATTAATTTTTCTATTCGTAATATTTTCTCTGCTATCTTATATGCATCACAAATTGCTCTGATATTAAATTTAGAATGAATATTCATAATAACACATTGATCACCTGGGCAAACATCTTCAGATTTGTTTCTAATTTCATCTAAATATAATTGATAAACTACATTATCTAACTCAGTTGCGTCTTTATCCCATTTTCCTATGTTTCTATTGAATTCCATTTAATTTTTCTAATTTTTCTTTTCTTATGAAAGAATTTGATTTATTATAAAATTTTTCATAAAAGTTTTTATAGTTATCTTCATACTTAACAGAAATCATAAATTCAAAAAAATCATAAGGTATACAATTATGTCCACATAAATTCAAAAAATCAGATACATAATATTTATATGCTATTTCATCTATAGTTTCTGTCTTTTTTTTATATTTCATATCTCTAAAAAATGATATTGGATTTATATAATAAAACTCATACCCATTTTTATAGTTATTTTCATATGTACTATTAATAATAAAATCACTAAATGTAAAAGGTATGCTACCAGGTCCAGCTAAACTATAAAAATGATAAACATAATTCTGATATGCAATATCATCTATATTTTCAATTTTTTTCTTAGATTTAAACATTACTTAATTGTATTAATTTTTTCTTTCTTATGTATTTTTCTGCATTATCATAATATTCAAAAAAGCATTCTTTGTGATATAAAAAAAAATCTTTGGTAAAAACATTGGCATCTTTGGAATATTTTTCAAAATATTCTTTTTCATATAATTCATATGCAACATTATCAATGTCATTATTGTTCATTATCATGATTCATTAATGATTCTAGTTTTTTATTTCTTAAAATATTTTTTGCTTTTTTATAAAAAGATGTATCATAGTGTTTTTCATTAATAAAATCAGTAGAATTTGGAGGAGTGAGATATTCAAACAACTTTAATGTTTTAAATTCTTCTATAAATATTTCATATGCTAAATTATCTATATCACTAATATTATTAATTGACATTTTTTTCTAATTTTTCTAATTTTTCTTTTCTTAATATTATTTTAGCTTTTTCATAAAATACACCTTTAGAATTACAATAATAACAAAAACCATCAAATTCCATAGTACCAAATGTTGGACTATAAAGATATTTTAAATGAACCACATTTTCTATTGATTTGTCAAATTCTTTAACATACAAATCATATGCTATTTCGTCTATTATCATTTAATTCTTCTAATTTTTCTTTTCTTAATATTATTTTAGCTTTTTCATAATATTCATCTATTGAATCATGCTCATGATATAAACTACCTTTGTGTTTATAGTAATGATTCATAATCTTATTTTGATCTGCTGGAGAATTATCATGAATATAATATATTCTTGAGTAATCTAACAAATAAAGTTGATATGCTAAATTGTCCATCTTCTTAATATTACTTTCAGGTTTAGTTATAACCTCTACAACAGGATCAGATTTAGTGTTTGACTCAGGTTCTAAAATTACCTCATTTTCTGTATCAATAACAACTTCATTATGATTTGATGTTATTAGATTTGATATTTTTTTTATTAATTTTTTAATCTACATAATATTTGTGCTGTTTCTTCTTCTTCATATAATTCTGTTAACCGTATTTTAATTTTTTCGTAAAATGTATCGTAATATGATAAATTTTTATGATGAATCATAGAAGTCAAAATTCCGATTAAGATTACATCATTATATTTATTAATATCAATTTTTAGTAATATATCATTAACAAAATACATACCTTCTGTTAAACATAGCAATTGAGATATACAACAATAAATATAATCTAATACATCATCCGTACTTTTTATTTTTATGATTGTATCTAATTCAAATATAAATTCATCTGATATATTAATCATAAGACATTATATTTAATAGTTTATCTATCCTTAATTTTTTCAAATTAAATTCGTACTTATTTTGAGCTATAAATAAAAATATATTATCAAATTCATTTTTTATGTATCTATCAGTATTAATATTATCACATTTAATGTTATCAGTAAAAGTTAAATTAGAAATATAAAATGGAAAATTTATAGATGTCAAATCAGATATAATTATTATATCTTGATCATTTTTTGAAAAACCTAGCCAACAATATTGTTGTTCGAATAGAATACTTTGAATTTTAGAAAATTCTTCTTTGCTGTTTACTTTATAAATTATGTATGGTTTAACTTTATTTATTTTCATTATTTTTCAATTCTATTAATTTATCTTTCCTTAATAATTTCAAATTAAAATCTTTTTTGTTATTAGAAAAAAATATAATATTGTTGTTATGCTGATTAAATTGATTTCTCATTTTTGATTCTGGTGATTCAGATTCATCAAAAGCACATGGTAGATTAGAAATATATATTGGAAAATTAGGATGTTGTAATTTTACAAATGTTAAATCTAACGTATCTCCGTCTAACCATTGATAACCATTAGAAACCAAATCTATTTGAATTCTTTCTAATTCAGATATATTTTCAATATAAAACAATACATATGGCTTAGTTTTAATTATCATATAAAAATAATTTAAATGCAAATATACAAAAAAAAATCCAATTATAATATTATTGAATACAATCTTTTACATATACACATATTTCATTGTAATCATAATCAATTATAATTTGATATGCTTTGTATCTTTTGTTTTTAAAATATATAATATCGTCTATTCTTGGTACTATATCAGATGTTATAATTTCATCTAATGTATCTTTGACATCATCTAAACCTCCACATATTTTTATTTCCATGATTTATTAATTTTCAAAAAATTCTTTACTTATTTCATTTAACATTTTACCTAATAGATTTTGTCCCCAATCATCTATATTATTTAATGCATCATAATCAGAATAACCAATTCCCCATATTCTATCTTTTGGATTAGCTTCAACTAAAATATAATCTTTGTATCTATACATTAAATTTTTAAAATTTGGATTTTGTGAGAATTTTTCTCTTAATCCTTTCTTAACTACTTCATATCTAACACTATTCCAAACATCATCAATATAGTTTTTAACTTTACGACCAAGTTTTTTTTGGTCAGACGGAGAACTAGAATTCATTATTTTTCTAGCTACATCTATATCATTAAACCACATGGCTTTTTGATGCATCATATATTGTTCACCACAATTATATGTCACTCCATCTGCTATGAAAATAGATGGAAACCAATTGCTGAATTCTCCTTTCAAGAAAAATTTATAATTCTTTTTCATTATTTAATTTTATTAATTTATATTTTCTTATTTCTTTATTTATTTGTTTACCTAATTCAATCATATCATCATAACTAAAATCATCAAATATTCCTAATTCTTGATATGCTTGACAAACATCTAATTTTTTAAAAACAAATACTTCTCTGGATATTTTATGTGCTAAATTTATTATATCACTTTTTTTCATTTAATTTGGTCAATTTATATTTTCTTTCATCTTTATATATTTGTTTACCTAATTCATGAATTTCATCAACAGTGAAATTGTTAAATATTCCTAATTCTTTATAATCTGTAATAACATTTAATTTTTTAAATATGAATGATTCTTTAGATATTTTATGTGCTAAATTTATTATATCAATTTTTTTCATTTATTTTTTCCAATTTTTTACGTCTTTGTTCTACATTTAATAATATTCTAAATTCATTCATGTCTACATTTCTGCAGAAGCTTAATTCCTGTATTTCTATGAGTATATCATCAATAATAGAATATTTAAATATTTTATCATTTGCAATAGATCTTGCTAAACTTTTTAAATATTGTCCTTCCATATTTCATGAATTATATATGATGTATAAGAAATAATAAAACATAGTATAATATTTAGGAGTGATAGAACAAATTCAGTAGAACTCAATGTGATATTTAACGATTTGAAATATGAAGAACTTCCAATCATCATTGATATAATTAAAAATAAAAGAAAATAAAAATATTTAGTTTTCATTTTAAAAATAATCTTTGTATAAAATTCTTTTTATTTATTTTATCAAGTTTTTCTTTTCGTTCTCTTTTTATTTCATTTTCGCTTACTAACCATGTAATCTCAGAAGTTTTTTTGATTGATGAAAATTTGGTTCGTATCATTTTTTTAACATATTCAAATTGAGATGAATCAAATCCTGAAACTAATTCTACATCTACTATTCTTATTTTAGATGTACCATCAGTATATTTATCTATTTCTTCCACGTAAACAATTGATTGATATTTATCTAATTTTGATGAGTCTAATGCATCACAAAGATTAGTATTACGAACATAATAACCTTGAGGATGTTTTATTTTCTTCTTCATATTTATTTTTTATTTATCTCTAATAATTTATCTTTTCTATCATTTTTTAATGTTGGTATCAACCATTCTACTTTATCAGTTTTAACAATAGATACAAATTTATTTTTTGCACATGTTTTCATCCATTCATATTTATCAGGATCTTCTCCAGTATCAATTTCTACCTTTTCTAGTATTACTCTAGAGTAATTGTTTTCATATCTTTCTACTTCTACAACATGCAAAAAAACAATATATTTATTATATGCTTGTTTTGAATAAATAGTTTCACGATAAAAACCTCTTGGTCCTTTTATTTGTTCCTTTTTTTTAAAAAATACACACATATTTATTTTATTTTTTTGATTTGTTTAAGTTTTTCAATTCTTTCATCTTTTAAAGAACAAATATTTTCTAACCATTGATTTTTATCAGTTTCATAAATTGAAACAAATTGCTCTCTTACACAAGTTTTTATCCAATTAAATTGGTTTATATCCATTCCTGATTTTATTTCTATATTATCTAATTTTATTTTTGATAAATTATCTTTATATCTTTCTAATTCTGAAACATGAACGACATAATCATAATCACTACTTCTATTAGTTTCATTATCATGTAATTGAATAACACCAGTATAATAACCTTTTAATAATATCAATTCTTTTTTTCTAAAAAAAATACTGAATATACTCATATTTAATTTGTTTTTAGTTTGTTACTTAATTCAATAAACATATCATGCCAATCTTTTGGTTTACAAATAATTTCATCATCATAGATTTTAGATTTTAGATTATTCATTGATCCAAAATCATATATTTTGCCAGTCTCTTTAATTTGAACGCCAAAATTCAATATTCTTAATGCATGATAAATATTTTTTGTTACATATTCAAAGTTGTCATCCTTATATGATAGTATAGCATTGTGCCAACTTGATGACGCTGATGTTATTACGTTTTTAATAAAATCTTTTTCGTTAAATTTATTAATTTTGAAATTAAATGTTTTTTTAACTATCATATCTTCAGGTAAGAATAAACATTCTAATACTGGCATTTGATAATTATTTATTGCATCCAAGAAACCACCTCTTGAGTAACAAGAACCTTGAATTTCTTTATCACGTGATGATATAGCATTATCTTTGAATGAGCCACTCGGTAATATTGATTTCTTATATACTATGATATAATCATAATCAGAATACTCATCATGAGATAAGTACACCCTAGATCCGTATGGATAAATATTCCATATGTCATTTATATCTAAATGTAGTTCTGTACAAATTTCTTCTGCTGTATATTTCATTCTTTTAATATAAATTTTTTAAAAATCATTTCTATAATATCATCATCGTTAGAACCGTATTGTTTATATCCAGAATCAATTATTGTATATCCTACTAGCTCAGAAACATAAGTTTTTATATCTTCTAATTTATTTTTATCTATTTCGGACCAAGCTTTCATTATTTCATTTTGAGTATCTACGCAACTCTCACCACCTAACTCTACAATTAGTTTATCTGCGCTATCATAATGAGCTTTATAAGCCATTACTTTCCATTCTTTTGATTCTATTTTAGCATCAATAATTGAATTTGCAATTGCGCCTCTAAGACACTCAAGTTCAATGATTATTTTTTTACGATTCATTCTTTTCATACTAATATACTATGCTTGGTGAAATTTTTTTACCACATCTTTTACAAATATAAATAGGTAAAGTATATCCAGTGGAGTTATGATATGGAAATCCGTCAATAGGATATGTTTTTCCTATTATTTCGTCATTTTCAAAATCTACATCAGGTTCTAATCCTAATAATTCAGGACAAAAACACCAGTCAGGATTTTCTTTTATTTCATTAGATAATGAAATATTATTCCTGATTTCTCTATTCTTTGCTTTGTTTATTTTGTTAGACATGATTTGTTGGAATTACAATATCTACATTATTATCAAATGCTTTCATGATTTCCTTTAACGATACATTCAACTTAATTGTAGCTTCATAAAAAGTGTGAACGTCATCTATTTCTTCAAGCCAATTATCATGTCCATTTATGCAACATCCTGTATTGATGTCTTGATTTGTTGTTCCACAAGTAATACAGATTGCTTCTGCAGAATTTTTAGAATCTACATTATCTTTCATGCTTAATTAATTGTTATAAGTTTTAATGTTTTTGTATTAGGATCTAAAGAAATGATGTCATACTGTTCATCAGATAATAATTTATAATTTAATATATCTGGATTGTTGAATTTATCTTTGACAGTTTTACCGTTAATATATACTAAATCCGATTCTCTAATTTTTGATAAAATTGAAGAATGAATTTTTGTTTGTTTATTAGTATATTTCGGATAACATTCTCTCCACTTTTTATTTTTAACAAGTATTTGTTTAAATACCTCTTCAATTGAAAAATTTCCAATTTCACATACATTTAAATAAACTGAGAATTGGTTCTGAATTGCATCTGTCATTTCGTCTATTAAGTGTGCTTCATTATATGGTTTTTGCGTTATTCCAATTAGTTTACAAACTTCTGCTGAAAACTCACCATATTCTTCATTATATTTAATAAATCTTTCTAGAAATTTCTTTCCATCAAGTCCATTCAATTCTGAAATTTCTTCCAGAATTTTTTCTAATTCTATTTTCATTTTTTTAATTTTTCTAATTTTAATTTTCTAATTTCTTGATTAGAATAAAAAATTCTATTTACAAATTCTTCAGTATAATGTTTATTATCAATTACATATAAATTTATTGTACTTACTGTGCTTATATTTGTAATTCTATATTTTTTATTTTTTATGAATATTCCAGCACTTGTAATTTTATAACTAAATTTACATTTGCATAATAATTCATCTCCTATTTTCATTCTATTATATTCTTACATAAATCACAACCGCCTTCACAACCGCAATGACTACACCATTCATCTCTTTCTTTTTTTGATAGATTTTTGAATTCTGTGCGACGTTTAATTGTATTATCAATTATATCTATTTCTCTATTTTTTCTAATTTCACAAGTATCAAAATCACAATCAATACCATCTGCTTTATGACAGTCATCATAATAATAAACGACACATTGTTTATATTTCATATTTTAAAATTTAAATAAACTATTATGTTCATTTGTTGCTAATTCATTAACTGCTTTGACAACTTTATCATAATCATTACCATACATTGAAGCACAATTAAATGAATTAAGTTCAAGTAATTTATACTCATCATCATTTGTTTTACAAACATCAATTGTGTATGCTAAATCAGGCTGATATATTTTTGACATTTTAATTGCAAAATCAGTTGCATCTTGATCTTGACAAATTCTATCATAATAAGGATTGAATGTTCCTATGTTTTTTTCATCAAAATATTGTGATCCAGATACTACTTCTCCATCAACAACAATGAAACGATATTCTTCTTTTAATTGCTGTCTATCAGATATTAATACTAATGTATTCATATCTAATCCACAATATGATTTTGTTAAAACATTGAATTCAGATTCAAAATTATGAAATGATAACATTTGTCCCGGAAATGATTTAAATCCATTAGACGGTCTAATAAAAACATGAGTATTAATAAAATTACCAAATATTTTTTCCTTGTTTCTTAACACATCATTTAACCCCATCATCATATAATCTTCGTTAAGAAGATAATCTCCAAAATATCCATAATAATTATAGCATTCATAATTATCAATATTCAGAAAAACTCCTGGATAAATTGGTAAATGAGTTAGTTGTCTACCGTGCGCTAATGAGCCATAAAATATATTAACTTCGTTCTTAGATACGAACTCACTAATAAATTTTTTAAATGACGAATTTTTTAACTCATCATAAAAATGTACATTTGCTCCTGATTTTTTTATGGAATCAACTAAACGGTCTTCGTATTCGTCCCACAAATTTGTATCAATTATCCAGTTTATCATCTTTTCCTTTCTCATACACAGTTTTTTAGACTATATATTTTTTTAATTATTATTTTTTTTAACACTTTAACAAATCTGTAATAGATTTTATTATATAATTGATATAATTCACCTAATTTGAATTTTTTTAAACAAATACTATGTATTACATAGTCATGATTGAATGCCCATTTATAGTTATTTATATCTTGTATATTAATCCATTTGACATCATTAATCTCATTTAATTCACCTTCAGTGCCAATACCAATTTCATTAATACTATCATTTTTATTTAATAATGCATAAAATCTGTGAGAGACATTTTGTGAATATGATGTTAAAGAATCATTAATTTCAAAACATGAAATTTTATTTGAATCAATTATAAATTTACATTCTTCTTGTATTTCTCTTATACAAGCCATTTTAAGTGTCTCGTCATAATCCAAAAATCCGCAAGGACAATTCCATAAGTAATTATGATTTGATGTACCAGAACCTCTCTGATTGGCTAATACTTGCAAATTTCCTTCATAATATCTAAATAAAAATCCAGCCACTCCTATATTACGATGAATATAATATTCTTTACCATCAACTCCTAATATTTTATGATTTTTCATTGTTCAATCCATTTATCATTTACAAATTTGTATTCAATTATTACTTTTTTTAAAAAAGGAAAATATCGACAAAATCTAATTTCATGATGATAATAATAATGTTCATCTTCGTAATGTTCAGTATCATAAAAAAAACCAAATTTGCTCTTATTATAAATTTTTTTCTTCATTTGATAATTTATTTAATTTAATATAAATTTTATATATCTCTTCCCAGGTATAATTTTTGAATGTTTTGATGTGAAACCATCCATCTTCTCTTAAATCATAAACATATTTATGATTAGTAAAACACCACTTTGTAAATTCTATTTCTTCGTTCATGATTTTTTATTATATTGATTATATTCTTTCACATTTATCTTGATAGCCATAATGAAAAACTGACATAATATATATATCAAGCATAGATTCATTTTTATCTTTAGAATAATCTAACGATGATTGACTAAATCTATTTCTTATATTTGGTATACATTTTATGATTTCATTTACTGTTATATCAATACCATTCCAATTTATTTCTTTCATTGGTGAGTCTTGAACTTGATTATAGATTTCATCACCAAATAACATTTTTAATAATTCTGTTGATGATTCATTATAATCATAATAGTCTATATCATTATTAATATTATAATTATATTTTTGCTGATACCCATAATTTAAAATAGAAGTGATATATAAATCCAACATAGAGTAATTTCTATCATTAAAGAATTCTTTCTTGAATCTATCTTTTATATTTGGTATAGTTGAAAGAATTTCCTTGCAATTTATATCTATTCCTTTCCAATCAATTTCTTTCAATGACGTATTTTCAAACTTATCATACATCTCATCACCAAATACATTTTTGAATAATTGCTTAGATGCATTTTGATATCTTGTGTATGTTTCTTTCTTTTTAGTATCTTCTTTTGGAATTTCTTTTTTAACAAAGTTTTCATTGTAAAATTTTTCAGAAGAGAAATCTTTATCAAATCTTTCTAAAAATTTATTCAAAAAATCAATTTGTCTTTTATGAAAATCTGTCCATGACTCCCATTTTCTGAACTTAATTTCTTCAATGTCAGGACATATTTCAGAATCTTTATATTGCCAAATTCTACGCAATTCTTTTATGGCTTCTGGTCCGTCTTTATCACGTTCAAGAAAATGTTTTAAATCTACTTTAATACTATTTTCTGTTGGATAATATGAATCTTTTTTATATAAATCTTCATTGTAAAAATATTTCAATGTTTCTTTACATAATATAATTGATTCTTCTACCCAATCTGGTTGCATGAATTCATTTTTATAGTACATATCACAAATGAGTGAAAAATTTTCACTAAATGGATATGGGCTAAATGGAGATTGACTACGAATTTCACGTAGAGTTGGCCTATTATAATACACGATATCTTCAAGTTTTTTATTATATCTATAATATGTAGTACCATCATTGTGTAGTATTGTTTCAATAGGAGAACCAGAAACTTCATATATAAAGGATTCAAAATAATCTGCTGGTAGTTCTTTATATTTACCCTTACCATATGGCTTATCTTTAATTCTGATCCACTCATCATCTTTTTTTATGTGCTTATATTTTGGCTCAACTACATAACCACCTTCTTCAGGTATTTCAGTTTCTGCAATTTCATATCCATTACCAATTGTAAAAAAAATTTGACATAATACTTTAAGTTTTGAATCGTAGTAATTGTCACATTTATATAGACTTGGATACTTTTGAATTCTTATTGATATAAAATCTTTTATTCTCATATGTATATTATAAATAATTTTATCAAAGATAATATTAATTTTTGATATAAACAAAAAAAATCACTTATTTTTCAATAAATGATTTAAAATGATGCAAGATCATGATATAATACTTTATAATAAATATTAATAATCACAATAATCTTTAATCCCGTATAAATTTTTAATTTCATCCATACTTTTATACATTAGTTCTCTATCTTCATCTGAGAAGATACCACTGATACCTGGATATTGTATGCTTTTTTCCGTTATCTTAACTTTGTATTTATTGGAAAATGATAAAATGTTTTTTCTTAAATATTTCCAGCCTTCTACAGAATAACCAGAAAATGATAAAATGTCATTTGGATAAGTATTTGAAAAGTATTCAAACATTTTTTCTAGTAATTTTTTTGATATTCCAATTCCAAAAAATTCGTTATTGGTTGATAAATAACTTATAGCATATGACTCACTTGAACCCCAATATGCAAATTTACATATTCCTAGTATTTCTTTTTCATTATGAGCTATAATTAATCTACATGTTTTATTATAAACATCTGAAGATCCATAAGAAGACTGAATATCATTATAATCAAAATAATGAATTTTTTTCTTTAAGTTATATCTTTCATAACCATCTTCATATTCATAATAGTCATTTTTCTTAATAAAATTTCTATAAAAATCACTTGATTCTTTAATAGTAAAGATATCAATTTTATAATCAACATCTTTTTTACATGAAATAATATTAGTCATATTGTTTATGTTTTAATTAGAGTACAAAGATAAAAAAAAAGATTGTAATAATACAATCTTTTAACTTTTTTTTGATTTTTAAAATAAATATTACAAATTGTTGTTTATTTGCTCAATTAATTTGCTTTTTTGTGTCATACCAGAAAAAGATACTTTTTCTCCTTTTGTATTTATAATGACAGTAGTTGGTATACTTTTTATTGAAAAAAATTCTGAAATTTCAATTTCATCTTCTACATCTACTGAATAAAATGTCATATCTTTAATTTCATTTGAAACATTTTCAAATATTGGAGTGTAAGATTTGCACGGTCCACACCACAATGCACTGAATTTCAAGGCAATAGCTTTATCGTTTTTAAATGTTTTTGTGTCAAAGTCCATAATTTTTTCCTTGAATGTTTCTAATGTCAAATGTTCTATCATATTGTTTTTTTATTTTTTGTATTAAAAACTATTTTAATAGTTTAAAATATATTGAGACTTTATATATTAAAAAAACTTCTGTTAAAATATTTTTAAAAGGATTTTTATGTTACAATAATGTTAAATTTTCAAAAATGTTGTATCGTCAGTTTTAAATTCATCAGGTATATAATCTTCAATGAAATCTTCTTCTGTAAAATATTCATCAATGAAATCTTCATTATTATAATATTCTATCATATCATCATATTCTTCTATTTTAATTTCTTCCGAAAAATTATTATTTTTGTTGAGTAGTTCTTGCTTTAAAATTTTCATAATACTTATTTGTTTATTATTATAAAGATAATTATAATATTTGAAATAAAAAAATATTTCATAAAATTATATATAGAAAAAACAATTCTATTTTATCATGTGGAAATATACTAATGTAAATTTTATTTATTCAAATCCAGTTGATTCTAAACATGGTGAAAAAGGCGTTGCGCCAGTTTTATATACTTATGTAAAAAGTAAGTATGCTCTATTACAGGCGTTAACATTTTTTGTTCAGGAGTATTATCCATGTGGTGTTTATACAAGTTTTGATCCAAGAACAGTTAAATATAATAAGCCTACTAAAGTATAATAAATAAAAAACTATTATGATTAAAAAATTTGAAAATTTTAAACTATTAAAAGAAAATCCAAGTTATGTACGAGATAAGAATGGTGATAAGTTGTGTGATATGGATGATTCTGATTCTAAACCTTTTTATTGTGATGTGAATGATAATCACACAAATGTTATAAATGTATATTTTGGAGATTTTACTGATTCTCATTATAATGCTGGGCATGAAATAGATAATCCATGTTATCCTGGTAGATTATGGACTAATAATAAGATAATATCATTTTGGACATATCCTAACATATTATTATTTAAATCTATTATTAAAAAAATTGAGAATGAATTAAATATTAAAATTTTTAATAATGGCTGGAAAATAGAAGTTGTTAGAAAAAATGGAGAAATAATGAAAACTGAATATAGTGAGGATGTTGATAATTATTATAATTCTGATATTGATTTTGATTTAGAAGAGTTAATTCCTATTGAACAATATTCAGGATCTGAAAATGTATCAGATAGAGAAAAATTATGGCATTTAATGAATGCAAAAGAAAAAGCAGAAAAAATATCTTCAGGTAGTCGTCCACAAATTCAAGGTGGATCGAGTAAAACAGCATGGGGTACAATGAATGATATTAGATGGAGACAAGCAAAATATTCATCTGAGTGTAAGCATTATAATAGATAATTAAAATTTATTCATTTTTATTAAAAAAGGAAATATAAATTTTTATATATAAAAACAAAAATAATTTCGTAGAATGAAAACATTAAAAAATTATGATCATTTTTCTAAAGAGTATAGAGAAAATGAAAGTGTAAAAATAAATGAAAATGTATTTTCTGATATTTTAAACAAGATTATTGGTTTCTTTAAACAACATTTTGGAAAACATGCATGGGTATATTATGCATTGTATTTACAGAAAAAGGGTAAATTACCAAGAGGTATAGATTTTATATGTCCTCCAGGATATGCTAAAACGTCTGACTTGCCTTCTGATGAAGAAATAGAAGCATCTGAAATTCAACCAGATGATGAAACAGTAGAAGATGAAAAGGAAAAAGAAATTCCTGGCATCGACGGATCAGATGAAACTGTTGGTGATAATGATGAAGAAGAAAAAGTAGTAAATGATGAAATAGAAGAATTGGAGAAAGTTAAAGAAAGTTTGATGAATTTATTTTTGAATGAAAGCGTTTTAGATGATAATGATGAATTTGTAAGTTTAGAGCATCCAGATCCAACAGTTCTTAATGATGATGTTGCAGAATTAAAAAAAGAAGTAATTAAGCTTTACAAAATGAATGCACTTAGAGCAGGTAGGCATCAAGAAGAAGGAGAAAATGGTAGAGAATATTCTAGAAGAAAAACAAATGCAATATTTATTTGGGGTGCTCCTGGAATTGGAAAAACAGAAATCTTGCATCAAGTAGCTAGAGAATTGGAAATTGCTGTAATTGAATGGCATTTATCACAAATTGAGCCTACTGACTTTAGAGGTATTCCTAGAATTGAAAATATTATGGGCTCTGATGATTCAAAAGATGAAAGAACTGTTTGGAAATTACCATCAATATTTCCTACCAGCAATGGTAAAAACGGAAAAGGTGGTATAATGTTTTTTGATGAAATGAATAGAGCACCACAAATGGTTCTTGATGCATCATTATCATTAGCATTAAGTGGTAAACATGGTAGTTATGAATTGCCTCAATATTGGATAGTTATTGCAGCAGGTAATAGAGGTTCAGATTTAAGTACAGGAGATTTAACAGAAGATAAGATTTTGTGGAATAGATTTCAACATATCAATTTTGCCCCAAAACCATCTGATTGGATTGGATATGCAAAAAATATAAAATCAATTAATCCTAAACTTATACAATTTATTAAAGAAAATCCAGAATATTATCATAGATTAAAAACTGTTAATCAAGCACCAAATTGGACATCACCAAGAACATGGGAAATGGCATCAGAAGAAGATTATTTTGAAAGAGGATTTGATTGGAAAAACAAATTGTCATATAATGAAGTAAAAGATATATATGAAGATTTTGTTGGATATGCTAGTGCAACTGCATTTGTAAACTTTCTTATGAAATTAGACGAAAAGGAACGTGAAGAAGAAAGAAAGAAAGAAGGTAAAGATGGTAAACTTAGAAGAGGTGATAATATTTAAAAATATATATAATAAAAATAAAATATAATAAGATGATAAAGAAATATGATAGTTATTCTGAAGAATATAAATTAAATGAAAATCTATTAAAAAATGCGTGGAATAAGTTATATGGTTTTTTCAAAACAAAATTTGGTAAAAATGCATGGCTATATTATTCAAAATATTTAAAAGATAAAGGAGAAATACCAACTTATGTAGATGAGAATGGCAAAACTAGGGATGTTGTAGAAGTAATTATTCCTGATGGTTATCTTGATAATATGAAAGGTGCTAAAACGCCTACAGCAGAAGAAATTGAATCTGAAATACGTTCAAGATTTAATGAAAAAGGTGATAGAATTGAAAATGAAACTAGTGTAGATGAAGCAATGGTAACGTTGAATTATCCAAGTGGAGATGAAGAAGTAATGAGAAATGTTAATGTAGAGAAACTTAAAGAAAGAATAAAGAGAGTTTATAATATGAATTTACATAGAGCAGGTCAACATGAACAAGAGAACTATGATAAAGGTTCAGAATTTGCTAGAAAAAAAACACATGCATTATTTATTTGGGGTGCTCCTGGTATTGGTAAAACAGAAATATTACATCAAGTAGCAAAGGATTTAGATATTGTTGTTCAAGAATGGCATTTATCTCAAATTGAGCCTACAGACTTTAGAGGAGTACCTAAAATTGAAAATGATAAAACTGTTTCTAAATTACCAGCGATATTTCCAACTAGTGATGGAAATGGTAAAGGTGGTATTATGTTTTTTGATGAAATGAACAGAGCACCACAAATGGTTCTTAGTGCATCATTGGCATTAGCATTAAGTGGTAAACATGGTGATTATGATTTACCTCCAAGATGGATTATTATTGCAGCAGGCAATAGAAAAGAAGATATTGATACTACTGATTTGACAGATGATCCTATTTTGTGGAATCGTTTTGCTCATGTGAATTATTCACCATCAGTTGAAGATTGGGTTAAATATGCATTAACAAGAAAAGACATTGATCCATTTCTTATTTCATATTTACAGTATCATCCTAATTACTTTCATAGATTGGATAAAGAATCTAAAAGTCCAGGTTGGGCATCACCAAGAACATGGGAAATGGCATCACAGGATGAATTCAATGAGAGAGATGAAGATTGGACAAATAAATTAACATATCCAGAAATTCAAAGAATATACACTAAATATGTAGGATTAGAATCAGCTATGGATTTTGTTAATTATATGAAATTACAGGAGTTCTTTAGTGAACAAGATATACAAGATATTTATGATGGTAATGAAAAATCTAAAAATGTAAAATGGCCAACTAGACAAGATCAAATTAGAGCTTGCTCAATTGCTATTGCTACTTTTAAACAAGGTAAACATATTTCTAAGGAAGAAGTTAAAAATGTATATGATTTTGCTACAAGAGGTAAAGAAAATGAAGCAATTGTTGCTATTGCATCTTATTTTGTAAAAGCACATCCATATATTAAAACTGAATATCAAGATGTATGGTTAGATTTTGCTAAAAAATGGCATGTAGTATTACAAAAAACTATGGCAGGAGAATAATTAATAAAAATAAAAAATAAAAATGATAAAAAAATTCAATACATTTAGTTTTTTGGGTATAAATGAAGATTTTACTGATCCAAAATTAAACAAAATGGCTAAAGGTAAAGTAAGAGCAGCTTTAACATCTGTTATGGCTTACTATAATTTCTTTGCAGATTTGTTCTTTCAATTAAATATTGCAGAAGCATCACCAGGAAGTGGTATAAATACTATGGCTACTGATGGGCAAAATATTTTATATAATCCTGAATTTGTTAACAATGTATTAAAAAACACAGAGGAAGTAGCATTTGTTTTGATACACGAAGTTATGCACAATGCAAATCTTCACTTTATGAGACAAGGTAACAGAAATCATGATTTATGGAATCAAGCAGCAGATTATGCAATTAATCTTCAAATATCTGATATGAGTAAAGAAACTCCTGACGGTGCAACAAGTAAACCTGATATATTAAGAGTACCAACAAATATTCTATTAGATGAAAAATATCGTGATATGAGTGCAGAGCAAATCTATGTAATTCTTGAAAAAGAAGAGCAAGCGAAACCAAAGAAAAAAGGAGAAGGTGATGGAGAAGGTGATGGAGAAGGTGAAGGTCAGGGTAAACCAGGACAAGGTAAACCAGGGCAGGGTCAAGGAAAGCCAGGTAGTTCAATTCCAGGTGCAGGTGATTTGTGTGCTCCAGGTAGTTTAAATGATAAAAAAGGTGCAACATTATTCGATGGTAGTGATGAATTAAGCAAAATGGAAAGTCCAGAAGATTTAGCAAAAAAATGGGGAGAAATATTAAATAATGCAAAAAGTAATAATCAAGGAACTGGATCTCAATCATTGAATAGATGGTTTAACAAAATTGGAAAACCAAAAGTCAATTGGAAAGCATCATTAGTTAAATTTATGAATAAATGTTTTTCAAGTAATCCTAAATATGGTTATTTTAATAAAAGATTTATTGGACAAGATGATCCATTGTATTTACCAGGATTGAAATATCCTAAAGATAGTGGATTCAGAACAATAGTTTTGTGTATTGATACATCAGGATCAATTGGAGATGAAACACTTGGTAGATTTGCATCTGAAATTTATGGTATTTTTGGTTCAAAGAAAATTGAAGAAGCTATAATTATATGGTGTGATGATGAAGTGAAAGGAATAGAAAGAATTAATCTTAGAACAAAGAGCGGAGATTCAATGAATGAAGGTAAATTTAAGGAAATTCTTGGTAGACACTTCAAAGCAAAAGGTGGTGGAGGTACAAGTTTTGTTCCACCTTTCCAATGGATTGAAAAGAATCTAATACAAAAAGGAACTATTCCTTCGTTTGTAATATATTTTACAGATGCAGCAGGTACAGTACCAGACAAATTTAAATATGGTATTCCTAAATACTTTGAAAAAATATTGTGGGTAATTACTGACACAATGGAAGCGCCACATATACATTGGCCCCCTGATAATAAGTTATTTATCGATAAATAAAAAAAATCCTGAGAAATCAGGATTTTTTTTTATATATTATACTTTTTAGATGTTATGTAAATTCCATATTGTTCTGGTGCTTCTTCTTCAATAATCTTCAATAATCTTTTTGTAAAAATAGGTTTAAAATATCCATAATCTATCATATTTTGAATTGTATCAAATGAATTTTCTTTTTCATCGTCTCTTGCTGTTAAATCTGCGCCAGATTTAATAAATAATCTGATAGCTTCTAAATATTTATCTCTATATTCTTTATCTGTACTTTTTCTGTGATATAAAGTTATTGCACCAGAGATTAAAGGTGATCCATTTATCATAAGATTAACATCGGCTCCTTTGTCTATTAATAATTTTAATATATCAATATCCAATTTTGTTGTGTTATCAGATAATTGATAAAGTAATAGAGGTACACCATAGTGTGTTACAATATAATTTGGGTCAAATCCATTATCAAGAAGTCCTTTTACTAGATTAATTTTATTATATTCTAATGCTTTTGTCATCAATTCTTCTTGATCATCAATATCTAACTCTAATGTCATCATTTTTTCATAGGTTTTTAAATATTTCATATGTTAAATTTTTTTGAGTTTTTTTGTATTATATATTTGTCATATTGCTCTGAAGCTTCTTCTTTAATGATACTCATTAAATCATTCACAAATTTTTCTGTGAATAATGATTTAAATGTTGTTTTCTTTTTTTCGATCATATCAAAAAAATCACTATACAAACCATAATCATAAAATAAATCTGCTCCAGACTTAATACAAATTTTAGATATTTCTAATAGATTTAATTTATCTACTGCATATCTAGTCCAATTTAATTCATTATATAAAAAAATTGTAATGATTTTATTATCTAGTCCATGTTCAATAAATGATTTTAATATATTAGAATTTGATTTGTCCTTATTTTTATCTTGAAGATCGTATATTACAGGATGAATTCCATATTTTGTATTAGGATCAAATCCACTATTTAATATTTTATTTATTTTTGATAAATCTTCATTATCAAGATATTCTTTCATTAATGTTAATTGATCATCATCATCTAAATACATCTCAATGTATGCTTCGTATTGCTTTAAATATTTCATGATAGTATATATTATTTTATAATTGTGAAAATTTATATATACACTTATAATAAAAATTTAACAGTTTAATATGAAATATTTAAGATTATTTGAAAGATCAGTAAAGGAACCACCATTTATATCATCTGCAAAAAGAGGAAGTACTAGTGTAGTAAAACAAGCGATAAAAGAAGGAGTTGATGTTAATATGAAAGACTCTGATGGTAAAACAGCATTGATGCACGCTATTAAATTTCCATTTGTTGTCGATGCTTTAATAGAAGGCGACGCTGATGTTAATGAAACAGACAAGAATAAAAATACAGCATTGATGATGGCTTCAACTCCAATAGTAATTAACAAATTGTTAAATGCAAAGGCTGATGTGAATATTCAAGATATAAACGGAGAAACAGCTATAATAAAATATCTATCTTATTTCTATGATGCTGGTACATTTATTATGTTATTAGAAAAATTTTTAAAAGCTGGATTAGATCTTGATATTAAAAATAGTGATGGTGAAAATTTCTATGATTGTTTATTAGATTTTAAGAAATTTAATAGTCACAAAGATGATTATATAGATGAGATAGAAAAATATGTAACTAACAAATTTCCAAAATATAAGGAAAATTCAGACTTGAGAATTGATATAAGTAAATTTAATGTTTAATTATGATATATTTTAAATATTTTGAATCAAATAATATAAGCAGATAAGATACTATATTAGTTTATGATAGTTAGAAAAGTAAAAATAAAAAAGATATAGATATTCTTAATTCAACAGAAAAATTCAACATATAACAATATTATATATTTTTTTTGTTTATAATTATCATATTAGTTTGAGAAATAGGAAATCTTGCAACAGGAATGGTAACAATTTTACCTTTGGTTCTAGTGTTAATTTCATACATTTTCATAATCTCATAATAGCCTTCTCTTACAGAGACTGTACTAACATCATCAAAAGAATATTCTGATATTATAATTCCGTCTTCTATTGATATTCCATCATATAAATTTGTGGTTTTATCTGTTGTGTTGAATACTAATGTTTGCATTTTTTATTTTTATATAAAAAATAGCAAGAAAAGTTTTTATAATTATTATTTTATATATATTGAAAATATCTATATTAAATGAAATACATTAAAAATTTTGAAAATGCTATTGAAGATTCTATAAAAAAAATCAACAAAAATATGATTGATAAAAAATTAGATTATAAAAAATATTATGGTAAATTTGTAATATTTAGATATCAAAAAGATTTTTATCTTGCAAAATTTAATAATATAAATGATCTTAATCGTGTTGATCTTGATTTTTATATATGGGATGTAAAAGAATTTCATTTCGATATTAAATCTACTGATATATTAACTATTAATGAGGTTTATGTTATATCATCTTATGATACTATTGAAGCTGCAAAAAATGCATATAGTTTATATTTAGATACAAATAAATTTAATGTGTAATGAATATTGATGAATTTAATTGTAATATTTCTAAACTTCAATCTAGAGCTAAAATATTAAGTAATTATTTAGTAGAAATGTTTTTTACTGAGAATGATGAATTTGATAGTATAGTAATAGAATATGAATATCAAGATAGGCAAGCAATATTTTATGTTTGCTTTAATTTAATATCTAATGATATAATTGTAAGTATAAAAAATATTTATAATTTTATAGGATTGAATTATGATGAATGGATAATAAAAATTAAAAATTTCAACATAAAAGATGAGCCAATGGCATTTATTGAATTTAAATCAAATGAAGAATTAATCAATTACACTATTAATAAAATAGAAACTATAAATAATAAAGACAATTAATTATGATAACAATATTTGAAGCATATAAAAATCCAGATTTAAGAATGATTGATGATTATGTGATGTGTATAAAAAATTATCACAAGAAATATAAAGATAGAAATGTAATTTTTAAAAAAGGAAATAGTTATAAGGTAGCTGGATTTTATGGTGATGCTGAAAAATCAATTGAAAAATATAATATAAATAATTATTTGCCTATTGAATGTATGAATAAAGTTATTATGTTTTTTGATGATACTAAAAAAATGCAAGAATTTGACATTAATAATAATTACAATGAGTTGCCAAATTTTCTAGATTATTTTTATGTTCCAGAATTTACAAATGACACACACAAATATAATATATAATGAATGAGAAAGATATTTGAATTTAAAGTGTTTGATATATTACAAGACAAAGAAAATGCCAAGTTTTTAGATAACGTAAAAAAAGAGAATTCAGATTTATATACTAAATTTTTGAATTTGATTGGTAATAAAGGACTTGATGTTGCAAAAGAAAAATATCAAGATTATGATCCTGAAAATAGAAAAAGATTAGAAGAAAAAGAAAAAGAACTAAAAAGACATATCAAAAAAATAGGTCGTGAAAAATTCAAAAAAGAAGAGAATATTAGAATATTAAAAAAATTCGAATCAGAAATATCTGAAATAGAAAAAATTCTTTATTTTTCTAAATTGTATGATATAAATTCACACATCAATAAAGATGAAAATATATCAAAATATTTTAATGATATTGTAGTAAAAATGAAATATAATAATGATTTTGATAAATTATTAAAAAATCCAGGTAATTTATATTATGAACTAGATAGAAATTTTCACATTGATACTATTGTATATAATTTTAATAAATTCAATATTAACAATGATAAATTAGCTTGGATATTAAAGATACATCAATATTACAATTTAAAAACTAAAAAATTGACATATTCTATTCATTTTGATACTGACATTTTTGATGCTTATTATACTCCAAATATTGATAAAGATAAAAATTTAGATTTTTTATATGATAGAAATTCTACTATTAATAATTTAGGTGAAAGTAGTCAAATAGATATAGACGGTATTTATGAAATATTAGATAAATAT